>Ga0105050_10003979_pt1 | contig 20024 bp, 18 predicted proteins | sample FRY01_FD_78088 | JGI IMG/M metagenome (GOLD analysis project Ga0105050, IMG submission 78088) | Freshwater microbial communities from Lake Fryxell liftoff mats and glacier meltwater in Antarctica - FRY-01 | ecosystem: Environmental > Aquatic > Freshwater > Ice > Glacier meltwater ...
GGTCGATTGCAGCTTCACCTCGCCGGTCTCGGAATAGGTCTTGTTGACGAACAGGATCGACGCCGCGATCTGCTCGCCCACCGCATGCCAGGAGGATTTGGTGGTGGCGGTCACGAACATGTCGCCGGCGGGCGCCCCGCCCATGCCGGAGGAATACCGCCAGCCCAGCATGATGTGCCGCCGCGTCGTCTCGTTGACCCGCGCGAACTTCTTCACGAACGCCGCCAGCGCGATCGACGGATGGTCCATCAGCCGCTGCCCCACCCCCGGCAGCGCGTGGCGCACATCGATCCCCATGTCGCGCAGGTGCCCCGCCGGCCCGATCCCCGCCCGCATCAGGTGCGCCGGCGAGTGGATCGCCCCGCAGGACAAGATCACCTCCCTGCCGCGGAAGCTCTGCTGCTTCCCCTCCACCACCGCCTCGATGCCCACGCAGGCATGGCCCTCGAACACCAGCCCGCTCACCTGCGTCAGCGTGGAAATAGTCAGGTTCGGCCGCGCCCGGGTTGCAGGGTCGAGATAGCCGATCGCCGCCGACACCCGCCGCTCATAGGCGTTGGAGATGGTGATCGGGAAATACCCGTCCTCGAAAAACCCGTTCTGGTCCGGCAGGTATTTCATGCCGCTCTGCTTCAGCGCCTCGGCCAGGCCCTTGGCATGCTCCGGCCAGAACTCCGGCCAGATGCGCCGTACCGGGATGCGCCCGTCGCGCCCGTGCCATTCGTCGTCGAAATCCATGTCGCGCTCGATTTTCCTGAAGAACGGCAACACGTTCTCCCACTGCCACCCTGCCGCCCCACGAGCCTCCCAGTCGTCGTAGTCGGTCGGCGCCCCGCGATTGGCCAACTGCCCGTTGATCGACGACCCACCTCCCAGCACCCGCGCCTGCTCGTATTTGCGCAATCGCGGCTTCGGTGCGTCGGGGTTGTTGTGGCTGATCACCTCGGTGGTGACCTTCAACTCGTTCCACAGGAACTTCGCGTTCAGGTACGCGGTGCCCGGATACGAATCCAGGATCTCGTGCGGCACGCGGCCATGCGGCGTGTCCATGCCAGCCTCGCACAGCAGCACCCGGTTGGCACTGCGCGCCGACAGCCGATTGGCCAGCACCGAGCCCGCCGACCCGCCACCCACGATGATATAGTCGTACTGCACCGCATCCCCCGCCCATTAACCGCCGGTCTGCAGCCGGCGTCGTACAGTAGCGGTCTTGGCGTCTGGCTCAAATGTGTGGCGCGGCGCTCTTGCCGGCGCGCCCCCGCGCCGCGATGCTGGCCGAGCCGGACGATGCAGGAGGATGAAGCATGCGGATCATGCCGATGATGCGGAAAGCGGCGATGCTGACGGCCACGATGGTGGCCCTGGCCCTGCCCGCCGTGGCGCAAAGCCCGCCGCTGGAGAAGGGCGACCCCCGCGCCGGGCAGGAGGTCGCTGGCACCTGGTGCGCCAACTGCCACGTCGTGGAAGCGAACCCCGACCGCGCCGACGCCGGCTCGGTGCCAAGCTTCTTCGCCATCGCCGACCGCCCGACCACCACCGCCGCCGGGCTGCGCGCCTTCCTGGCCACCCAGCACGGGCGCATGCCGAACCTGAACCTGTCCAACACCACCATCGAGAACACCATCGCCTACATCCTCTCGCTCAAGGACAAATAGGCATCTTCTCTGGCCAAGCCGCGCCCGGCGGCATAGCCTTCCCCCTCCTCACTCCCAATCTCCCCGGAAGGCCCCCATGGACACGATGCAGAGCCAGTCCCTCGACTCCGAAGCGATCCGCCAGGCAAAGATCGAACTCGCCGCCACGTGCCGCTGGGCCTCGCGGCTCGGCTTCCAGTCCGGCGTGTGCAACCATTTCTCGGTCGCCGTCCCGGGCCGGCCAGACCTGATGCTGATCAACCCCGAGGGCTATTTCTGGTCCGAGGTCACGGTCAGCTCGCTGGTCATGGCCACGCATGAAGGCACGATCGTGTCCACCAACGGTAACACGGTGGAACTCACGGCGTTCTGCATCCACGCCCCAATCCACCGCATCCTGCCGCAGGCCGCCGCCGCGCTGCACACCCACATGCACCACGCGACCGCGATCTGCACCCGCAAGAACGGCCGCATCGCCCACACCTACCTGTCGGGAATGTCGTTCTACAACTCGATCGCCTACGATAACGGCTTCAACGGCGCCGCATCGACGCCCGCCGAGGGCGAGCGCTTGGCCGGCGTGATCGGGCGCGCCACCGTGCTGATGATGGAGAACCACGGCCCGATGGTGATCGGCAACACCCTGGGCGAGGCGCTGCTGCGCCTGATCTACCTGGAGGACACCTGCAAGATCCAGCTCCTGGCCGAATCCGGCGGCGCCGAGCTGCAGCACATCCCACCCCAGATCGTCGCCACCTACCCCGACGATTCGCCGATGTTCAAGGCCTATGGCCGCACCTTCATGACGGCGATCATCCGCAAGCTCACCCGCGAGGAGCCCGATTTCCTGAGCTAGCACAAAGGCTTAGGGCAACAGCACAGGGGCCAAGGATCAGTCTGGGCTCTGCCCAGGCCCGCCAGGGGCCGGGCCCCTGGACCTCGATGTGTAAGAAGGATTGGGTTCCCGAACGCCGGGGATCCTTGGAAACAGATAGTGACGGAGAGATGAGGTCCAGGGGCTCGGCCCCTGGCGGGTCGAGGGCAGAGCCCTCGCCTTTCCTTCAACCGTGCGGCCCTTTGGCGTGCCTGGTGCGAGCGTCAGCCCGCGTCGGCGGCCACCTTCGCGGACACGATCTTGTCCGGGTTGCTCACCGTCCCGCCGCCGCCGCTGCCGCGCTTGATGGCGTCGATACGCTCCATCCCCTCGGTCACTTGGCCCCAGATGGTGTACTGGCCATCCAAGTGCGGGGCAGGGGCGAACATGATGTAGAATTGGCTGTTTGCGCTGTTCGGATCGCCGGTGCGCGCAGCACCCACCGTCCCGCGCACGAAGCCGCGCAGCCGGGTGAACTCGGCCGGAAGGTTGCCGAGGTCCGATCCGCCGGTGCCGGTCCCGGTCGGGTCGCCGCCTTGGGCCATGAAGCCCTCGATCACCCGGTGGAAGACCGTCCCGTCATAGAAGCCCTGACGCGCCAGCGCCTTCACCCGCTCCACATGGCGGGGTGCCAGGTCGGGCAGCAGCTCGATCGTGACGCGGCCGTCCTTCAGTTCGAGGTACAGCGTGTTCTCAAGGTCAGCCATGGTCGTCTCCGGTTGGAAAAATGGGGCTCAGCTCTTCACGTCGGCGGCAACGCGCAGGCGCACGATCTTGTCCGGGCTGCGCGGCGGCTCGCCACGGGCGATCTTGTCTACGAACGCCATGCCTTCCACCACCTGGCCCCAAATCGTATATTGGCCGTCGAGGGACGGGCCCGGCGCGAACATGATGAAGAACTGGCTGTCGGCGCTGTCAGGGTTCTGCGATCGCGCCGCGCCCACCGCGCCGCGCAGAAAGCGGCGGTTGCGGGTGAACTCGGCCTTCACGTTGCCCAACTTGCTGCCGCCGCGGCCCGTGCCGGTGGGGTCGCCGGTCTGCGCCATGAAGCCCTCGATCACGCGGTGGAACACCACCCCGTCGTAGAAGCCGTCGCGGGTCAGCTGCTTGATCCGCGCCACATGCAGCGGCGCGATGTCGGGCAGCAGCTGGATCACCACCCGCCCGTCCTTCAGGTCGAGGAACAAGGTGTTCTCGGGATCGGTCTTCGGCGTCTGAGCCAAGGCCGGGGAGACCGGTGCCAGGGAGGCCGCGGCCATGGCGGCGGCGGCAAGCAGGGAACGGCGATGCATGGTCGGTTCTCCAGGTTCAGCCGCGCGCCTTCACCTTCGCCATGGTCCGGTCGAAGGTGAGTGCCGAGACGAAAGACGAAATGTCGCCGCCCAGCAGGGCGACTTCCTTGACGAAGCGCGAGGAAATGAACTGGTGGTGCTCGCTGGCCATCAGGAACGTGGTCTCGATGTCCGGCCGCATGCGGTAGTTCATGCCGGCCATCTGGAACTCGTAGTCGAAATCCGACACCGCACGCAGCCCGCGCACGATCATGCTCGCCCCGAGATCGCGGGCGAAATGCACCAAAAGCCCGGTGAAGGCCTGAACCTCGATGTACCCGCCGGTGCGCGCCGTGATGGCGGCGCATTCCCGGGTCACCAACTCCACCCGCTCCTCCAGCTCGAACAGCGGTCCCTTGCCGATATTGCTGGCAACGCCCACCACCAGCCGGTCCACCAGCCGCGCGCCGCGGGCGATCACGTCGAGATGGCCGTTGTGGATCGGGTCGAACGTGCCCGGATAGAGGCCGATGCGCTCAGCCATTGGTGTCGTCTCCTTCCCCGGCCCCGGGCTCGCCCTTGATGGGCATTGACCCAGGCGCGGCCCCAGACCGCGACGCGGTTGTGTCAGTGGGGCCAGGCTCCTCGGTCGGCTCGTCCTCGACCACCGGGAACACGCTGGTCACCCGCTCGCCGGCGTCAAGGCGGAACAGCGTCACGCCCATGGCGCCACGTCCGGTAATGCGCACCTGGTCCACCGGCAGGCGGATCAGCCGGCCGGCATCGGTCACCAGCATCGCCCCGTCCCCGGCGCGCACCGGCAGGATGCCCGCCACCGCTCGCCCGGTTCGCGGGGTCAGCGTCACTGCCGTGATCCCCTGTCCGCCACGGCCGGTGGCGCGATACTCATAGGCCGAGGACCGCTTGCCGAATCCGCCATCGGTGACGGTCAGCAGGAATTCCTCCGCCGCCTCCAGCTCCGCGATCCGCTCCGCACTGAGCGTCACCTGCTCGCCGGATTCCTCGATCTCGACCGCAGCCGGGGCAGGGGCCTCGGCCTCGTCCTCCTGGCCATTGCGCCGCCGCGCATTGGCCTGGCGCAGATACGCCTCGCGCTCTGAGGGCGTGGCCTTCGCGTGGCGCAGCACCGACAGGCTGATCACGCTGTCCGGCGCGCGGCCCTCGGCCAGCCGGATGCCGCGCACGCCCGACGAATCCCGCCCGGCGAACACCCGCAGCTGGTCGTCGGTGGCCTGGAAGCGGATGCAACGCCCCAGCCGCGTCGACAGCAGCACATCGTCGCCCTCGCGCAGCGTCGCCACCCCGATCAGCGTGTCGCCCTCGTCCAGCTTCATCGCGATCAGGCCAGAGGCACGGACATTGCGGAAATCGGACAGCCGGTTGCGCCGCACGTTGCCGCTGCGCGTCGCGAACACCAGGTGCAGGCTGTCCCACAGCGTCTCGTCCTGCGGCAGTGGCAGCACCGTGGTGATGGTGTCCTGCCCCAAATCGGGCAGCAGGTTCACCAGCGCCTTGCCCTTCCCGGTCGGCCCGCCCTCCGGCAGCTTCCATACCTTCTCGCGGTATGCCTTGCCGCCGCTGCTGAAGAACAGCACCCACTGGTGGGTATGGCCGTTGAAGCTGCGCGTCACGATGTCGTCGCCGCGCGTGCCCGCCGCCGAGCGCCCGCGCCCGCCGCGGTTCTGCTGGCGGAAGGTCTCCAGCGGCGTGCGCTTGATGTAGCCGTCGCGGGTGATCGTCACCACCATCTGCCCGGGCTCGATCAGGCTCTCGTCGTCCTGATCGGCATCGGTATCCACCAGCGATGACATGCGCGGCGAGGCGATCTCGGCGCGCACCGCCACAAGCTCGGCCTTCATCAACTCCATCCGCCGCGGCCGGCTGGCGATGATCTCCAGCAGCTGGGAGATGCGCGCCGCCACCTCGCCCATCTCCTCGACGATCTTGTCGCGCTCCAGCCCGGTCAGCCGCTGCAGCCGCAGCTCCAGGATGCCGCGCGCCTGCTCCTCGGTCAGGTGAACGGTGCGCAGACCCGACTCCGACACCACATTGCGCTCGTCCTCGATCAGCGCCAGCAGCGGCAGCACCGCCTCCGCCGGCCAGGCGCGCGCCATCAGCCCCTCGCGCGCGGTCGCGGCATCGGCGCTCGCGCGGATCAGGGCGATCACCGCGTCGATATTGGCCACCGCGATGGCCAGCCCGACCAGCAGATGCGCCCGCTCGCGCGCCTTGGACAACTCGAACCGGGCGCGGCGGAGGATCACCTCCTCGCGGAACCGGATGAAGCAGGCCATCGCGTCGCGCAGCCCCATCAGCCGCGGCTGCCCGCCATCCAGCGCCAGCATGTTCACGCCGAAGCTGGTTTGCAGCTGGGTGAAGCGGAACAGCTGGTTCAGCACCACCTCGGGCGTGGCGTCACGGCGCAGTTCAATGACGATGCGCATGCCGGAGCGGTCGCTCTCGTCGCGCATGTCGCCGATGCCCTCGACCTGTTTGGCGCGGACCAGTTCGGCGATTTTTTCCAGCAGGACCGATTTGTTCACCTGGTAAGGGATTTCGGTGACGATAATGGCCTGTCGCCCGCCGCGCAGGTCCTCGAACTCGGTGCGGGCGCGGATGATGATGCTGCCGCGCCCGGTGTCGAAGGCGGAGCGGATGCCGGAGCGGCCGAGCAGGATGCCGCCGGTGGGGAAATCCGGCGCCGGCACGATCTTCATGACGTCTTCGAGCGAGATTTCGGGGTTGTCGATCATCGCCAGCGTGGCGTCGATGATCTCGCCGGGGTTGTGCGGCGGGATGTTGGTCGCCATGCCGACCGCGATGCCGCCGGCGCCGTTGATCAGCAGGTTCGGGAAGGTGGCGGGCAGCACCCGCGGTTCCTTGTCCGACTCGTCGTAGGTCGGCTGAAAATCGACCGTGTCGCGGTCGATGTCGGTCAGCAGGTAGGTCGCCGCCCTGGACAGCCGCGCCTCGGTGTAACGCATCGCCGCCGGCGGGTCGCCGTCGACCGAGCCGAAATTACCCTGCCCGTCCACCAGCCGCACGCGCATGGAAAACGGCTGCGCCATGCGTACCAGCGCGTCATAGATCGCGGAATCGCCATGCGGATGGAAATTGCCCATCACCTCGCCAACCATCTTGGCCGACTTGCGATAGGGCCGGTCCGGCGTGTAGCCGCCCTCCTGCATGGCATACAGGATGCGCCGGTGCACCGGCTTCAGCCCGTCGCGCACATCCGGTAGCGCGCGGCTGACGATCACCGACATGGCGTAGTCGAGGTAGGAGCGCCGCATCTCCTCTTCGAGCACCACCGGATGGCGGTCGGACGGCGGCTCGTCGTGAGGGGGGTCCTCGCGCGGCGGGTCCTCGGGCGGAGGACCGTCGGTGGTGTCGCTCACTTGCTGCTCACTGGCGGTTCGGCTTCACTGGCTGGTGTGGCGGGATGGGATGGGGCCATGTCATCCGGGGCACCGCACGGCGCGCGAATATCCGTCAAACCAGGCCATCCATCCCCCTCATGCGTGTTCCGACGCAAGGGCGGCCCCGTCCATGCCGGACAGGGCCGCTTGCGGACATTTCTATACTACGCGCGCGCAATGCGATAGTCGCCCGGCGCCCGCCACTCAGACCCGCCACTCAGAACGGAATATCGTCGTCCAGGTCGTTGCTCCGCTTCGGCGTATCCCACGAAGGCCCCCGCTGCGCCGGACGGTCGCCCCCCCCGGGACCACCCCCGGCGCCACCTCCGCTCGCCACCCGGGCCGGGGCACGTTCGCGCGGGGCAAAGCCACCACTTCCGCCGCCCTCGGCCGTCGCGCCGCTCTCGCCGCCGCCGCGCCCGTCCAGCATCACCAGCTCGCCGCGGAACGCCTTCAGCACCACCTCGGTCGTCTCGCGCTCGGCCCCCGACTGGTCGGTGAACTTGCGCGTCTCCAGCGCCCCCTCGATGTACACCTTGGCGCCCTTCTTCAGGTAGCGCTCCACCACCTCGCCGATCCGCTCGTTGAAGATCACGATGCGGTGCCACTGGGTCTTCTCCTTGCGCTCCCCCGAGGCCTTGTCGGTCCAGGTCTCGCTGGTCGCGATGGAGAAGTTCACCACCTTGCCGCCGCTCTGGAGCGTGCGCGATTCGGGGTCGCGCCCCAGATTGCCCACCAGTATCACCTTGTTCACGCTGCCGGCCATGTGCGCCTATCCTTCCCGTTTGCCCTGCATCATAACGCCCCCCTCGCCACGGGACCACCTTAGGCTTCCCAACGGCCGGTCCGCCGCCATATACACGCGAACACTTAGAGAACACACGCGCCGCTGCAAGCCCTCTTTTCGCGGAACCGACCACGATGGATGCCACTACCCCCCCGCGCGAGGCCAGACACTCGCCCCTCGCCACCGGCGCACCCGCCATCCGCGTCCGCGGCGCGCGCGAACACAACCTCAAGAACATCGACGTCGACATCCCGCGCGACAGCCTCACCGTCATCACCGGACTGTCCGGCTCCGGCAAGTCCTCGCTCGCCTTCGATACCATCTATGCCGAGGGCCAGCGTCGCTACGTCGAATCCCTCTCCGCCTATGCCCGCCAGTTCCTCGAACTGATGGGCAAGCCCGATGTCGATTCGATCGAGGGCCTGTCGCCGGCGATCTCGATCGAGCAGAAAACCACCAGCCGCAACCCCCGCTCCACCGTCGGCACGGTCACCGAAATTCACGACTACATGCGCCTGCTCTGGGCCCGCGTCGGCGTGCCCTATTCGCCGGCCACCGGCCTGCCGATCGAGGCCCAGACTGTCTCCCAGATGGTCGACCGCGTGATGGCCATGCCGGAAAACACCCGCCTCCTGCTGCTGGCCCCGGTCGTGCGCGACCGCAAGGGCGAGTACCGCAAGGAACTCGCCGAACTCCAGCGCCGCGGCTTCACCCGCGTGAAAGTCGACGGCACCCTCTACGAGATCGGCGAGGTCCCCGCACTCAACCGCAAGACCAAGCATGAGATCGAGGCGGTAGTGGACCGTGTCGTGGTGCGCGACGGCATCGCCGGCCGCCTCGCCGACAGCTTCGAAACCGCGCTGGCCCTCTCCGACGGCGTCGTCTACGCCGAGAACGCCGACACGCAGGAGCGCACGGTGTTCTCGTCGCGCTTCGCCTGCCCGGTCAGCGGCTTCACCATCGAGGAGATCGAGCCCCGGCTGTTCAGCTTCAACTCCCCCCACGGCGCCTGCCCAGCCTGCGATGGCCTCGGCATCGAAACCTTCTTCGACCCCGCTTTGGTGGTGCCCGACGAACGCAAATGCCTCGCCGAGGGCGCCATCGCCCCCTGGTCCGGCAGCCAGTCGCCGTACTACGACCAGACCTTGCAAAGCCTCGCCAAGCACTTCAAGGCCAGCACCCGCACCCCCTGGCAGGACCTGCCCGAGCGCGTTCGCGAGGCCATCCTCTGGGGCACCGGCGACGAGCCCATCGAGCTCACCTACAAGGACGGCGTCCGCCAATACGCGGTGAAGAAGCCGTTCGAGGGGGTGCTGCACAACCTCCAGCGCCGCTGGCAGGAAACCGACAGCGCCTGGGTCCGCGAGGAAATGTCGCGCTACCAGGCCGACAAGCCCTGCGCGGTCTGCAACGGCGCCCGCCTCAAGCCCGAAGCCCTGGCCGTCAAGATCGCCGGCAGCACCATCTCCGAAGCCTCCGAACTCTCGATCCGCCACGCCCGCGCCTGGTTCGCCAGCGTGCTCCCCACCCTCACACCCCAGCGCGCCGAAATTGCGCGGCGCATCCTGCGCGAGATCGAGGACCGGCTGCAGTTCCTCAACGACGTCGGCCTGGACTACCTCACGCTGGCCCGCGGCTCCGCCACCCTCTCCGGCGGCGAAAGCCAGCGCATCCGCCTGGCCAGCCAGATCGGCTCCGGCCTCACCGGCGTGCTCTATGTGCTCGATGAACCCTCGATCGGCCTGCATCAGCGCGACAACGAACGCCTGCTGGGCACGCTGCGCCGCCTCAAGGCGCTCGGCAACACCGTGCTGGTGGTCGAACACGACGAGGATGCCATCCGCGCCGCCGACTACCTGATCGACATGGGCCCTGCCGCCGGCATCAACGGCGGCCGGGTGATCGCCCACGGCACCGCCGAGGAAGTCGCCGCCCACCCCGAGTCGCTGACCGGCGCCTACCTCTCCGGCCGCAAATCCATCCCCGTGCCCGCCCTGCGCCGCCCGGTGCAGAAAGATCGCGTGGTCAAGGTGGTCGGCGCCCGCGGCAACAACCTCAAGGACGTCACCGCCAGCTTCCCGCTGGGCGTCTTCACCTGCGTCACCGGTGTCTCCGGCGGCGGCAAGTCCACCCTGGTGGTCGACACCTTCTACAAGGCCGCCAGCCGCCGCCTGATGGGCTCGGGCGAGGTCCCTGCCCTGCACACCCGCATCGACGGGCTGGAGCACCTCGACAAGATCATCGACATCGACCAGTCCCCGATCGGCCGCACCCCGCGCTCCAACCCCGCCACCTACACCGACCTCTTCGCCCCGATCCGCGACTGGTTCGCCGAACTGCCCGAAAGCCGCGCCCGCGGCTACAAGGCCGGGAGATTTTCCTTCAATGTCAAAGGCGGCCGCTGCGAAGCCTGCCAAGGCGACGGCGTGCTGAAAATCGAAATGCACTTCCTGCCCGACGTCTTCGTTACCTGCGACACCTGCAAGGGCAAGCGCTACAATCGCGAGACGCTGGAGATCAAGTTCCGCGACAAATCCATCGCCGAAGTGCTTGAACTGACGGTCGATGAGGCCGTGCCCTACTTTTCCGCAGTCAACAAGATCCACGACCGCCTGAAGATCCTCCAGCAGGTCGGCCTCGGCTACATCGCCCTCGGCCAACAGGCCACCACTCTCTCCGGCGGCGAGGCCCAACGGATAAAACTCTCCAAGGAACTCGCCCGCCGCGCCACCGGCCGCACCCTCTACATCCTCGACGAGCCCACTACCGGCCTGCATTTCGAGGATGTCCGCAAGCTGCTCGAAGTCCTCCACGCCCTGGTCGATGCCGGCAACACCATCGTGGTCATCGAACACAACCTCGAAGTCATCAAAACGGCCGACTGGATCCTCGACCTCGGCCCCGAAGGCGGCGACGGAGGCGGACGGATCGTCGCCCAGGGCACCCCGGAAGACATCGCAAAGGTCGCAGACAGCCACACCGCGCGCTTTCTCGCCCCGCTCCTGGCGGCCCTGCGCAGGCCGGCCCCGCCCGTGCCAGCCCTGAAGGCGCGACGCAAGGCATAGCGCGTCATACCAGCCGCCATAAAGAATGACCCCTCATTAGGCAAGGCCAGGGCTTCGCCCTGGACCCACCAGGGGCCGAGCCCCTGGACCTCATATCATTGTAAATAATAGGGTTTCCAAAGGCCGCCGGCCTTTGGTGGGTCGAGGGCAAAGCCCTGGCCTTCCCTTGCTCATCGGTCAATCGTTGGGTCTCTTGGTATCATACCGCCGCGGCGGTCCCGCCAGCCGCCTGCGCCTGCCGCAGCGCCTGCTCGGCCATCCATCGCTCCCCCGCCACCTGGAACATCCGCCGCACCCGCTCCCCCTCTGGCCCGGCCTTCGCCGCGCACAGCGCCGCCACCACCGGATCGGGGCGCGGCCCCACCGCCAACACCCCCAGCCCGTAGCCATGGCGGAAGGCGAAGCCCGGCCAACGCCTGCTCACCTCCTCCCACAGCCGCCACACCCCGAAACCGTCCTCCCGCACCTCGGTGTCGTGAAACAGCACCGTCCCGCGCGCCGACATCGCTGGCAGCCACGTCTCGAAATCGTGCCGCACCGAAGCGTAGTCGTGCAGCCCGTCGATATGCAGCAGGTCGATGCTCCCCGGCGCGAACAGCCGGCGCGCGGTGTCGAACTCCGTCCGCAGCAGCCGCGAGAACCCCCCATGCCGCGAATCGTGCCAGGCGCGCAGTTCCTGGAACACCGCCTCGCCATACTGCCCCGCCTGGGTGTCGCCCTGCCAGGTGTCGATCGCGACGCAGCGCGTGGGCAACCCGCATTCGGTCACGGCGCGGCGGAACGCGGCAAACGACACGCCGGTATGGGTGCCCAGCTCCACCACCAGCCCCGGCCGCGTGGTCGCGACCAGCCAGTGCGCGAACGGCACATGCCCCCACCAGGCGCTGAGCACGCCCAGCCGGTCGGGCTCCCAGAACACCGGGTCGAGGTCGCGAGGCAGAAGGGGCGCGGCAGACATGGGCACCATCATACGCGGCCCAGGGCCCAGGCGACCATCACCGCCAGCCGATCACCAAGCCCGCGCGCCTCGGGCGGCACGGCCCAGGCCGAGTCGGCGCGCGCCAGGTCGCGGCGGGCCAGCACCGCGGGCAGGGCGGCGGCCAGCACCGCGCGGGGCAGCGGTCCGCGCGCCGAGGCCAGCATCGCCCGACCCTCGGCCGCCAGCTCGGCCAGCACGGCGCGCAGCTGGTCTTCGCCCTGGCCGGCGAGGACGTCGTGGATGGTCAAGCCATGCGTCGCCAATACATCTTGCGGCAGCAGCACCCGCCCGGCGCGCGCCAGCGCCGGCAGGTTGCGCAGCTGTCCCGCGACGCCGTGCGCCGTCCCCAGCGTCCGCAGCCGCGCCAGCGCGGCCCCGTCCGCCCCCAGCGCCCGCCCCGCCGCCACCATCACCCCGCCCCCGATCGCGGCCAGGTAGGCATGCCAAGCCGCCCGGTCAGGGATTGCCTCCTGCGCCTCCGCCTCCCGCCCGTCGATCATCCCCAGCAGGTCGGCCGGCAGCAGCAGCCCCTGGGCAATTGCGTCGGCCAGCGGTGTTGCCACCTCGTGGCGCTTCGCCGTGCCCTCCACCACCTCCCGCCACCATTGCAGCCGGATCAGCGCCAGCATCGGCTCGCGCACCGCCTCCCGCGCCCGCGCCAGCTCGTGGTTGAAGGCATACAGCGCGAACAACGCCTCCCGCCGCGCCACCGGGGCGAACAGGGCGGCAAGAAACCGATCCGGATCGCGGCGGCGGACGATCTCGGCACAGGTCGACAGGGCAGGGGACCGGGCAGGGGCGGCGTTCATCCGGGGGAGGTGCCCCGCCCATCGCGCTGGCGCAAGCTTCACCTGCGCCCGCTTGACCTGAGCCTAGTGCGGCCATAGCTACGCAGGGCGTCCTTATCCGCCAAACAATTCCGGAGAACGGCTTCATGGCCTTCACACTCCCCGCCCTCCCCTACTCCACCTCCGCACTGGCCGCGAAAGGCATGTGCCAGGAGACGCTGGAGCTGCACCACGGCAAGCACCACCAAGCCTATGTCACCGCGCTGAACGGCTTCGTCGAGAAGGACGCCGCCCTGCAGGGCAAGTCGCTCGACGAGATCGTGAAGCTGTCCAACGGCAATGCCACCATGGCCCCGGTGTTCAACAACGCCGGCCAGCATTGGAACCACATCCTGTTCTGGGAGAACATGTCGCCCACCGGCGGCGGCATCCCGGGCAAGCTGGAAGCCAAGCTGATCAGCGACTTCGGCAGCGTCCAGGCCTTCAAGGACGCCTTCAAGACCGCCGCCACCACCCAGTTCGGCAGCGGCTGGGCGTGGCTGGTGATGGGTGCCGACGGCAAGCTGAAATGCGCCAAAACCCCCAACGGCAGCAACCCGCTGGCCACCGGCGAAGGCGCGGCCCTGCTCGGCTGCGACGTGTGGGAGCACAGCTACTACCTGGACTTCCGCAACCGCCGCCCGGACTACGTGCAGAATTGGCTCGACAACCTGGCCAACTACGAGGCGATCTCGATCTAATCCAACGCCCCGCGCCAGCCGGAAAGGGCTCCGAAAGGGGCCTTTTTTGCGTGCATCACCCGAACCGGTTGGGCCCCTGGGTGCCCCGCTGTGCCCAGAACACGATCAGCACGATCCAGCCCACCACCGGCACGAACCACAACAGCATCCACCAGCCGGTGCGGTCGGTGTCGTGAAGCCGCCGCGCAACCACGGCCAAGCCCGGCACCAGCATCGCGAGGTGGAAAGTCCCGTTCAGCGGGCTGATGCCGGGGCCGAACACGGCCATGTCGATCACCGCCGTCCCGAGGCCGCCCAGGACGCTGAACAGCACGAACCACCAGAATTCCGGCTGCCGCGCCCGGCCGGCGAAGGTGGCATACTTGGTCAGGCAGGTGCGGATGGCACCCTGGAAACTGTCGGCCGCAGCCGGCGAAGCCGCCCCCGACGGTGGGTAGCCGCCGGGCGGATACCCCGAGGGCGCATACCCCTGCGGCCCGCCCGGCAGCGGAATGTCCCGCGCCAGCGGCGAACGAGCGAAAGGCAGCCAATCCGCCATGCCCGGCGTCCATACCATGGTATCGGCGCGCACCGTGCCCGCGCGCACCAGGGCCGCCATCTGCGCCGCCGGCACGGGGCCATGCTGCCCCGTCGCATCGATATAGTGCCATTGGGCCGCTGCCGTATGGGACATCACCGTCCTCTGAGATTCGGAAACGACTTCAGTAGCGCACCATCCGCCCGCCGCGCGCCATCACGTTTGCGCGCGAACTCCCGCCGGCGAGAGCAGCTACGTCACGGTCTTCTCGGCCGGCTTGGAGTCGTTGGCCGGCTTCGGGTCGCCCAGCACGGCGGTGATCGTCTCGCGATACACCTTCACCCGCACATTGGGCGCGATCTCCACCTCGATCTCGTTGCTGCCCTCCACCGTGCGCTGCACCACGCCGATGATGCCGCCGCCGGTCAGCACCCGATCGTTGCGCTTCAGCGAAGAAAGCTTGGCCTTCAGCTGCTTGGCAGATTGTTGCTGCGGGCGGATCAGCAGGAAATAGAACACCGCGAAGATCAGGATGATCGGCAGGAACTGTCCGAACGTGGTGGCAATGCCACCCATGTCCTGCGCGTAGGCCGGGGAGATCAGCATGTCAGGGGGCTTCCGGGTTGCGATGAAGTGCGCCGGACCATAGTTTCCGCGCCTTCCACGTCAAGCACGATCGGACTGACCCCGCCATGGACGACCGCCTACTGGATGCCGCCCTCAGGATCGCCGCCGCCCTGGACCGCCTGGCCCCGCCCGCGCCGCCAGTGCCGGACCTGTCCCTGGCCGACGCCTTCGTCTGGCACCCGGAGGGCCGCGAACTGCGCCCGATCGCCCGCGTCAGCCGCGTGGACATCGACCTGCTCCAGGGCGTGGACCAGCAGAAGGCCATCGTGATGGAGAACACGCGCCGCTTCGCCGCCGGCCTGCCGGCCAACAATGCCATGCTCTGGGGCGCGCGCGGCATGGGCAAGTCCTCCCTGGTCAAGGCCGCCCACGCCCGGGTGAACGCCGAGCGCCCCGCCTCGCTGGTCCTCATCGAGATCCACCGCGAGGACATCGCCTCCCTGCCCGACCTGCTGCGCCTGCTCCGCCACCCAGAGCTTCGCGGGGCCGACCGCCGCTGCCTGATCTTCTGCGACGATCTTTCCTTCGAACGCGAGGATGCCGACTACAAGGCACTGAAATCCGTGCTCGACGGCGGCATCGAGGGCCGACCGGCCAATGTCCTGTTCTACGCCACCTCCAACCGCCGCCACCTGATGCCGCGCGACATGATCGAGAACGAGCGCAGCACCGCCATCCACGCTGGCGAAGCGACCGAGGAGAAGGTCTCGCTGTCGGACCGCTTCGGGCTGTGGATCGGCTTCTACCCCTGCGACCAGGACATCTTCTTCGCCATGATCGACGGCTACGCTGCCACCATGAACCTGCCGATCGAGGCCGAGGCGCTTCATGCCGCCGCCGTCGAATGGAGCGTCACCCGCGGCGCCCGCTCCGGACGCGTCGCTTGGCAGTTCATCCAGGACATGGCCGGGCGGCTGGGTGTTGCCGGGTGACGGTTCAGCCGGCGAATTCGCCCAGGACGCGCTCGGCGAGCGCTGGCTCGATCGTCATCTGCCGCTCCAGCATCGCCATGTCGTAGTCGGTGGCCGGTGCCGTGAACGCCCAATGGAACGCATGACCGGCGAGGCAGGCGAGGTCCCAGAAGAATGGGTCACAATTGCCCCCCTCGAACATCCCGGCCCGCCCGCCGGGCGGCATCAGGCCGATCGAGGTCAGCGCCGCTCCCGTCGGCCCCACCGCCACCCGCGCCCCGGCGAACAGCGCCACCTGCTCGGCGAACGACAGGCGCGACGGTTCCACCACGCGATAGCCCATCCGCACAGCGATCGCCTCGATCGCGGTCGCATTGGCAACCCGCCGCCGCGCGCCGTCCGGTCGCGCCAGGTAGAGCCGGGCCCCCGGCGTTGTTGCCCCTAACGCGGCGACTGGCACCGCGGCGCGCAGCCGCTCGGCCAGGCGCAGCAGCGTCGGCGACTTGCGGTGCTCGTGGCGCGCCACCGCCGAGACCCAATGCAGCGCCGGCACGCGCAGGATCGAGCCGGGCGGGCAGGGCAGGAACTCCGCCTCCAGCCCCAGTGCAGTGAGCGCGAACTCCACCATCGGCCGCAGCTTTGCCGCCTCCGCCGGCAGTGCCAGCCGCATCCGCCGGATGCCGACCGCCTCCAGATGCAGCAGCCGGGGCAGCGATTCCACCAGCACGTGGCCGTAGTTCATGCAGGCCTCGTTGAAGATCGCCACCACTGGCGGCCCCGCCTCGGGCACCTGCTCGCCCTCGCCGCGCGCGATGCGCGCCAGGGTTGCCGCGTGCCGTGCCAGTACTGCGTCGGTCACCAGCAGGTTGACGAAGCTCTCCGCCACCGCCGTGGTGTCGCTGGCCAGCACCTGCTTGCCGTCCAGCAGCCAGGCATCGCGATACAGCATCACCGCCTCCGCCGGGCAGGCCACGCTGGGCCGCGCCAGCAGGCCGCGGAACCAGGCATCCCGCCCGGCAGACGCCGCGACGTAGCCGTGCAGCACCGGCGGCGCGCTGGCATAGTGCGCCGCGGGGACGATGTGCAGCATCTGCGCGCCCGCCACGCCGGCATAGCGCCCCAAGGCGATCGTTGGCTCGCCCGGCCCTGGCGCGCGCGCGAAGGTTGGCCCGACGATCACCGTGCGCCCAGCGCCCGTTCCTCCGCCGCCAGGGCCAGCCGGCACACCGCGAAGCAATGGCGCTGCGTCATCGCCGTCTCGGTCCGGTCGCGCAGGTCGGCGGCGAAGGCCTGGAACGTGCCCACGGGCTCCCCGGCGCAGGCAATATGCTCGGTGCGCTCGTTGGTCACCAGGAACAGATGCTGGCCGCCCGTCCGCCCGGCCAGATCCAGGTTCTTGCGCAGCTCGATGAACCCCTCCGTGCCCACGATGAACGCCCGCCCGTCGCCCCAGTCGGCCAGCCCGTCCGGGGTGAACCAGTGCATCTGCATGGTGCCGGTGGCGACGTCGTTGCGCAGGATCATCTCCCCGAAATCCTGGAAATCCGAAACGGGCGTCCGCTCCGGCGCCACGCTGCGGATCGCGGCATGCACGATCTCGGCATCCTCGCGCTCGGTCAGGTGCAGGAACGCGTCGATCTGGTGGCAGCCGATATCCACCAGGATGGAGCCGTTGGTCCGCGAGCTCCAGAACCAGTCCGGCCGCGTCTCCCGGTTCAGCCGGTGCGGCGACATCCCGGTGGTCGAAACCAGCCGCCCGATCGCCCCCGCCTGCACCAGCTCCCGCGCCCGCGCGCTGGCCGGCGACCCCCAGCGGTCGCCGAACGCCACGATGAAGCGCCGCCCGGTCTGCGCCACCGCCGCCTCCACCGCCGCCAGGTCGGCCCGGGTCGTGATCCCTGGCTTGTCAGCCAGCACGTCCTTGCCCCGCCGCATCGCCTCGATCGCCAGCGCCGCGCGCTCGCTCGGGATCGCGGCGGTGACGATCAGGCCGATGCTCGCATCGTTCATCAGCCGCTCGCGCTCGGCGACTTCGGGCAAATGCGGAAAGCGCTTGCGAAACCCCTCCAGCACATGCGGGTTGGTCGTCACCGGCCACCAACCGGCGCACTCCATCCCGGCATCGATCAGCTGCTGCGTCAGCTCATAGACATGGCGGTGATCGAGCCCGATCACGGCGAAGCGCTGGGGCACGGCAAAGCGCTGGGTCATGGCGGAGCCTCCCGAAACCCCGCGATGCTAGCCCTGCGCCTCGTCGCGCACCACCCGGCCATCGACCAGGTGGATGCGCCGCCGTGCCGTCTGGGCCAGCCCCTCGTCATGCGTCACCGCGATCACCGTGCGCCCCTGCTGCGCCAGGTCCACGAGGATCGCGAACACCGCGGCGGCGTTCTTGGTATCCAGCGCCCCCGTGGGCTCGTCGGCCAGCACCAATGGCGGGTCGTTGGCCAGCGCCCTTGCGACCGCGGTCCGCTGGCGCTGCCCCCCCGACAGGCCATCCGGCCGCTTGTTCGCCTGGTCGGCCATGTCCAGCTGCTCCAGCAGCGCCATTGCGCGCGCGCGCATCGCCGGGCGCGACAATTGGCCGAGCTGGCGCATCGGCAGCATCACGTTGTCCAGCACGGTGAATTCCGGCAGCAGGAAGTGGAACTGGAACACGAAGCCGAACGCCGCCAGCCGCATCCGCGTCCGCGCCGCGTCGTCCAGCCCCGAGGTCGGCTGGCCGTCCAGGAACACCTCGCCCGAGGTTGGCAGGTCGAGCAGGCCGAGCAGATACAGCAGGGACGACTTGCCCGACCCCGAAGGCCCGGTGACGACGGTGAAGCTCGCCGGCTCGAACGCCACCGAGATGCCGTCCACCAAGGTCACCGGCACCGCGCCGGGCAGCACCCGGCCCAACGCCTCGGTCCGCAGCACGTCGTTCATGTCGCGCCCCGGATGATCGCCAGCGGGTCGGTCCGCGCCGCCTTGCGCGCCGGAATCCAGGCCGCCCCGATCGCCGACAGCATCGCGATCCCGGCCGCCAGCCCATAGGTGAAGGCCGTCTGCTGCACCGTCAGCGTCTGCGTTGGATCGCTCGCCCCCGGGGCTGGCAGCGTCTCCATGAACGACGCCCCCGCCCAACCCGCCAGCCACCCCGCCGCCACCCCCATCAGCCCGACGGCGATGCCCTCCGCGATGAAGGTCGCCACCACGCTGCCGCGCGGCATGCCGATGGAGCGCATGATGGCGATGTCGCGCGCCTTTTCGCTCACCACCGTCGAGATGATGTTGAAGATGCCGAACCCCGCCACCAGCAGGATCGAGCCGGTGCTGCCGTAGATGATGATGTTCTGCAGCACGAACACCTCCAGGATGCGCGAGAACGTCTCCTCCCACGGCGCCGCCTTGTAGCCCCAGCGCCCCTCGGCAATCGCCGCGACCTCTCGCGAGCGGGCGATGTCGGCCAGGCGGATGTGGATCTCGTTGACCACCCGCGGCCGCCCCTGCATCGATTGCTGGCGGTTCAACGACACATAGACCTGGCTGTTGTCCTGTTGCTCCACCCCGGTGCGGAAGATGCCGACGATCCGCAGCGCGCTCTCGCCGCCGGCCGAGGTCGCCACCGCGACGGTGTCGCCCAGTGCCGCTCCCATCTTCTCGGCCAGCGCTCGGCCCAGCACATTCCCGTCCGACCGCGTGCCCAGCGCCTCCAGGCTGCCCTCCTTCACGTCCTTCTGCAGGGTGGTAACGCGCATCTCCTGCTCCGGATCGATGCCGATGGCGCTCACCGCATAGTCCCGCCCGGCCCGGCGCAGCAGCATCTGGCCGCGCAGGGTCGGCGCCGCCGCCACGCCCTCCATCGCCGACAGGGCCGCGAGGATCTCGGCGGCATTGGCGATGCCGCGCACCGGATCGCGCGGCAGGATCCGGCTGACCGCCACCGCCGCCCCCGGATGCAGCATCGCCAGCGGCTGCGGTGCGGGGCGGCGCACCTCGTCGGTGATCACGACATGCGGATTGCTCTCGATCAGCTGGGTGCGGAAATAGGTCTGGAACCCGGCCATCAGCCCGGTCACCGCGATGAAAACGCCCACCCCCAGCGCCACGCCCAGCACCGACACCAGTGTCTGCCGCCGCCGACTGAGCAGATGTGCGATCGCGATGGTGAGCGGGAGCGTCATGGCGGGCACGCGGGACGCAAGGCCAGGGGCGTTGCCCCTGGACCCCAACAGGGGGCGCGGCCCCCTGGACCTCGAATCAAAAGGTTCGGGGTTCCAAGGGCTAAGCCCTTGGTGGGTCCAGCAACTGTCTTGTTTGTTTCGCCATGATTCATGCTTCGAGGGTGGTTGGGTGCCACATTTGGTTGCGTTGGAGCATGACATTGAGGATACCGATAAGCTTGCGGATAA
>Ga0105050_10003981_pt1 | contig 20012 bp, 14 predicted proteins | sample FRY01_FD_78088 | JGI IMG/M metagenome (GOLD analysis project Ga0105050, IMG submission 78088) | Freshwater microbial communities from Lake Fryxell liftoff mats and glacier meltwater in Antarctica - FRY-01 | ecosystem: Environmental > Aquatic > Freshwater > Ice > Glacier meltwater ...
CGAGGTCGAAAGACCGAAATCAAACCTCACCCTTGCCACTAAAATCCAAGCAGAACCTAATATTTTGCCAATCATCAATGGATCTGGAACCGCCCCGGATTATACGCAAAATACGGATCCGCAAGGCGAACTCGGTGAAACGGGTCCAGCAAGGATTTCTCCCGTTCATGTCATGACCATTGAAACGCCGTTTGTGGCGAAATTGGCCCCAGAACCAGTTAACGCAGCAGCCCAGCCGCAGACTCAATGACAATACGCGAGCGTTGACAGCATGAAGGGAATGCCTTCGAAGTCGAAAACGAGCTCGGCGTAGATGGCACAGTGCCTGCCGTTCTCAATCGCCTGCGTCTGCTCCCAGCCCGAACCGGCTCTCGGCATCGCGTTTTCTTCCCAAACCGATTGGCGAAAATCCATCGTGCTGGAGTTGGCCAACCAAAGCTTTGTTGCCGACGGTTCCTGATTCGACGTGACGGCGATCCCGATCGAGTCATCCTTCAATATTGGCTTCCACGTCAGCGTCGGCATCGCTTTCCCCGTGACCGTGTGGCGAAAGAAAACGCCGAGGGTCGACATCGCTTGCTCTCGCTTTCCTTCAAGCCCATGCCCCGCGTTCGCCGCCCGATAAATCGACTTCTCGGAGACCAAGTCGTCCCAATAGTGATTCATCGCATCGGTTGCCCAATAGGGATCATTCGCGCCAACGATCAACAACTTTGGGATCTGCACGCGACTGAGATAAGTAAAAGGATCCATCATCTCCCACAACTTCGATTCGCGTCCTGGACGAGGCACACCGTCTTTGGGAATCAGATTCTTACTTGTGTAGTCATGAATCTGCTCGCTCGCTTCACCCCACATTTTGTACTGATGCTTGATCTGCACCGGAAAGTTCAACATATCGATCACCATCGGGGCCGTACCGATGACTCGCTTGTCCGCAGCCGGTGTGAGCCAACTCGTCCAACCACGCTTGGACGCGCCCGCGGTCACAAATCCGCTCACCGGTTCCCATTTTTCGGAAACGGCAAACTGCTCCAAAGCGTCCATCGCTTTCACAGCACTCTTGACCATCGGAAACAACAACGGCCAACTCGTGTCACCCGTCGCGAGATACCGCAACCACGTTTCGGTAATCAAATCGTCCTCGACGCGACCATTCATCAGCGGTTGATTGGGAACCTGATGCAACACGGCAACGCGAGCTCCACAAAGCAACGCGAGCGATGTCCCCAATGCGATCTCTTGCTCGCGAGGTTGATTGCCATTGTTACCACCGGTGATGAACAGGAGCATATGATCTTGATGAAGCAACTTGGCCGGCTCATAAACCATCAAGTCGTGCTGCCAAACGTTCTCCTGCCATCGCTGGCTGGTTAAGGAGAGCCGATAAATGAGGGTTCCATTGACCTGCTGTTTGCCGATAAGCGACCAAGCAAAATCGGCCTCGCTGCGATTGACGTAATCACGTAACTCAACTCCGACGCGTTCATTGGAAACCGTCGTCCGGTCCTGAGCTAGCAACGGAGCCATGACGAGCGTCGCCATGAGCAACGATCCAAATCGTGAGTACATAGAAATGCCTAATTTGCACCGAAGAGAAAAACACCCTGCAAAGCATACTCGATCAGAATCTCTCGAGAATGCTCCCCTCGCCGCACCGCAACGGCACTTCGTTTGCTCCAGTCACAAATGCCGCTCGGAAATATCTCAAGCCGCCACGCGATAAGACTTAGGCTTTTCAAAACGGATTCAGGAGTATTCTCGCATTTTGGCTAGATTCGCTAAAACACAGCCCAATGAGTTCAGGCACCAAGGGTCGACCATGCGAGCTCGCTTGAGCGATGTGGTTACTAATGACATTGCGAGCTTCGCCTTGCCGGCGTGTCAAACGATGGCTGTTGCGACGCGTCGAAGCTGTGCCATCGACTCGCAAACGATCCACCGCGGTTTGCCTTCGCCATCCGTTGCGACCGACTCGAGTTCGCCGGTGTGGCGGCCGCCGATGACGAATGTGGTTCCGCGCTGCCGTGCAACTTCGGCAAGCTTGATGACTTCAGCCAACTGGCTTTTGCTGCGGAAGGCTTCGGTAACGTTAAGCCAAAACAGTCCGGGAGTTTCGTCGATCACCGCATCCGCCAGCACATCCAGGGGCGTGTTGGGCCAAGGTTGATTTCATTGAAGCCCAATTTGTACATTACCAAAGAAGCGATCAGGGTGGGCAGCAGGTACATGTCGCCGCTCATCGCCCCACCGATCGCCCCGGGGGGCATCATTGGAAGTTTTGTGATCGCTTCAAAAGTAATCAAGCAGCCCCAGGGGTCAATCGTGCCACGGAGCGGTTACCTGGCGTGACAAGTCGCAGAATAAAAAGCGCGCCACAAAACTTTCAAAACGTGCAATAAATTTCCAGATTCCCACCAAAGGTGGACTTTTTATCCTTGACACCTCAATACAGTGAAAAACATGGCGGTTTTGAGAGTTTCCTAGCGGCGTTCGCTGGGGACGCTGCCAATGCCCGTCGGGGTGCTTTGTATCTCCGAAGGGGGTGTTTCCCTCAAACTGGGAGTTGGAACCAATGTTAGAGTCTGTGTCTTTGTTGGCGGCGAGTATGCCCGACTTATCGGTGCTGCAGTACACCGTCGTGGACAACATCTTCTCGATGACGGTCGCCACAATGGGGGCGGCTGCAATTTTTCTGTTCCTGTCGCGATCGAGTGTCGACGAAGCGTATCGGCCGGCGCTGATGGTCAGCGGTTTGGTGGTGGCGATTGCCTGTTACCATTACTTCATGATTCGTCAATCGTGGAGCAGTGCGTACACGTTGGGGGAAGGCGGTTACAAGGGTACCGGTGCGGGGTTCAATGACTTCTATCGGTATGCCGACTGGATCCTGACCGTGCCGCTGTTAATGGTCGAATTGATCGCAGTGCTTCGCCTGGAAGCCAACCGGGCGCGGTCGCTGTTGACCCGTTTGGTAATCGCCGCAGCATTGATGATCGCCTTGGGTTACCCAGGTGAAGTGATCTCGAGTCCTGAAGGTTGGACCGCACGCGTCGTTTGGGGTGGTCTGTCATCGATCCCATTCTTCTACATCCTGTTCGTGTTGTGGGTTGAGTTGACTAAGTCACTCGACACTCAACCCGTCGCTGCTCGCAAGTTGATCGAGATCGCACGCTTGGTGCTGCTGATCACTTGGGCAGTCTATCCAATTGCTTACGCACTTGGCGGCACGATGACGGCATTGGAAGCGAAGTCGGGTGGAAATGTTGATGCGAGCGGAATCGTCGGACTGCAAGTCGGTTACGCGATTGCGGACATGGCCGCCAAGGCTGGCTTCGGCTTGCTGATCTACTTCATCGCCCGAGCGAAGAGCACGGGTGTTGAGATCAGCGCGGTGGGCCGATCGACGACTGCGATCGCGTAAGCGGAGTGGGACTCGAGAAGCGACCGTGCGATTGCTGAATGCACGGTCGCGATGAGTTGCTGAGTGGTTTTGCTTTCCTGTTGATCCTTGATGTTTTGATCATGCACTCCCCAGTTTATCTAGCGATTTGCACGGCCTCGCTCGGCAGCATGCTGCTTTTCGGTACTCCCGAATTGATCAGTATTGTATTTATAGCGGCGCTGGCGATCGCGGTACTGGGAGTGCCTCATGGTGGCCTGGATCACTGGACCGGTCGACGTTTGTTGCAACGACGATTCGCAACCGGCTGGTGGGCAGTTTTCTTTCCGGCCTATTTGTTCGTTGGGTCGGTGTTTGCGTTGGGTTGGTTTCTGGCACCGACAATGACCGTTATTTTGTTCTTTCTCGTTTCAGCTTGGCACTTCGGTCGTGAAGATCAACAATCGAACCATAACGACCTCAGCACATCGCGGATTAATCGGGCGATCGATCATGTTGTTGCCGCATCCGTTGGCGGACTCGTGATTTGGATTCCGGCGCTGATACGTCCGGACGAGATGCAATCGCTGCTCAGCTTGATTGTTCCGACGACGGGCATTGAACCAGCAATCCGCATCGTTGAAGTAACGCAAATCATCGCCGCATGCTTCGTTCCCTTAGCAGCGTTCATCGTGATCACGCGAATGGTCACATCGCCGCTCAAGTGCAATCGATGGGTACCGCTGGCGACGGCAGCCATCGCGACTTGCATGCCGATCTTGATTTCGTTTTCGATCTACTTCTGCGGTTGGCATTCGTGGCAAGGGCTGCAGCGATTGCGCCGCGACGAATGTTTAGCCACATCTGAGTTCGTTCGCTGCGTGGCTCCGCTCTCAGTCGCCGCGATCATCGGTGTCGTCGCAGCGGGATGGTGGCTTCAAGATTCGTCCAATGTACGATTAGCCGAGGGCCAAGTATCCGCGCTGTTGCGAACGGTATTCATAGGCCTGTCGGCGATCGCCGTGCCGCACCTGTTTTTGCATGAACTCGACTCGCTGCTGGTCCGGCCGCGTCCTAATAATGAGGTGTACGCATGACAAATGCTGCTGAACCTTTGGATTACATCCTCGTTGGTGGCGGGCTGCAAAGCGGATTGATGGCGCTGGCGATTCGCCACCATCAACCTCAAGCTCGGATGGCGATTATCGAACGCGGTTCACAGCTGGCCGGCAACCACACCTGGTCATTTCATGCGAGCGACGTACCCGCGGCATGTGCCGCCTGGATTGACCCGCTGATTGAATCTCGTTGGTCTGGCTACGACATTTTGGTCGGTGGCAGTCAACGCAGCGTCAAGCTGGACTACCGATCAACTTCGTCGGCACACTTTGCCGCCGTAGTGACGCGAGCACTTGATGGCGATGACTGTGAGATTTTGACCGACACGACGGCTGTGGAGTTAACCGCGAATCGAGTCACGTTCAGCGACGGACGTCACTTAGAGGCTGCGGTGGTCTTCGACAACCGCGGGCCGAGCCGCGTTGACAGGGACTGCTACGCCGGCGGGTTTCAAAAGTTCTGGGGCTTCGAAATCGCTTTGGATAGTGATTGGCCACTGGTGAATCCAATTGTGATGGATGACCGCATTGATCAGAGCGACGGGTTTCGCTTTATCTATACGTTGCCGCTAGAGCGTCGACGGGTACTGGTGGAAGACACCCGTTTTTCAAACTCGCCGTCGATCGATCGCGAAGAATGCTTGAACAAAGTGCGTTGCTATCTCGCTGAACTCGGCTGCACTGATTGGCGGATCGTTCGCGAAGAATCGGGCGTGTTGCCGATGCCGACCGGAGGGCCGTTGCCTGGCAGCGAGCTTCCCAAACTTGCGGGCGGTTATCGCGGCGGCTGGTTCCATGCAGCGACAGGTTATTCATTTCCCATGGCGGTCGCGGTCGCCGAGATCGTGGCCAAGACTCCCGCGGCGGAGTTGCCCGAGGTTCTGCAGCGATTGGGAAATGAGCATGCGGGGCGAGCACGATTCGCAAGATTTCTGAATCGATTGTTGTTTGACCTCGTCACGCCGCAGACACGTTACCAGATCTTTCGTCGCTTCTACCGAGTGCTCGATGAGTCTCGCATCGCGAGGTTCTATGGTCATCGTTTCACTCGCTTCGATGCGTTTCGAATCGTCGTCGGCATCCCACCACGCGGACTCCGACCACTGAACTTTTTTCGCGGCTTGGCTGCTTCGCGTAAGCCACTGCCGCAAGCCACTGTGTCCGCGATCGCAAATGGGGTACCCACATGAGTCCACTGGTGAATCAGTTGGTCGATCGCGCACTTCATCAACCCGTCTACGAGTTCAAACATCGACAGGGGAAACGCATTCGCGGCTCGATGGTTCAAATCGGTTTCGAAATGGCGGGTGGGGACGGATCTGTTTCCGAGTCGATCGCCGAATCGGTCGAGTGTTTGCACGCTGGGTCACTGGTGATTGACGATGTGCAAGATGACTCGAAATCTCGACGTGGCGAGCCGACGCTGCATCAAGTGATCGGAGTGCCGCTGGCCGTCAACGCTGGAAATTGGATGTACTTCCGAGCGTTCGAGTTACTCACAACCGCGTCGCTTCCGGGCAACCAGCAAACGCGACTGGTCGAAGCGATGGTCACCGCCGGTCGTCGTTGCCACGAAGGCCAGGCGCTCGATCTTTATGCTCGCGTCGATCAAATTCCGTCCGCTCATTGGCACGAAACGGTCGAAGCGATCAGCACGCTGAAGACCGGTGTGCTGGTGGAATTGGCGGTTGCGATGGGCTGCATTGCGGCAAGTGCATCCAGCGTTTTGCATTCCGCGATGACCACCTTCGGTTGCCAGATCGGCGTCGCGTTGCAAATGCGGAACGACTTGGAAGAACTGAGCAGCATCGCTCACGGCCGACGCGATGCTACCGGCGCGGACTGCGTTCGAGACGATGACCTGCGGCACGCGCGTGTCACTTGGGCCTGGGCTTGGGCGTTTGAGTTGGCAGGCAAAGTGCGATGTTATCCGCTTGTGCGTCGTTTGGGGTTGTCGACGAGAGAACGACAAGCGGTGGCCGCCGAGTTGTTATCGATTACACAATCGCATGGCAATCAAGTCATTGCCGGCATCATCCGCGAACAAGTCCGTTTGCTGGGTGAACATGTGGTTGATCGTCGGTTGCTGGAACGGATGCGCGAGTGCCTGCAACCGATCGAACAACCGCGCGAACTATCCGCTGTCTCGGTCGTGACATCGAATGATGCAATGAAGTTGTCGAGTACCACAGCAGGAGCAAGACGATGACGAGTCTGATGGTGACAAGCGAGTTAGTGAATCAGGTGCAGGGCGTCAGTAACCGAGGCACGCGGCGTTCCGGTGCATCTGAGTCGCGTGGCAAGGCAGCGGTGATTGGCAGCGGCTTTGGCGGCCTGGCGGCAGCCATTCGTCTGCAGGCGATGGGATTCGAAACCGTGTGCTACGAAGGACGTGACAGGGCGGGTGGCCGCGCCTACGTCTATCAAGACGCGGGCTTCACCTTTGATGCCGGTCCGACCGTGATCACGGCACCGCATTGCTTGGAGGAACTTTTCGAAGTGGCCGGCGAGTCGATGTCGGAGCATGTCGACTTGATCCCCGTCGATCCGATGTATCGCTTGCAATGGCCTGACGGCAGTTGCTTTGATTACAGTAGCGATGAAGCGAAATTGGTTGAGCAAATTCGCAAACTCTCGCCCAGCGACGTTGAGGGATATCATCGATTTGCCAACTACACGCGGAAAGTATTTGAGAAGGGTTACGTTGAACTCGGTGCGACACCGTTCCTCAATTTCCGCGACATGATTCGGTGTGCCCCTGACCTGATGAAGCTGAGGGCCGATCGGAGTGTTTACTCGGCAGTTTCGCGATTCGTCAAAGATGATCGACTGCGCCAGGCATTTAGCTTTCATCCGTTGCTGGTCGGTGGCAACCCGATGCAGACCAGTTCGATCTACACGCTGATTCACTGGATTGAGCGACAATGGGGCGTCTTCTTTCCGCGCGGTGGAACGGGTGCGTTGGTCGAGTCGCTGGTTGCACTGTTTCAGCGAATCGGTGGCGAACTGCGTTTAAACACCCCGGTGGACCAGATCACGGTGCGGTCGGCCAGCGGTGGTACGGTCAAGCATGAAGTCTGCGACCAGCATGGCAATCGGGAGTCGTTTGACTTGGTCGTGTCCAACGCTGACATTCACCACACGTATGCGAATCTTTATCGCCAACATGACGGCGGAAAAGTCATGCGTCGCAAGCTTGAGAAGATGGATTGGTCGATGTCGTTGTTCGTGATGTATTTTGGGACGTCACGGCGGTTCGAAAATTTGGCCCACCACACGATTTTGTTTTCTCAGCGGTATCGGGAACTGTTGAATGACATCTTTCACGGTGACTCGCTGCCGGATGACTTCAGTCTGTATTTACATGCGCCGACCGTGTCGGATCCGTCGCTGGCACCGCCCGGTGGAGAAGCGTTCTACGTGCTCAGCCCGGTTCCGCATTTGGGTCGCGCGAAGATCGATTGGGATGTGGTGGCCGCGCGGTATGGCGATGCGATTTTGGAATCGCTCGAGACCCATTTGCCGGGCCTGCGTAAATCGATCGTGACCAGACGGCACTTCACACCGCTCGATTTTCAAAGCCAATTGAACGCCTATCACGGTTCCGCGTTCTCGGTCGCACCGAAGCTGACCCAGAGCGCCTACTTTCGACCACACAATAAATCGGAGCGGATCCCCGGACTCTACATCGTTGGCAGTGGTACACATCCAGGAGCTGGCGTGCCGGGAGTCATCAACACCGCCAAAGCAACCACTGGCATCATCGCCAAAGATTTTGCTTGTATAAAAGGCTCTGCTTGAAAAGGGGTCTGACCATTTGGAGGGCGAGTTGTTTCGCCCGTATTTTCGCCTCGCCCGGACAGGATCAGATCGCTTTTCAAACAGAGCCCAAGAATCAGTGCATCATGAATAAACCAGTGAAGAGCAACCGCAACGCGAACATTGAAACGGCAGACACTGACGCCGGAGCGGTGATTCAAAAGCACAGTCGTTCGTTCTCGCTCGCCTCGCGGCTCCTGCCGACTCGTTATCGAACCTCGGTTTATGCTCTGTATGCCTGGTGTCGGACCGTCGATGATGCGGTCGATGAAGCGAATAGTGACGCAGACGCAGAGCAGATACTGAACGTTCTGGAAGAGGACTTGGACCGCATGCGACAAGGGCTCCCCGGGCAGCATTCCGCGTCTGCATGGATTCAGCCACTAATCGCCGCTCACCGCATTGAAATCAAACACGCCAAGGAATTGATCGCAGGAATGCGGATGGACTTGCGGCAATTTCGCGTTGAAAGCGAGAGCGACCTGCAGCGGTATTGCTACCATGCCGCCGGTACGGTCGGACTTATGATGACGCGTCTGATGGGAGTGCAAGAGCCCGTTGCAGATCGACATGCGATCGCGCTCGGAGTGGCGATGCAACTGACCAACATCGCGCGAGATGTACGTGAAGACGCGGAGAGAGGGCGGTCCTACTTGCCCGGCATTCCCGACCCGCTGGCTGCCGATCCGCGAGTGGTGCGAACGGCCGTGGCGGAGGCTCTCGCCTCTGCCGAGCATCACTATCAAATCGCGGCCGACGGACTCAGATACCTAAGCTGGGACTGTCGCCTCGCCATTCGAATCGCCTTGGCTTTGTATCGCGAGATCGGCCGACAGATACAACGCAACGGTTACCATGTACTTCAAGGTCGAACGGTGGTTGGCAAGTTGCGATTGGCGTGGGTAATGACGGCAACGTCGATCACTTCGATCGCGGATGAACTAAGACAGGCTGTATTTTCTTTCCCCAATGTTTTTCAGGAGTTCCCGATGAACGATCCGAATCAAGCTCAACCGAATGCTCAGGGCAGTACGCTTTCGCAATCCAAGCATGCCGTTTACTTGGGGCTTTCCCTAACCTCGATTATGGCTGCCGCGCTATTCGTAATGGTGTTTATCAATCCGATAGATGCTTCTTACTCTTATCTACCGTTGCTCTATTCCGGTGGATCTTTGATCTGTGGCATTCTGTTTAACCGCATGGCGGCTCGCTGCGAGATCCGCCAACAACCACCGCATGGTGAAACAGCTTGACAGCCATTTGATTTGGCATTTGATTTCGACCTAACTCCGGAAGTTGTTTCGGGACGGCTCGTTAACGCCCGATCGTATCGAATCAACAACTCCGGCGTTTTGGTACGACTGGCTACGACTTAGGGGCCAATGTGAACTGCAGTCGCGATCGAACGATCTGCAATCGCCTAACCGCCGGCCAAAGCCTCATCCACAGCGAAGCCTGCCTAGAAAACCGAGCCCACACCCTGGGCATCCGCGGCGAGTTTGGCAGCCGGGTCAATGGGATCGAATCGGCTTTTCCGCCGCGGGTGAAAATGGTTCATTGACGCAGCATATTTCACTAGTAAAATATTGATTGATCGAATTTTCATTGATTGGTAAGGCAGAATGAAGCTGCACGAAGAAATTCACCGTCCGGTTCCCTATGCATCGATTCAACAAGAGGCATTAGCGAATTTGTTGAGGGTCGGTGATCAACTCGACAATCGGTTGTCACGCTTCTTTCGTGAGCACGGCTTAACACTCTCCCGTTACAACGTGCTGAGAAGCTTGTCGCTCGCGGATCAACCGTTGACTTGTGGCGAGATCGGTGAACGAATGATTCAAGTCGTTCCTGCGATCACGTCACTCGTCGATCAACTGGAAAAACAGGGATTGGTCGAACGAGAACGTTGTACCGATGATCGACGTGTCGTCCATGTTCATATCACGAAACAGGGCCGAAAGCTTGTCGATGATGCGTTGGCGTTGTTGCCGGCGCTGGAGAATACGCTCCTGAGCAAGCTGACTCAAAAAGAAATGAAGAGCCTTGTCGGACTTCTAGAAAGAGTCAGGGAGTCATTAGCTGTGTGCGATGAAAACTTGCCGCAGGTCCTCAACTCTAGTTTTTTGTGAATCAGTTTATTGCAAGGCGCGCCTGGTCGAATCGTGCGTAAACTTAGATATTATCCAATGATACAACCGTCATCAATAAAAAACCGAGCGACCACTTCGCTGAGGTTTTCTGTAATACTGCTCGTATCGTCGGCGGTCTTGATTGCGGGGTGCAAGAAAGAGACTGCTAAACCGCGACTAGCGATGGTTCCCTCGGTGACAGTGGCTCGCCCGCTCACAAAAAAGATTGTTGAGTGGGACGCGTATACAGGTCGAATCGAAGCTGTCGACATGGTGGAGATTCGGGCTCGTGTGGGTGGCTATTTGCAATCCGTGCATTTTTACGAAGGCCAGTCTGTCAAGAAAGACGACTTGCTCTTCGTCATCGACCCACGTCCGTTCGAGGCCGAGCTGAATGCGGCGAATGCGATGCGGCTTCAGTCGCAATCTCGGCTGAAGCAGTCCGAGGCGTCTCTCGAAGAAGCGAGATCGCGAGTATTGCAGTTAAATGCGATGCTCCAGTTGACGAACGCTCGCTACAACCGCACTCGATCGCTCATTCAAAGTAACGCCGCATCGCAACAGGAACTCGACGAGCGAGAGGCCGAGTACTTGCAGGCCAAGGCGAATGTCGAAGGTGGCCAAGCGGGAATCAGTTCTGCAGAAGCCGCGATCTCGACCGCAGAAGCCGAGATTGAAATGGCGCGGGCTGGCGTCGAGACAGCTGAACTTAATTTAGATTATACGAAAATCATCGCCCCGGTGGCTGGCCGAATCAGTCGCCAGTACGTGACCAAGGGTAATCTGATTGCTGGCGGCACCACGACCTCGTCACTACTCACGACGATCACCTCACTGAAGCCGATCTACTGTGTGTTCGATACGAGTGAACAAGAATATTCGCGTTTGCCACTTTCCGGTGAGAAAGAGAGTTCGCAAGTTGCGAAGAACGATGTCTTTCTCGGATTGGTTGACGAAGCGGGCTTTCCTCACCAAGGACACATGGATTTTGTCGATAACCAGTTCGATGTCGATACCGCGAGCATGCGAGCCCGTTGTGTGTTTAAGAACGAACAAGAATTGCTCCTGCCGGGCATGTTTGCACGCATTCGCATCCCCGGCAGCGCCGCCCACGACGCCATCTTGATTCCTGATTCCGCGATCGGAACGGACCAATCGACCCAATTCGTTTACGTGGTCATTGACGGCAAGACACAGCGCCGTCCCGTGACGCCGGGCCCCATCGTTGATGGGTTGCGAGTCATTCGAAAGGGCTTGGTCGGTGATGAAGCGCTGGTGATCGAGGGGCTGCTTAACGCTCGACCAGGCGCGGATGTTGAGGTGGATCGGGAGAAAGATGGAGAGCGAAGGATCGTCGCGGTCGACGATGGGTTGCCCGATGAATATCAACCGGTGCCACAGGACGAGTGGCTGACGCCAGTGCCGGATCCTTTGCCCGCTCAGACACCTCACTCGGAGAGCACACCGGTGGCCGAGTCCAACTCGACGACGGCCACAGCCGAAAGGTCGGCGTCATGAAGTTTCCTCACTTCTTTATCGAGCGTCCGATCTTCGCGGCGGTGTTGTCCGTTGTGATCGTGATCGTCGGCGGCATTACGTATTTCACATTGCCGGTGTCGCAATATCCGAACGTCGCACCACCGACGGTTTTGGTCCGTGCCAGCTATCCGGGTGCGACACCTCAAGTGATTGCCGATACGGTGGCGACGCCGATCGAGCAAGAAATGAACGGCGTCGATGACATGTTGTACATGGAGTCGTCGTCGAGCTCGGACGGCACGATGCAATTGACCATAACGTTCAAGCTCGGCACAGACTTGGACGACGCACAGGTGCTTGTGCAAAACCGCGTGGCGATCGCTGAGTCTCGCTTGCCCGAACAAGTGCGACAAATCGGTGTTACGACGACCAAGCAAATTCCTGACATGCTCATGGTCGTTCACTTGAACTCGCCCGACGAGAGTCGCGACCAGCTCTACATCAGCAACTATGCGTACCTGCGAGTACGCGATGCCTTGATGCGACTTGACGGTGTGGGAGAAATCCGAATCGCTGGTGGCAACGAGTACGCGATGCGAGTGTGGTTGGACATCGAAAAGATGATGCACGTGGATTTGACGGCGGGTGAAGTGGTCCAAGCGATTCGCGGCCAAAATGTCCAGGTCGCCGCTGGCGTGATCGGGCAACCGCCCATCGACGATGCTGGTGATTTTCAATTGAACGTGACGACGCAAGGACGGCTGATCACGGAAGACGAATTTGCCCAAATCATTGTCAAACGTGGTGACGACGGACGCGTGACGCGGTTGCGGGATGTCGCAAGAATTGAACTCGGTGCCCAAGACTATTCGCGTCTCAGCTATCTGGACGGAAAGTCGGCGATCGCCGTGTTGGTCTACCAGAGGCCAGGAACCAATGCGGTCGATACGGCCGCCGAAGTCAAACAGGTGATGACCGAAATGAGCGAGGAGTTTCCGCAAGGCATCGGTTACCAAATTGCGTATAACCCAACTGACTACGTGGAAGAATCAATCAACGAAGTCATTGAGACGTTGTTTCTGACGACATTGTTCGTTGTGTTGACCGTGTTTCTGTTTCTGCACGGTTGGCGTCCGACGATCATTCCCGTGATTGCGATTCCGATTTCTTTGATCGGTACGTTTGCCATGATGCAATCGCTTGGCGTGACACTCAATACGTTGTCGCTTTTCGGTTTGGTACTCGCGATTGGGATTGTCGTCGACGACGCGATCGTTGTGGTCGAGAACGTGGAGCGACTGATTGCCGAAGGCATGTCGCCGCGTGACGCGACACACAAAGCGATGGACGAAGTCGGTTCGGCATTGATCGCGACGACACTCGTTTTGATTGCTGTGTTCGTGCCGACCGTCTTTGTGCCGGGAATCAGCGGCCAGTTCTATCAGCAGTTCGCACTGACGATTTCGATTTCGACGGCAATCTCGACATTCGTTTCACTGACATTAAGCCCAGCGTTGTGCGCGCTGCTATTGAAGCCTAAGCAAGCCCCATCGGGTCGCCTCGGTAAGACGCTCGATAAATGGTTCGGTTGGTTTTTCCGTCTCTTCAATCGCGCCTTTGATTACTCCAGCAACGTTTATTCGGTGATCATCGGTCGGCTCGTGAAGAAGACTGGGTTCGCAGTCGCGATTTACGTGGGGCTTTTGATTTGCACGGGACTCAGTTTCGGCTTGGTGCCGACGGGGTTCATTCCCGACCAAGACCAAGGCTATATCATTGTTAGCATCAATTTGCCTGACGGAGCTTCGTTGTCACGCACGGATGTGGTCACACGGCGCGTCGCCGAAATTGGTGGAAAGATCGACGGTGTCGCGCACGCGGTCGGGATCGCGGGACTTTCGGGATCGACGTTCACGATCAGTCCCAATGCGGCGGTGACCTTTCTTCCGCTCGAGGACGCCAAAGAACGTGCCATGCGCGGTCGAAGTGTTCAAGACATCGCGGAGGACCTGCGTAGTGCAGTGGCTGAGATCAACGAGGCTAAAGTCTTGATCATTCCGCCGCCACCGATTCGAGGTATCGGGCGTGGCGGCGGATTCAAAATGTATGTGCAAGACCGACGTGGCGCTGGCGTGCAAACGCTCAACGAAGTCACGCAAACGATGGTGAAAAAGGCGAACGAACAACCAGGCATCACTCAAGCGTTCACGAACCTGCATATGAACGTGCCCCAGATCTATGCCGATGTTGATCGCACCAAAGCCCAGATGCTCGACGTCCCCGTCAGCAATATCTTCGATGCGTTACAGATCTATTTGGGTTCGATCTACGTTAACGATTTTAATTTCCTCGGACGCACCTACCGTGTCACCGCACAAGCGGAGCCCCAGTTTCGTGATGACGAGAGTGACATTGCAAAGATTCGAACGCGCAGCTCTCGCGGTGCAACCGTCTCGCTCGGTTCCGTCGTCGATGTTCATCGCACAACCGGTCCGGACCGTTTGGTTCGTTATAACCTGTTTCCGTCAGCCGACATCAACGGTGCCACGACGCCTGGATTCAGTACTGGTCAGTCGCTTGAGACGATGGAGAGCCTTGCGGCGGAGAACTTACCGCAAGGTTTCGGCTTCGAATGGACCGAGATTGCTTATCAAGAAAAGCAGGCCGGAAATACGATCGTGTTTCTGTTTCCGTTGGCCGTGTTGTTTGTCTTTCTCGCGTTGGCGGCTCAGTACGAAAGTTGGTTGTTGCCATTGGCGATTATCTTGATCGTTCCGCTGTGTTTGCTTTTCGCCATCGTCGGTGTTTGGTTTCGCTCGATGGACAATAATGTGCTCACCCAGATCGGCTTTATCGTTTTGATTGGGCTGGCGTGTAAAAATGCGATCCTCATCGTCGAGTTCGCCAAGGCCGAGGAAGACGCCGGGAAAGATCGATTCCAAGCTGCCGTGGATGCGTGTCGGCTTCGATTGCGTCCGATTCTTATGACCGCGTTTTCGTTCATCCTCGGCGTGATTCCGCTGTTGTTTGCGACCGGGGCCGGTTTCGAGATGCGACGTGTGCTGGGAACAGCCGTATTCAGTGGCATGTTAGGCGTAACGTTATTCGGACTGTTCTTAACCCCCGTTTTCTATGTGTTGCTCCGGCGTTTTGCCCGCGTGAAAGCTCGCCATGTCATTCCCCAGTGATTGATAGTTGCAGCGTTCGAGTTTAAACGCTGAGCAAAGCCCAAGTTTGCTGAGACTGGCAATCATCTGGAGACCCGATTGCCCGAACGCCTCTGCCCGAGGGCGAATGTTTGCGATATTGAAGCAATAGCGCGGTTAAACGTGGCATCGCGAAGCTCCATGTTGAGCTAAGACGGTAATTACCGTCTTGGCACTTTGGAAAAACGCCGCACTGCCTCACGTTTGGCAGGAAACTAAAACACTGTTTCGGCTATAAAACAATTGTCGATTCCGGACCCAATCGGGGTAACAGGATTTGAACCTGCGACCTTTTGACCCCCAGTCAAACGCGCTACCAGGCTGCGCCACACCCCGATTTCAAAGATCTAATCACCAGATGCCGGTTAAAGTTTTTAGCTCACAATTTGAAGAATGAGCAGCTTTTGACAGCAAACCGATGGATTTTATTTCTTCACGAAGTATCGCAGAATGACACTTCATTGGCAACGGTAGCGGTGCTACCAGGTAGTCGCCGGCCTTTATCGGCCGAAGGAGTCGGACAGACAATTGGCATGGAGCACTTTCAGCGGCTCTGCCGCATGGTTCGTCTAATCCACTTTGGGTAGTTACAATTGAATCTCTTTCCGACGGAAACGGTCTCGCCGGAAGGCTCCAGCAACCTCCGCCTTGGACTCGGGAAATCGAAAAACGTTGACCGCAAACCGCAAGTCATTTATCAAAACCAGCTTTGCGTCCTTGCTACTGGTGGTAGCCGTGATTGGCATCGGTGCTGGCTTGAGGCGGTACAAGTAACAATCGATTTTCGATGCGCGCAAACAAAAGCCGCCGTCGAAAATACCGGTAGAGGTCAACATGTGTCCGCGAAAACGAGTTCGTTCCAGCCAACCGTGACTTCGGTCGGCATGATCCTCACTCCTCGCTCGATCACACTTCGTAATGAGATTGCCGGACAAGTCGTTAGCATACCGCTTCAATCCGGCCAGATCGTTGAAAAGGGGAATGTCCTCCTGCTGGATCGTCGCGTGGAGGAGGCAGAATTGCTCTCCGCCCAAACTCGTCAGCGAATGGTAAATTCAATGCTCGACCGGACTCGAAAAAGTGCGACTGCAAATGCATCCAGTGGCGATGACGCAGACCAAGCTGAGGCCGAAATGGCCCAAGTGGATGCAGGCTAAAGGCCGTCATCGAGAAGCAGACGCTGCTTGCTCCCTTTCGGGCGAAGGCGGGATTGCTTGATACTCATGACGGCTAGTATTTGAGCCAGGGGACTGAGATTAATACACTTCAAAGAGTCGATCACTAAATCCATATCGATTTCATGATGCCGCAGGAGGTCGCCGACTCGGTTGAGAATGGAAGATTGGACAGACGGCTCGCCACATCATCGGTATTGTGTTGGTTGCCGGTATGTTGATCGGAACGTTCTTCACGCTATTCGTCGTGCCCGCGATTTACCAATTACTTGCCGCTTCGCATTCGGCAATCGAAGACGACGAGGAAGACGAACCGATCGTCGCTGAAAAAAGAATGCGACCGGTTCCACAAACCTCCCCACTGATCACCACGGCTTGAACGACTTGTACACAGTTATACTCTGATCATCACCGCACATTTTTCCGCGTTATTCACCGCCACACGCTTGAATGAACGACAATGAAGGTCAACTTTTAGCCCTCACCACGGATCTTAATACTCATGAAACGAATCACTCTTGGTCGACTTGTTCTTACTTTTGCCGTGCTTGGAAACGCCGACGCGACGCTCGCGCAAGATGTGAACATTGCCAAACCAGCGACCGAACAAGCGTTTGTTATTCCGGACACCGATGAGTCACTTCTTGGCGAAGGCCCGATGCGGAGGACGGACTGGTTTCGTGGACAGTGGCAACAACGACGAAGCGAATTCGCGAACCGCGCGGAGCAAGATCACAACTCCGTCGTCTTTTTTGGTGATTCAATTACGCAGGGCTGGGCTGATCGTCTTTCAAAGGCTTTTCCCGGCGTAAAAATCGCGAATCGCGGCATCAGCGGCGATACCACTCGCGGCATGTTAAACCGCTTGGACAAAGATGTGCTCGATTTGAATCCGTCAGCGGTCGTGATGCTGATGGGCACCAACGATCTTGGCGAGCAGGCAGATCCTGAAACGGTGGCCGGAAACGTGAAGCTCATTTTCGAAAAGGTGGCGAAGGAAAACGACAAGACGCCGATCGTGCTTTGTTTGGTTATGCCCAGCAGCGAATCCAAGGATCGACCGGCGGCGAACATCAAGAAACTCAATCAGCTCTATTTGGAACTGGCGAAGAGCTATCCCCAGGTGCTGGTGCTGGATACTTTCACGTTGTTTGCGGATGCAAACGGAGATGCGAAAGAAGCGGAATTTCCCGACCTCCTGCATCCCAATGACGTCGGTTACGCGAAGTGGACGGCGGCGTTGCAACCGGCTTTGGCGACGCTTGGATTTGTCGAAACCGAAGATGACAACTTTGTGCCTGAGGAAGGCTTTGAACTTCTGTTTAACGGCAAAGACTTGACGGGCTGGGGCTACCGACCGACGAACCCGGCGATGAAGAAGAGTATTGAGAACTGGAAGAAGCGAGACCCCGGTGCGCCAAACCTGCCACTGGTAACAGAACCGCTTTGGTTTGATAACGCTGTCGCAAGTCCCGATGGACGATATGTCGCGAAGCATGGTCGTTTGATCGTGACCTCGCCGACGCAGGGCCGCTTGATTCAGCAACTGTGGACGGAGCGCGAACTCAGCGACGACTTTGAATTGCGACTCGAGTTTCGCGCCCTGCCGATGGCCGACAGCGGTGTCTTCATTCGTGAGCCACAGCTTCAGTGCCGAGATTATGTGACTGCGGGGCCTTACACCAAGCTGACCCAGTACAAGCCGCAACAGTGGAATGAGTTGGTGGTCGTGGTGAAAGACAACGTCGCCCACTGCACATGCAATGGCGAAGTTTTGGAAGCGTCGATGAAGGTTCCTGCGAGCGGTCCGATCGGCCTGGAAGGCGACCGAGGCCAAATGGAGTATCGCCGTATTCGCGTGAAGACGCTCGAATAACGCCGGCATGTCTCGTTCTTGGCGACGACTCACTGCAAGACGTTAACCCAAGTCATCAACGCAGAGTGTTCCAGTGAGAAACTTCGCCATTGCCAAAGCCGAGTCGATTTGACTTGGCTTCGATCTTCTTGACCGAAGCGATCGGAATCGACTTTCGGTAAAGCATCCAGTCACTCCAAAAATCGCCCGATGCACTCTGCGTGCGGTAAACGATCGATGAACCGTCGGTCTTGCAGTAGAGTTCGACATGATCACCAAGCGATTGAAAAGTGACCTCGCCGCTTTTGGGATACGTTCCGTCAGGAACCATTTCTTCCATCATGACGGCTTCGGGTATCATACCTTTATCACCAACGCGTTCTTGCCAGGCTTGGGTCGCTTCCCTCATTCGTTGAAGCCGTTCAACATACTGCGGCTGCGTGGCGAGATTGTTGATCTCCCAGGGGTCTTTGGAGGAGTCATAGAGTTCTTCGATCGGCTTCGATTTCGCGAACCAAGCTTTCTGAACCTCGGTGAGTGTGCCTGCTTTTTGGGCCGTCCGCCAATCGACCATGGTGGGCATCAGGTCCATGTAGTCCAAATGTTGCGAGTATGGCTTATCGGGTTCGTAGTTGCGAATGTATCGCCATCGTCGATCGCGAGCCCCACGCTGCGTCTCGAACACCTCGTCCATGCGGTCGCGATGAAAGAATAGATAATCGGGTTCCTCGGCGACCTTATCACCAACCACGACTCGGCCTTGCATATAACTTGGAAGGGTAACGTTCGCGATAGCCAACATCGTCGGCGGCAAATCTAAGACGCTGACCAAGTCATTGCGTACGGTGTTGGCATCAATGCGATTGGGCCAACGCACAATCACGGGAACACGAGTACCACTGTCATGAATCCAGCGTTTCCCGCGCGGCAACCCCATGCCATGATCGCTCCAGAAAACAACGACGGTTGAATCGGTGAGCCCATCTTCATCGAGACGCTTGAGGATGCCTCCTACTTCCCTGTCCATCAGCGTGATGTTGTCTTGGTACCACGCCCAATCCTGTCGCGAAGCCGGTGTGTCGGGAAGATAAACAGGCAAGGTATCGGCGACTTTATCGGGATCGTGCTTCGCGTCGCCGATTTGACGAAGGACTTCATCATGTGCCTCTTGTGAATGACGGATTTGACTCTCGTGAGTCATCGTCAAATTGATCACTGAAAAGAACGGTTGCGATTTGTCGCTGCGGTCGCGCCAATCGCCATGAGTCTTGCCTTGCCGATCCCACGCGCTGGGCGGTGGAGCAAATTGATAGTCGGTCTTTTCCCGGTTGGTGCAAAAGTATCCTGCACTGCGGAGCCATTCGGAGAAGCAACGAACCTCGCTTGGCGGAATAACATTGCTACGCATGTTTTGTGAACCGATCGAAACGGGATACATCCCCGTGATCACGCCGCTTCGCACGACTGCACACACGCCTGCGGGCGTGAAGGCCCGCGTGAAGCGAACGCCTTGAGAGGCAAGTTGATCAAGGTTCGGTGTCACGGCATGGGGATCTCCGTAACAACCAAGGTTGGAGGAGATGTCTTCGCAACTGATCCAAAGGATATTGGGACGTTGGGCAGCGATCACCTCTGAGCCCACGGAGCAACCGATGACCGTTAGGGCAGCGACAAAAAAGAAGTAATGCTTGTTGAACATGAAAGAGTCCTTGATCGAAAACTTAGGTTTTTCTCAGATTTTAGTGGCATCTGTCCAGAATGGGGGATTTTTTGAGGCATCTACTCCTGCGTCCAATGGGAGTCCAATGGGAGTCCAATGGGAGTCCAAAAAGCAGTCTCGGCGGAGCAA
>Ga0105050_10003983_pt1 | contig 19988 bp, 15 predicted proteins | sample FRY01_FD_78088 | JGI IMG/M metagenome (GOLD analysis project Ga0105050, IMG submission 78088) | Freshwater microbial communities from Lake Fryxell liftoff mats and glacier meltwater in Antarctica - FRY-01 | ecosystem: Environmental > Aquatic > Freshwater > Ice > Glacier meltwater ...
TCAACGTCTGCTCCCAAATCATGGGACGCAGGAGCGGATGCCTGCAAAAATCCACCGCCCTGTTCCGAGGTCGAAAGACCGAAATCGAACCTCACCCTTGCCACTAAAATCCAAGAAGAACCTTACAGTGAGCGGCGGTGGCATGCACCACGTGCGTAACTTTCATCGCCCCACGGTCTCTCAGAAAGCGGCTGCTCCATGTCATTCCAATTGAAGCGATCCAAGAGCATCGCGGAGAATGTTCGCCGAATCGCTCGCGAGCAGATCGATAAATCGATTCGCGTGATCGATGACGCAGGGATTGATCCGAAGGAAGTGGTTCATCAAGTTCGTACACGCTGCAAGAAGCTCAGAGGCTTGATCCGACTGGTTCGTCCGGCACTTGGCAAAATCTACTCGCGAGAGAACTCACACATCGGCGACGCCGCTCGCCTTCTCTCGTCCACACGCGATAAACAGGTGATGATCGAGACTCACGATACGCTGCTGAAACTGTCAGACTCAAAGACGAGTTTGTCAGACTATGCTTTTATTCGCCGAAAATTAAGTTCCCGTCATGAGGAAGAAGCCCTTGGCACCATCGATCAACGCCTGAAAGATTTTCGCGGCCAAATGCGAATCGTGAGAGCTCGTGTTTACACATGGAAGTTAAAGTCAGGGGGCTACGAAGCAATGGCGACTGGGCTACGAAGCACGCACCATCAAGCTCGGCAATGCCTCGAAACCGCCCTCAAGCATCCGGCGCCGGAAACGCTCCATGAACTTCGAAAACATGCGAAGTACCATTGGCATCATGCCAAGTTATTGGAGCCGCTCTGGCCTGAGATGTTCACTACTTACGCAAAACAAGTCAATCACTTGGGGAAACTCCTCGGCGATCACCACAATTTGCATGTTCTCCGAGACACGATACACCGACCTAACGATTCGTTTGGGAACCACCGTGACCTATCGTCCTACACGGCGCTGCTAAATAGTCTGTCGTGTAGACTTGAGGAACAATCGCTGCTGCTCGGGCGACGCATCTTTGCGGAACCAAGTGACGCATTTGTCGCAAGGAATCGTGTTTACTGGAAACTATGGCGCTAGAAGCCAGACCTTGCCATCGAGAATGCCAATCGTCGCAGGCCATTCTGGGCTCCGTTCTTCACGCCCACTTCTGGATGGGTCGCAAGTGGTCCCCCAGGCACCGACGTGATTGCGGTACAAACGTAAAGAAGTTTGACGCGTTAAAAATTCGATGCAAGGCCGAATTCGAATGGCTTCGTACCATCGACTTCTAAAGTTTTTTCGTATCGTACCCCGTTTTCCCTTGGCACATGGGCTATCTTGCGTATCAGTTCGCTCACGCTCTCGACGCAGGAAGCTTTGTCATTTCAGATCCCAATCGCCAAATACCGCTTAAAGAATCGGCCGGCTTGCCCAAGTCTGCAAATGAGCCTTTCGACAACCCTGGAGAAACGATGAATGCCACTTCACCCGTCCAATCCCATTCAGGCAATGGACATGTGCGGATCATCGTGGGCTTGGTTGTCGGTGTCATTGCAGGGTTGATCGCGAACGTGATGCAACCATCCAACAGTGAGTTAGTAGCAGCGGCGGTTTCCGTCGCGGAGCCGATCGGCAAGTTGTTTCTGCGTCTGATGCAGATGATGGTTTTGCCACTTGTTTGTTCCGCCCTGTTTCTAGCGGTCGTCGATGTGGGTGACGTTCGCAAGCTTGGGAAGATCGGGCTGGTAACGCTTTTCTATACTGGCATTCTTTCTCTTTCCGCCGTCTTGATCGGCGTCACGCTTGTAAATGTCGTGCAGCCAGGTAAAGCGATCTCGCCGGAGGTTCGCGATACGTTGAAGTCGAACTACGCCGCCAAAGCAGATGAAGGCGTTCAGAAAGCAGCGGCCGCGAAATCGTTCGGGCAGACCTTAGTCGACCTCCTACCGGAGAACCCGATCCAGGAGATGGTGGGTGCTGTCGATGGAACCTCCAAAGGCAACGGGATGCTTGCCGTGATGTTTTTTGCATTGCTCTGCGGGATCGCGGCGACCACGAAACTGGAGGAAACGGCAACGCTTATCGGCATGTTTCGGGGGCTCTATGAGATCTCGATGACCGTCATCGGGTGGGCGTTGAAACTCGCGCCGTTGGGAGCAGGCTGCCTGGTGTTCGTCGTCACATCGCAAATGGGCGTCGACATTCTGAAAGCCTTGGCGGTCTTTGTGATGGTTGTGCTTGGTGGTCTGACTTTCCACATGGTGGTCGTTTATTCAGTCGTCCTTAAGATGTTTACAAGAATTTCGCCGGTTCAATTCTTTCGAAAAATCTCTGACGCCATGTTCGTGGCGTTCAGCACATCTTCATCCAGCGCCACTCTTTCCACTTCGTTGAAAGTTTCTCAAGAGCAGTTGAAGCTTAGACCAGAGACCTCGAATTTTGTTTTGACGGTGGGAGCCACGGGCAATCAAAACGGAACGGCATTGTTCGAAGGCGTTGTTGTGCTTTTTCTGGCTCAGGTCTTCGGCGTCGAATTGATGCTCGGCCAGCAGATCATGGTTGTACTGCTTTCAGTCCTCGCCGGCGTTGGCACCGCAGGCGTGCCAGGCGGATCGATTCCGCTAATCATCGTGGTGCTAAAAACGGTCGGTGTTCCCGCAGACGGAATCGCGATCATCTTGGGCGTCGATCGTTTGCTAGACATGTCGCGCACCCTCGTCAATGTCGTGGGTGACCTTGTGGTGGCATGCTGCGTTGACGCAACGATAACGGACGAACAACACAATATCGCCTAGTCCTCGTTCGGCGAAAGATAAAGAAGGCGAGAAGAAAACAACGACGACAATCGTTTTCAAACAGAGCCAGTTCCGAACAATCCCCCGTTGAACAACTTAACTGGTGAACATGCAAGTCGGCGCTGCGGCCCGTCCTTAGATCGCAAGTTAGAGGGACGCGGAGCCTGCGATGTAGTGGTAGATCGCCCAGTAGTGACAACTGGCGGCAGTGACAACGAGAAGATGCCAGACCACGTGCAGGTATCGGATTCGCGAATCGTTCAACAGAACTGCGACGCCAAGCGTGTAAAGAATGCCGCCGGCTGCCATCCAAAATAAGACCAGATTGGGCACACGACCAATCAGGAACATGGCGGGCAACCATCCAAGAGCAAGATAGGTGGCGGTGCCGATCCCATTGATCCGATGACCTGCCAAAACTTTGGAATAAAACCCAACGAAGGCGGCGATCCAGATCCCGATCAGTAGCGGCCCGCGAACGGCAGCATCAGCGAAGTGATAAACCAGCGGCGTGTAGGTGCCGGTGATCATGACGTAGATCAACCCCTGGTCCCATGCGCGGAGGCGACGCAGCAGTTTCGCGTCATGAATGTAAGCGTGTGAAAGTGTGGATGCCAAAAACACAGCGATTGCAGAACAGGCAAAGGCGACACAGCTAAGCGTCGTCCCGAAGGGCTTGTCCCACGTGTGCAAAACCATCACAACCGCAGCAACGCAGGCGGCGACGGTTGCTAATCCATGGGACAACGCGTTGGCCCATTCCTGGTCTCGCTGAAGCGGAAACTCGTCTCCAGGAATCTCGATTAGGATTTCCTCCGAGTTGGATGGCTCCAAGGTGTCTTCGGAATCGCGGCAGTTGGGGGTGCCAGTTGTCATGGATTCGCTAACGGACAAAGGTCTAATGAGCAGGTGAAATAACGGTTAGCCAACGTGCCATTTGCTCAGGCCAGTTTGCGGCCGGCAACGCTGCGTCTCGAGCACCAAAACCGTGGCCTCCGCTGGCGAAGATGTGTAATTCTGCAGGGATACCGTTCGCCTGCAAGGCAGAAAACAACTCAATGCTGTTTCGACAACTGATTCGATCGTCGATGGCATGAGCAAAGAACATCGGTGGTGTAGACACCGTGATGGTCAAGTCAGGAATGATGCCCATGGTCCCTGCCTTTACCCCATTTGAATTCGGCTTAGAGGCCGATGGATTTTCAACCATTAACCACGGGTAAACCAAACCAGCAAAGTCAACTTCGCAGCTAGCTTTGTCAATGCCGTCGATCGGTTCATAAAATCGCTGTCCCCCCGCGGTCGCAGTTCGTGCAGCGGCATTTCCTCCAGCGGAAAAACCAACCAACCCAACTCGGAGACCACTTTTGCCCTCATTCTTTGCCATCGTTCGCAATTGGCTGATCGCACGCTGAATGTCCTGCACTGGGGCGAGCCATGGTTCCTCCGATTGCCTCGTCGGGACTCGATATTTTACAACCGCGGCCGAGTATCCCATCGAATTGAAACGCTGTGCGATCTCCGTTCCTTCAAGATCCCACGCGAGAATGGAGTAACCGCCGCCGGGGCAAATGAGAATGATGGTGTCAGCCTTTGCATTAGCAGCGGATTCGACTTGAGGAAAATACAGATGGAGTTGCGGCTTGGAGACATGACCGAGACGGATGACAGCTCCCCAGCGACCATTCCACCCTTTGAATCCGTTGTGTCGCGTTCTTGTTGATCGGTGCCGTCCCATTGCGGAGGTGTGTCTGGCCAAAGATCGATCACATTGGCGGACGAAACGTCAATCGGCGCGGATGACGCTCTCGGCCCATCGGCGAGACTTTTGGGGCCGCCGCTCAAGAGAAAACAAAGGACAACGAACGCAATCACACGCCAGCGAGAGCGTAGTTTCAGGGAGGTTGCGAAACGAGAACGAGGAGTGAGTTTCACGGAATTGGTCTCGACCGAAAATGGAGGGTTTGCTAAACCGCAGATAGCGAGGAGCACGGATGCCCCTGACAGCTCGCGATTTTAGGGATGAACCATCATGAAACGCTTTGGCGTTCAATTGGCAGGAAGCGGTATTGTAATTCTCTTGGGCGCTCTTGGCGTTGCCCAGGCCCAGCGAGATTCTCGGACTGCGGAGTCGACCCAATGGGACGACCAATCCGTTCCCGCGCTCACGCCCCCACCGGCACCGATTGCTGCCTGGGAAGCACAGGCGGACGAGGCTGAACAGGGTGAGATGGCCTCCGGCGGTCCAGCGACGCTCGGATTCGGCTCTTTCGGCTCACCCGTGAGCAATCCGGATGCAGTGCGTACCGTCGCTCATGCAGAATCGACCGACGACTCAGCGATGAGCCCAGCGTCCATTGGCTTACCGCTTGCGTCTTCTCCCACGGAGCCTGCAGCCGCCTCTGCGGCGTTGAGTTTGCCAGGTTGGTCGATGCCCGATTCCTCACAACAAAACACCCCGGCTGCTGAAGTATCGCCGCCGACCATGTCCAACTCTGATTCCGCGATTGGCTCTGGATTTCTAATTCCAGAAAACTCCGGCGTAGGGAATCCGCAACCGTTGAGCAAACCGGTGCCAGCGCAAGAAAACTACGCAGCAATGCCAACGCTGCAGTTCGACGCGGCGCCATCCAACGGCTTAAGGGAAGCCGCTCTCGCTGGACAACCAACTCAAGAAATCGATGCGCCAACCGCTTATGAATCCTCAGCGGCGATCATACCGCTCGCCGTGCCGATGCAGACTGTCGTGCCGATAGCCGCGGATATGCAATCTGCTCCAACGACACAGTTGCACCCCATTGAGGAGGCTGATCCACGCTACCAAGCCGTTCCTATGAACCGTGAGCCCGAGGCGAGAATCGCTTCCCTGCCTCAAGCGAGACTGCGAGGCATTGCACCGATGCCTACAGCGATCAACTCCCGCATCGAAGACGCTGTGCTGGCGGAGCCTGGCGATCGCCGTCTCGAAGGCACCCAAAGTCCCAGTATTGTGATTCAGAAACGCGCCCCTGAAGAAGTTCAAGTTGGCAAGCCAGCAACCTTCGTCATCAATGTTCAAAATGCAGGTGGTGTGGAAGCACTAGATGTTCGTATTCACGATCGTGTTCCTGATGGCATGCGACTCATCGATGCATCGCCGGCCCCCATCATGCGAGGTGAATTGCTGACGTGGGAACTTGGCGCACTGGAGCCTGGTGGCGAGCGGACGGTGTCGATCCAATTGCTTCCTGAGCAAGAAGGAGAGCTTGGCAGCGTCGCTCGCGTGACGTTTGAAGCAGCTGCTTCGGTGCGAACGATCAGCACGCGTCCAGCACTCAAGATCACTCAGCGAGCACCAAAACAAGTGCTCATCGGTCAACAACTCGAAATCGAACTCGAGGTCTCCAACCCCGGTAGTGGTGCAGCCACAGGAGTCATCTTGCAAGAAGATGTTCCCGAGGGCCTTGAGCACCCCAAGGGTCGGCAACTTGACAACGTGATCGGTACCCTTGCCCCAGGCGAAGTTCGCCGACAAGTGCTCCGACTCCGTGCCGTCGCGCCCGGTCCCGTTGAGAATAGAATTCGTTTGACGGGCGACGATGGACTTGTCGCGGAAGACGCGGTCATGGTCGATGTGATTGCACCCCAACTTGCGATTGAACTTGAAGGTCCAAGTCGACGCTTTCTGGAACGCCAAGCGGTGTTTAACGTCAACCTTGCCAACATCGGTACGGCCGACGCGACCAATGTCGAAGTGGTGGCCTACCTTGATCGCGGATTCTCCTTTGTCGCTACCGAATATCAGGGTCAATACGACCCAGGTCGCCATGCGGTTTATTGGTCACTCGCCGAGTTACCTGCTGACGGGCGTGGCTCGGTGCCGCTGAAATTACTACCGATCGAACAAGGCGAAAGAGCGATTCGACTCGAAGCGAAAGGCGACCTCAATATCTTGGCTCAGCATGAAAAAGTCGTTAGCGTTGACACGCTTGCAGAGCTTACATTCTCGATCACCGACGATGCTGATCCGATCGAGGTCGGTAGTGAAGTGACTTATGAAATTCGCATCAGCAATCGTGGTTCGCGGGACGATTCCGGCGTCAAGTTGCAAATGATGCTGCCGCCGGGCTTGGAATTGGTTGCTAGCGAAGCCGAAGCAACTACGAATGACAAAGGCTTGATTTCGTTCGCCCCAACGATGTCATTGCCCGCCGGCCAAGACACGGTTCATCGCATCCGCGTCCGAGGTGCTGGCCCCGGAACTCATATCGTGAAAGCGATTGTGACCAGTGCTCAGGCAACGATTCCGGTGACCAAAGAAGAAAGCACCATGGTCTATGCAGACCAGTAAATGAGGCTTCAACCAAACCTCTGTAGACCAGATCTCAGAAGGTTCGTCGGAGACTGACTGTGGGTCAACGGTTCTGGAATCGCAACGCAAAATCAATCCTTGCCGTAGTGCTCCACCTCGGCCCAGTAGTCATCAAACGCGTCTTCTTTATGGAAGTCAGGACTGTTGTCGAGATCGTGGCATTCCATGCATCGCTCTTTAGCACTATCAAGCGGCAAACGCATCTCAACTCGCAATGCGTCACGTGCCGCCTCGTCAACGCCTGAATCTTCACGCTCCGCAGCCGAGTGACTCGCGCCGGGACCGTGACAATTCTCACAACCGTTTCCGGTCAAATGCGACGTTGACTCAAGCGACAGATAACCGCTGACATAAGGGTAATAATTCTGGGCATTCCAACCCGTCACGTGGCAACTGATGCACTCCGGATCGAAGTGGCGGCTGATATCACTTCGTTCGCCGGGATTCACGAGGTGCTCGGTTGCCAAGGCGTGAGGCGTGTTCTCCCAGATTTCCAAGGCTGTCTTGTGGCACTCGCCGCAGGTTTTTGTACCAACAAATTCCTCGCCTGACGGATGAGCGATCGGCTTCAAACCAAGCTCTTCAAGACCCAGTGACTTCAGTTGATTTTGATAAGAAGCCATCAGACGCCGCATTTCAGGAGCGTCTTCGAACTCATGCGTCAACGGCACTCTTGCGTACCGAATCGGAGCACCATCGGGATACAAGCCAATCAGCCCCGTGTACATTCCTTTGTCGCCGGTCACGATCATATTGGTTGTCGAATCGACAATCTCTTTGGGTTGGTAAGTCGGCTCGCCAAAACCGCCCGCGACAACGACGAGATCGAAGCCGGGGGTTTGCCGCACCGCATCCGCAGCCGATTCCTCGCTACCGAAGAACAATAGCACGTTGAAATCTGTCTGAGCACTCCGCAAAGAGGCCATCGCTTTACCAAGTGATTCACCGATGTCACCCACTTGGATATCGTCTCCTTGGGCACCTTTAAGCGATGCGGGATCAAGTACCGAAGTGGTTCCGATACGACGACCAGCGGATTCCATAACCTTGGTTTGCGCGATCAGCGAAGGGTCGATCAAAACAACGTTCGCGGAAATGAACCGTCCGTCCGAAGGATTATCGACGGCGGTGACCGCAATCAGTTCACCAACGCCGAGCAACAAATCGTCGGGTCCAAATCCGACGGCCGCGTATTTCATCTCCGCCAAACCCTGGGCGGCGGCTTGGAACTTAATTTCCGCTTGCCGACCGGTTCGACGAACTTGGTTGCCAGCATCCAGGGGAACGATCGGCCAACCGCGATCGACCAATTGCTTATACAGCGTGTACCGACGTGCCAAACCGCCCTTTTGATTTTCCAGTCCGGTGCATCCGCAGGGCTCGATGTAGCCATGCTGGTTTCCCGTAATGAAAAGCACGGTTTCGGGCGTGGGCCACGCTTCCCATGACTCAGGCTCACCTATGTTTCCGACTCCGAGCGAGGGAACTTCGACGTCACTTTCCGAGAGTGCCGTCTTCATGGGCGGAACCTCCGTGGACTTCGACGACGTCACATTGATGCCGCTGGCCGCTTTCCCTGCCATCTTTCCGATCGCGGATACCTTCCCGTCGATAGCAATGGGTTCACCCGCAGGCGTCGGCACCATTTCTATCCTCACTTCAGGTGATCCTGCCGGTGTCGGGATGACTTCGCGTCGGGGAGGCTGCGGTTGCCCGACGAGCGTTGTGCCTTGAACGCCATTCGGATTGGCAGAGAGTGGCATCGAGATCGACAAGTCATCCTGATCAATCGAGCGGATGGCCTCCCGGCGAGAATCGCAAGCGGCCACTACCAAGCAAAGCGTTACCCCTGTCACCATCAACGGGTGATCAACAAATGCCGAAGGTAAATTCGCAGCCGTCCGTGAACGAAACCAAGCTAACATCGTCATAACCCCACAGCCTCGGCGATTGCAGTCATTGATCGCCGGGGAATTATAGAAGCGATCGACCTCGATCAAGTCTGACAAAGCATAAGCGATGCCTTAATCGATACAGTCCCCGCATTTACCATCACTTCGCAACCGCGAATCGAACCTTCAAACGCAGAGGCGACTCTTCTGGATTATCGGTCTTGATCCATATGATTCCGTAGTCATCGTCGCTCTTGCCCATTCTTTCCCCTGATTTTGCTTCCGGATTTACCCAAAGCCGAAGTGGGTACAAAAGAACCGATCCACGCCCTACCGGCTCACCAAGCTCCGCCATCAGAAGGCCGCTTGGTTCAACATCTCCGAGCGAAAGCTTGATCGCGTCTTTATCCTTTCCACGAAGCATGATGTTTGCCCTCTCCGGCTTTGCCGTGGCCGGCTCGACTCTTCCGATGGTGTAGATGTACTCACCTCCCTCAAGCCGATGGCATTTTGAACTTTCCACCATTGTGATCGCACCGACGATTTTACCCGCGACGGGCGCGATAAAAAACTTTTCATTTGCAGCATCAAACGTACCATCCTCTTTCATCGAGGCAGCGCTCAAAAAACCAAACGCAAAGTTTTGCTGAATCGATCCTTGAGCCAATCCTGGACGAATCTTTACACTCACTCGGAAAGCTTGGGTGGCAGTGGTGTAAGCCGCGTCGTCAATTGACTTCACATCGATCTCGTTGACCTCAAACGTGGCAAGCTTGGTCATTGCTTCATCCGAAAAATTTTGTGATGCCGGAGTGATTCGTTCCTTCTCGAAGCTGTAGACGATCGAATCAAGGTTGATGATTTCCCCCGACTCGACTTCACCAAAACTAAAGCTTCGTGGAACCATCGTCATCTGACTAATCACGCGTCCCTTGACCTTCAAATGAAGTTCGCCGCGTGTCGGATCGTTCGTCTTCAAAATCGCCGACTGGCCAAAATCTTCGCCGTCCGACTTCACATCCCATGTCAAATTGATCTCCGTCTGCTCTCCGGGACCAATACTCGACTTTTCAAGCTTTCCGATCGTGCACTTACAGGTCGAGCCCACGATTTCAAGCGTCAATGGATACTCACCCGTGTTCTTAACGACGAAATCATGCTCGCCTTTGGCACCGGGCGCCATCACTCCGAAATCGAACTCCTCGCCGCCGATGACTTCGATTCGTGGTGAACCTGGCTGCGTCTGCGTTTTCATGTACGCAGAGACCGTCGACGCGGTCACGTCGTTTGCCATCGAGAATGGTCCGAAATCAGCAACTTTTCCGAATCGTGATTGATGAGCAGACCAGCCCGCGAAAAGGCCCATCAGCGAGCCGCAAACGATAATGCCGAATATCTTGAACAAAATGCCGCACTCCCACTGGAAAATGACGCCTGCCGCGAATCACGGCGACGAAGAATAATCAGTTTAACAAGTAAACGTAGGCTGTTACGTCACCCAAACGGGTCAGGTTCGCTGGTCGGTGAACGCCGCTCAAATACGAGAAACAAGATCTCAAAAAACTAGCCGGATTCGGGGAAAAACTCAGCTAAAACCTGAGACGCCATCACCGATTTGGGTGAATTCTTCCCGAGCGCCTTCGCCTCATAGATCATGGTAAAATCAAGCATCCGCTCATAATACCCTCCCGCAAAGGAAAGACGGATCGCACGGGTCGCGATTTCTTGGGCTCGCCGATCGCCAAGTTCTCGCAGAACTTCCGCCCACTGCGCCGCATAAGCTTCATGCGACGGAGAAAGCTCCACCGCTCGGCCGTACCACTCACTGGCCGCTTCCAGCATTGCCCGCTCGCCCCATTGTTGGTAACGAAATAAACGGTGATCACCTAACTGCCGCATCACGACGGGGTCGCGACTGCCCCTTGAAGCCGCTTCCGATTCCGCGGCCAACCATTTCGCCTCCCACTCTTCCCGCCGCTGCAAATCCGTTGCTGCTAACGTGCGATAAGCATTGGCAAGCTGCAGGACAGGCGCCACATCCCATCGATCGGCGACCGCGGCTCGTTGGAGTGACTGGGTTGCGACGTCGACACGACCGTCAGCCCAAGCAACGGCAAACTGATTCTGCTCATGCTTGGAACGCTCGATCGGAGCGACCCCGACAAAGTACCAAGACGCAACCAATGCCATGCTCGCCACAATCAGCAAATATCGCCTCCATTGGGCGGATACCGCGAGATTTCCACTTTCACGCTTCGCCAAGAGACCAGCGTGGAACTCAACCGGCACCGCGATGCCCAGAAGCATCCACGCGATCACGCTGACACCGGGCACGGTCATGCCACCGGATGCAAGTTGATCCACACCGATCGCAAACGCCCCATATCCCGAGATCTTCTTTGCCGCATGCCACTGCTCAACGCTTACCTCCGCATTGCCGCGATACCAAACAGCCGCGGAGAAAATGATCGTCATGATCGTCGCAAGAAGCGCGGGCTCGACTGTCGGTAACTGACCTATCGCCGAACCGATCACCCACACTCCGATGATCGCGGTCAACGTACCTAACATCACAGAACCGCTTGTCAGAACGTTTACTTCGCCATGCGGCGCAGGCAACGGCGAGGACAGTTTCTTGGCCTCACCAACCACCCGTAATCGTTGTCGATTAATACCAATCATGAGTGCCAACAACGCCAACAAAATCAAAAGCGATGGCAAGCCGCCAGCCGTCAAAGTTTGGAGCATGAATTGATGTGGATCCGCAATCTGCTCCGTCGACGCCTCAGCACGATACGCTTCGTAGCTTGATTTGAATTGACCTGGTCCCACTCCGAACCAAGGCGACTCCAGGACCATTTTTCCGCAGGCAACCCAATAGCGAAACCGAATCGCAAGCGAGGCCGGTGCCTGCTGCACCCACTCCGAATTTCGCATCGCGTACACCAAACCAGCAATCACCAGTGACGCGAATACGGTTGCAGCGATCAATAAATGTCGCCGCTGAATGATCGCGAGAACCAGCCATTTACGATGTCGAAGCTGCGTTATCAAAAGCCACAAAACGATCGCAACGATGGCGACCATCGCCGACCGACTTCGCGTCGCCAGCACCATTCCGCCAACGATGGCGATTGCCGTGATCCAAACCGCGCGGCGGATCACATTCATCCGACGCCATTCGACGAAAAGCAACCCGATCATTGCGACCATCCCACCCACAAGCATCGCTGCCATCGAATTTGCGAGTGCGAATGTTCCCGTTGGACCTCCATCGTAAAGCCGATTCTCAAACACGATTCTCGTCGCCGAGTTCTCGTCCGCAACGATGCCCATCTGACGAAGCATCGCTTCCGGATTGGCTTTGTACTGGGCAATCATTTCCGGGAAGCCGATGAACCACTGGTGCCATCCGTAGATCGCAACACCAAGCGAAACCGCAATGATCAGGCGCAACAGTGAAAGCGCGGGCATCGGCAACGCGGCAACGCGGCGCGATATTGAAACCAGTGCCGCCGTTGCCAGCCACCAACCGAGTTCATTGATTCCGAGTCGAACATTTGCATGGCCCGCGTTGACGACTAATGACAACGTCATCCAACCGGCAAGACTCCATGCCAACCCATCGACAATACAATCCACTCCGCGAACGGCTCCGAAACTAATGCCCGCGATTGCGGAGGTAAGCAGTAACGCCGTGACCAGATAACGTGCGGCACCTTGCGAAACCTCGATACTATCATGAGTCCAATACGCCGAGTAAATGATCGATGCCGCAGCCATTGCTATGACCACGCGAATGCCGGCTGAGCGAGAAAACAGAGCGGAATGTTCCGTTTCCGCCTCCGCTGAACTTTGCGGCGCCGTCGATACTACGACTCGTCTGTTTTTCGCCATCGAGTGGATTCCAGGATGACGATCAAGAGCAACATGCAGGCAACGATTCCGAACACCATCACGGCCGAACCACTGGACACGCGAGTGATCAGCACTGCGGCCAAACCACACGTCGCCGTTACCAGCCAAATCGTATAAACCGCTTTGGGCCGAGTCATGCCCATCGCGACCAAGCGATGTGAGAAGTGGCTTTGGTCTCCTTCAAACGGGCTGCGACCTTCACGAAACCGAATCCAAAGCACCGTCGTTAAGTCATAAAGCGGGACCGCCATCGCGCACAGCGGCGCCGAAACCGCGTGCGGCGAAACGCTGTCATAGCCCGCATAGGTCGCAAGTAACGTCGCCACCGCAATCACGAATCCGACAAAATAACTGCCGCTGTCCCCCATGAATATCTTTGCGGGTGGTCGATTATGCCAAAGGAATCCAAGCAGCGATCCGGCCACGACCGTCAACAGGGCAGCCACGAACCACTGCGGCCCATTCGCCGACTCAGGCGTCGAGAACATGACCGTTGCGAGAGATAAAGAAACGATTACCGCAACACCCCCGCTCAAACCATCCATGTTGTCGAGCATGTTGAAAGAATTGATCACCGCGACAATCCAAACGATCGAAAGTAGCGTGGTCAGCCATGGCAATTCGATGAACGCCGTCAAGCCATAACCAAGCCCAACCACGACGAATGTCGCCACGAGGAATTGCACACCAAGGCGAAGCCATGCCGAAAGCCCACGGCGATCATCCCACAGCCCCAGTGCGACCAACACAGTGCCCGCCCCCAGTAATGCCCACAGGGGTCCCACACGTGACCAAGCACCATCGAGTTGTTCGACCACCACCAGAGGAACACGAGATTGCAAATCAGAAGAGCCACGGAGAAACGCAACCGCGAGGGTGCCCGCTAAAAATGTAAAAACAACGCCAAACCAAATGCCAATTCCGCCACCGAGGGGAACCGGGGCGGCGTGAGACTTCCGTCCGCCAGGTCGATCAAGCAAACCCAATCGCTCGGCATAACGCCGAATCGGGTAAACGACCACACAGGAAATAATCGCCGCCGGCAACGTCGTCGCCGCACTGAGCCAAAAGATCAAAGATAAGTCAGACAAAAACGTCGCTCCGCCACACCGCAACTCAATCCCAAATCGCAGTTACCATCATAAACGGAATCGACCGCTTCACAATCGACGTCATCCCTCCTGGAAAAGAGTTCCGACACTCAGCCAACACCGAACGTTTTCAAATTGAATTCAACCATCAAAGTAACAGGATGCATGAAACCGTTTGCCCTCTTACCTTGAACCAGGAAAGAATACTTCTCAGCTCTCGGTGAATCGTTTGATCGCGCGCTCAATCCGGCCAAAAACATGACCTTCACACGACCGCGTTTCGCCTCAATCAGACCTTGATTTGGCGAAGACAACGACATCATGGTACGGAGAAAACTTCGGTGGCCTTGATTCGTCCGACCTTCATGTTCGATCCCCCGATCATGACAAACCGTCTTTCATCGATCGGCAACATCCGGTGAAAGAAACGAGCGGTGGGCGTTTCGCCGACAACCTTCCATGCGGAACCGTCGTCGCTGAGCCTCTGAAACGAACCGTTGACGGTGCTGACATAGAGAGCCCCCCCGGTTGCAAATGCCGAGGCACCAAAACCGACGATGCCTTCGGTTCCCACCAACGCAGGACCGTTCGTCCAACGATCGGTCGCAGGATCATAGACGTCGGTATCGCGAACGGTTTCATCACCTGAACTGATGCCTCCGACCGCATAGAGTTTGCCACCGTGAGCCGCTAAGGCAAGAGCACGACGCTCAAAGGGTGCATTGGCGATTGGCTGCCAAGTCGGCTGCGCTTTCGAAAGATCAAGCTTCCATGCCGTCTCGTGCCAAACGCGTTTCGCTTCCCCTTGCATCGACCAACCTCCAACCACGTACATCACGTCGCCAATGACGGCTGCATCAAACGAGGAACGAGGTTCTGGAAGTGGTGCGATCTCATTCCAAACCGACGTCGCAGGATCGAAACTGGCGACCGTATTAACGGAGAAAAGACGATCGTCTTCGCCCTTAAGATTGCGCGCTTCAAAACCGCCGATACGGTAGAGCTTGCCACCGTGAGCCACCATCGCCAAGCCTTGAAGTTCCGTGCCCTCGCTGATCGTCTCCCACTTCGAGATCGTTCCTGCGTCATCGGCGCTGACGTTCAAACGCATCAACGCACCGCTTTGGATGCCTTTGTAATAGTCATGTGCCGATCCTTTCGTCCCACCATAGATGTAGACTTCGTCCTCAACGATCGCGCCACCGAAACTGGTCAACGTGATCGGCAATTCGGGCAACTTGAACGTTTGATCGGCAGCGATCGGAATCATCGACGGGGGAACGTCCAGTGTTACCGTTGCGTAGTGACGAATCGATTCATAAGCCATGTCGCCGACCTTGCCGCTGATGGATTCGATGTGACGCACGCGAAGCGAGTAACGTCCCGCCTGAGTGATTGCGAACGAAGCTTTGCCATCCGTATCCGTTTCACCGGTGAAACCGCCCGTACCCGAGCTCGACAAATCCGAGCTCGACAAATCCGAGCTCGACAAACCTGGGCTCGACAAACCTGGGCCGACTGCTTTCACCTCTGCCGATTTCGCGGGTGTTCCCGCAAACTGGACTATCAACTCCACTCGCCCGCCTTCGACCGTCGGAATCACATCCAGCGCAAGTTTGTCTCTGGTGGAAACCTTCTGCCACGCAGGAGCGTTTGCGAAAGGACCTGATTTTGCATAGTAAACCAATCGAAACGCTTCGCCACCTTTATCTCGAACGCCCAAATCGTGACTTGCGACAAAAAGCGAATTCACAAGCACTCCTTCCTCATCGGTGAGGCTTGCCGCCAATGATTCGGCATCGCGACGCACGTCCACTTCGGTCGCTTCGCTGTCTGCCGTCACTCGCCAGACTTTAATGTCCTTCACCATCTCAAGCAGGTCGGGATCATCAGGAGATGCTTCTTCGCCAAAGAACACCTGAAGCGATGTGGGAAGCTGTCCCACCGACGGTTCGGATTGCTTCTCAGTGCACGGGGCAAGCCAAATGAAATGGCCATTGGCTGAGCTGCAAAGGATCAGCGAAAAGATGACAACGAACGACCTGGTGCTTAGCCAATGTCTTGAGCTTGAATGATTCATGAGTTCTCTTTTCTTAAATTCGGTAAGGATGGGCTGACCAAAAATTCGATCCCGTAGAACAGGGGAGACCACTGTTCTTATCTCGGATGCGACGACGTCGTTCCCGAGTGATCAAAAAACGAAATCACAACTTCAGTGCTTTCGTTGCTGCATTCGCGGGACTATCGGCTGTTGAGCTTGAACTCAAGCGACAGGCTGCCGCCTCTTTCAATGATTACGTTCATCGTACTGCTTTCGTTGTAGATTGCGCGTAATTTGGGTTGCCGAAAACGAACTCGTTCAACTCGCAAACGCTCAAGCGCCTCTTCGTCGTCGTGACCGTATTGCTCGTTTCCCGTCAACTCAATCTCGACTTTGTGTTCGCCCACGCAGGGACCATTGGCTGCGTCCGCTTCGAATTGTCCATCGAGCACCGAGAATGTCGTCTTGGGACCGCTCGTGGTCGCCATTGGCACAAAGCGTATGTAGCCCGATTCCATGGGTTCTCCATCGATCGATATCGTCCCCGCGATGGCAACTCGATCGAATTTCGGTTCATGATGGACACAACCAAAAATTGTGATCGCTCCGCAAGCTGCCAGTGAGTGCAGAATCCATTGAGTAGTTCGCTTATTTGATTTAGAAATCACTGAGCACCTCCTTGCCACTTCGCGTGGCGAGGGCATCGATCAACGTTGACGCCAAGCTATCCGTCAAGAAGTGCACCGAACCATCGGCATAGAGAAATTGCAGACCGCCAATGTGATCACTACGAAACGATCGCACCCAACCGCTGTTGTAAATTCCGTCATTCGGCTTATCTTTCGGATTGAATGCATATTGCGTCGTGACTCCCGTCGAGCCTGGAAACGGGTTGCTCCAGTACGTAAACGAGAACCGTGACGTCCCATTGCAATCACCGCTAGTGAACTTGTAATCGGGTAGGTCATAGGTCGTTTCCCCAATCATCATCGTGTTGGAGGTCCCGTCAAAGAAATCGCGGAAGCCCGTCTTCTTTTCGACGGTGTCGGTATAGACGATCGCACCGTTGAGGCTCGGACGTGGCGAGCCAGTAAATGACCAGTATTGGTTGTAATCCCTCGATCCAATCGAGGCGGCGTAGTTACCCGGCGCTCGCCCAAAGTCCGCCGCACAGCTTGGTACTTCGCGTCGAAGGGGCGACGAAGGACAAAGGAAAAAGGGGACTTTCTGGCCGGTGACCCTCACGTTTTTGGGGTTGCTATTGGACAACGAAAAATCGTACTGCTCAAACGCAGCCGTCTGTTCCATCATCGGCAAAATCGACGTGAAGATGCTGCCGCCACTTAACGTATTATTGGCGTTCACGGTCGGGAACTGATTAAAAGCGATGTGGTAATTGTGAATCGCCAACCCCATTTGCTTTAAATTGTTCTGGCATGACATCCGCCGCGCGGCCTCGCGGGCAGATTGGACAGCGGGCAGCAGAAGCCCCACCATGATTCCGATGATCGCGATCACGACCAACAACTCCACCAGCGTGAAACCACGACTTCGGTGGAAGGGTGATTGACGAAAGCCAGAATCAGCTACAGAAACGAAGACGCAAGCCATGCTCTTGAACTCCTCATTTCGGTCAAACCGCAACTTAAAAGCGAGGGTTCGAGCGAAACCACAGGAACGGAAATGCCCTGAGCCTCACGTTGAAGCCACAGTGGCGGTCCGAGCGTGGCTGGCGAGAGACAAATGCAAGGCACCGCAGAATAAACGGTCTGCCTCGCCATCCCTGTTGGAGCTGGCTGCGTCGTCGGGAATCAAAAACCACAGGAGTGATAATGATTCTCAACAGAGTACCCAGAGGTTCCCTTTTTGACAAGAACGTCTGTGAAAAAAAGAAAGGTTATTTGGACGATTGCTCCCTGGCATCAAGCAAGATTCTCGCTTGAAACAAAACGACAATCGAACTGCCTGTGTCGCCTAAGTCGCCGATTTCTTGCTGGTGTCCGCATGAATGTGACGAACGATTTCGCCTTCAACCAGATAGACGACGTCTTCGGCGAGACTGGTGGCTAAGTCGGCAACGCACTCGATGTTGCGTGAAGCGCTGAAACAATGCACCGCAGGCACCACGTACTCCGGTGACTCCTGCATCAACTCTTGAAGCTGATCGATGATGATCCGGTTTAACGCATCGACAACGTCATCGTCTCGAATCACCTGGCGAGCCTTTTCCGCATCACCGGTTACAAACGCGTCCAGCGCACGACGAACCATCGAATTTGATTCACGGACCATGTCATTCAATTCGTCGGGCACCGTAAACAACGGATACATGTCCAGCGCGACAGCCCGCTCGGCGATATTGCACGCCAAATCGGCCATTCGTTCCAATTCCGAATTGATTTTCACGACGCTAATGACCTGTCGCAAATCCGTCGCGACAGGCTGATGCAGCGCGAGCATTTTGAGACACTCTTCTTCCAACTTGACTTCGCGGCGGTCGACCGTCGCGTCCGCCTGAATCACGCGGTTCGCCAAATCAGGCCGACGCTCAACCAGCGAGCGCACCGCCATATCGATCATCTGCTCGACCACGCCAAACAGTGCAAGCACGTCCTCACGCAGATCTTCAAGTCCACGTTCCAGGTGTTTCGACATAGAGAAATCTTTCCCAAGCGCAGCGTCGCGCCAGACACTTAAATGAGGATTGCAACCAAAGCAAAATCGACCAAGCCGTTAACGAAAATCAACCAAATTTACCGCTTACGTAATCTTCGGTTTGCTTTCGGCTCGGTTTCGTAAACACACCGATCGTCGGCCCGGCTTCGATCAACTTACCTTCAAAAAAGAAAGCCGTTTGATCGCTGCACCGAGCCGCCTGTTGCATATTATGCGTAACGATGACGATCGTGTACTGCTTGCGCAATTCAAAAATCAAATCTTCAATCGCTAGCGTGCTTGCGGGGTCCAGCGCGCTGCACGGTTCGTCCATGAGCAAAACCTCTGGACCGACTGCGATCGCTCTCGCAATACAAAGTCGCTGCTGTTGCCCGCCCGAGAGCCCAAGCGCTGGTGAGTTCAATCGATCCTTCACTTCATCCCAGACGGCCGCTTTGCGAAGCGACCATTCGACCACGTCATGGAGTTGCGACTTAGTCATTCGCATGTGCAAACGAGGACCGAAGGCAACGTTGTCAAAGATAGTTTTGGGGAAAGGGTTGGGACGCTGAAAAACAATTCCGATGCGTCGTCGCAAGTCAACGACATCCGTCGTCCGCGCCAACAAATCCGTCTCACCAAGTCGCACATATCCCATCGCTTTAGCGGAGGGGATCGTGTCGTTCATCCGATTGAACCATCGCAGGAGCGTACTTTTGCCACAACCGCTGGGTCCGATAAACGAAGTCACTCGATTCGCAGGGATATCGAGCGTTACATCATGCAATGCTTGAAAGTCTCCGTACCAAGCATTGAGACTCTTGATGGAGATTGCTGGCTTGGTCGGCTCCTGTGAATCCGAGCTTCCCGATTTTAATTCCGGTGTCGGAAGAAAAATCGATTCACGAGCACGCCCTGCATCACGTTCTGTCATGGTTGCAGAGTCACCGTTTGTACGAGCGGAAGGGGTCATCAGTGGCTTTTCTTTATCAAGGCATGTCGAGAAGGGAAAAACCACCATGTCTGAATCCTTCGGCGACCGTTGTAATCATTAGCTGGTTCTTCTCGGATTTTAGTGGCATCTGTCCAGCATGGGGGATTTTCTGAGGCATCTACTCCTGCGTCCAATGGGCGTCCAATGGGAGTCCAATGGGAGTCCAAAAAGCAGTCTCGGCGGAGCAACGTTCGTCGAGACTGCCCGCACCATTGGCGCGCTATCGACCGGAATATCCCTTCCCAAGTTGCGTCCCCGCA
>Ga0105050_10003986_pt1 | contig 19972 bp, 8 predicted proteins | sample FRY01_FD_78088 | JGI IMG/M metagenome (GOLD analysis project Ga0105050, IMG submission 78088) | Freshwater microbial communities from Lake Fryxell liftoff mats and glacier meltwater in Antarctica - FRY-01 | ecosystem: Environmental > Aquatic > Freshwater > Ice > Glacier meltwater ...
CGAATGAGATCGTAGAGTTCAACCGATGCGTGCTCTGGAGTCAGCGCTTTGTCAATCGAAAGCGTGGCAGCTTCGGTTTGGTTCTTTGGTTCTAACAGCCATTCACCAAGAGGTGCTGCACAGATGTCCTTCCAAGCCGCAGCTACGTCGCAAGGTTCGGTGTAAAGTCGTCCATCATTCAATTTGCTGTGGTCAAATCCGAGTTCATTGGTTGCGTCAAGACGCACAGAAAAGCCGTTTGACCAATTGGCGCTGCATTCGCTGAGATCGATCTTGAGATTGCCAGGCTTTCCTAGAATTGCGATGAGTTTTTGCATCTCCAATTCGGCGACTTCGGATGCAGACGCTTGGCTTTGGTCGTCGGGTAGGTAGTCGACAACAATTTCCGTGAAGCAGCGTTGGAACTTGCGAGCCATGGTTTGCATCGCATTAGAGGCTGCTTTGGGACTTCTGAATCCGTATTCCTCGCAGATCTTAGCGTAGCCTGGTGGTTCGGAGCCGCAGAGCGCAGGTAGGAGAGCTTGAGCTTCGAAAACACGCCACAAACTTAGTTGATCCTTCGATGAACACTCACGTCGCACCGATTCGAGTACACGCACGAGGATGTGGTTTGCCCAGGCTATGTCGAAAGTATCCTGCGTCTTTGCTTCTAGTGGCTCCCAGCCTTCGAGCGCTTCCATACTGACAACGTCAGGTTGCCGTCCAAATTTCCGGCACATTCCAATCCAGTGATTGACCAGCGAACGGGACAAGTATTTGCGAAAAGAAAGCGACGGGATCTCGCTCTTTTTAGCAAGGAACTTGGTCACAAAAGCGTTGGCGCGCGACCGATCGATAAACCGCTCGCTCCAGAAGCTCTGCACAACTTCTTCGGCATCGTCCTCAGAAAGTCGCTTACTCATCCGCATAAAGTCGACTAGCGGTTGACTGTAGACCGCGCAAAATCGCTCGATCGCTTGGTGGCGCAAGTCCGCATTGCTTCCGACAGCATGGTGCAAAATCGTCATCATGGTCGACTGCACGTTTTCGTAGAACATTATTTGCCTGATTTCTGGATTCTCGGTGCCGCCGCTCAAGTATTAATCGCACTGTCACTTGGTAGAGCGCTCAGGTTGGCTCGCTGCTGCGCGGGTGGAACTCATTTTAAGTAAAGTTGTCGCGAATGATTGCTTGTGGCTAAATTGCTGTTTGGAGGACACTTCTCGTTGATCTCCACCATCTGGTTTCTAGGCTTCGCCTGGTAACCCAATGCTCTGCAGGCTCTGCCTGCCGTTTCTCCAATTTCGTGGGTGCATGGTCAATGCCAGTTCGCGAGGCAGAGCCTCGAATGCAGTGCATTCCAAGGCAGGAGCCTTGGAACGAGCCGCTCGACTTGTGGCGTCCAGCGAGAAGTGCCCTTTAAAGTCCGCTGTTCCGTTGAACCTTGCGTGATTGTGAATGGTACGTATATGCGGCTAAAAACCAATTCTGGCGATCCGATTGAAAGGTAGCTAGATGGAGTATCAGTTCTTCAACGATTATACTGCGGCCTCAAAATCTGTTCGGTCGCCACCAACGGTCGGTTCTACCGGACGCGGAGACCGATCCAAACAAGGAAACGTGTATGTTCGAGCGTGGGTTGCTGTTGGGACTGCTAGGTATGCAGAACGGATTTCTATCGAAGCAGCAGGTGCTCTCGGCTTTTTCCACCTCCCTAAACAACGGTGTTCCGCTCGACGAGGTCCTGCGCAATGAATCGACCCTTTCACCTGCGGATTTCGAACTGCTGGACCCATTGGTCGAACGCTATTTGAGGCAATACGGCGGCAAGGCTCAGGACGCGCTGGAACAATTGTCTTCCGTTGATGACATTCGTTCCGAGATGTCGGCACTGGCGGATGCGAAGCCGGAATTAAAAAGTCGTGTGTCTTGGTTTTCGCAGGCATCGCAGAAGACGATTGCGTTTCCAACCACCGCAACTCCACATGTGGCTTCCTCCAGCTCCGAATCGCACCGGTTTCATATTATCCGCAAACACGCCGAAGGTGGATTAGGAATCGTCTACGTCGCGGATGATCGGCAATTGCGTCGTGAAGTTGCCCTCAAACAAATTAGGACGGATCGTGCAGATGAAGAAATCTATCGTCTCAAATTCTCGCAAGAAGCGGAGATTACTGGGCAACTTGAGCACCCCGGCATCGTACCCATCTACGCCTTGGGGGCGGACGATGACGGAAGACCGTACTATGCGATGCGGTTTATCAGGGGTGAGTCACTTCGCGACGAGGTTAAGAAGTTTCACGAATCGCGAAGGGACGGATCACTGCGGTATGATGGCCCGGAGCTGAGACAGTTGCTACGGCGCTTCATCGACGTCTGCGATGCGATCGAATACGCACATGATCGAGGAGTACTACATCGCGACCTCAAGCCCGGCAATGTCATGCTCGGCAAGTACGGAGAGACGCTCGTTGTGGACTGGGGCTTGGCAAAACCACTCGGTCACATGGCGAATTCAAAAATTTCGGAGCAAAGTGAATTACCTGTAGAACCAAGTGGTGGTGAGTCTGGTTCAGATACTCGACATGGCCAATTCCTGGGAACCATTGCCTACGCCCCGCCCGAACAACTGCTCGGAAAGCTGGACGAACTTTCTGCAGCCTCAGACGTGTACAGCCTGGGAGCGGTTCTCTATGAACTTCTGACTGGCGTCCCGCCGATCACCGGTGCCAAATCGGTTTCCGAAGCTGTCGCGGCAATCGAAGCCCTGCAAAACCACAGCCCGAGAGAATCGCGAGCAGAGATCCCAATTGCCTTGGCAGAAATCTGTCGCAAGGCCATGCGTAAAGATCGCGCCGAACGCTATCAGTCTGCACGGGCGCTTAGGGATGATCTGCAATTATGGTTAGATGACAGACCAACTACCGCTTTCCGAGAACCGTTTAGCACTACCGCCTTTCGATGGATGCGGCAGCACCAAGCGCTGGCAAGTTCCATTGCCATTCTTTTCGTAGCCGGCATAGTTGGTAGTAGCGGATATTGGACGTTGCGCAGTCAGTCACTTGCGCGTGAAGCGATTCTGCAAGCGAGTGCCGACTCCGCGAAGTGGGATTCTGTCTCTGAAAAGGCGATTCGAGCTGCCAATCAAGGCGACATGCAAACTGCCATCGCTCTGCTAGAAAAACTAAGAACAGATCGCGGCAGCCTATCGACTGACCAGCAACTGTCGTTGGCGAGGCTTTACTTCTTTAGTCAGGATACGGCCCAAGCATCAAACTTACTCCGTTCCTTCGACGCCACCGAGGTCGATGAGACACAACTTGCTCGCTACAACCTTCTACTCGGTGACGTATTGTATGGTGGCACGACCCAAGAAAACGAAGGTGAGCAGTTGATCAGGCAGGCGATGACTTCTGAAAAACTACCAGAAGCAGAGTCTGCCTACGCTCGCGGACTGTTGGCTGAAACACCCTATGAATGTATTGCGGATCTTCAGGAGTGTTTGCGATTGGATGCGTTTCATGCCATGGCTCGCGTTCGACTCGGCATGTGTTTCGTGCTCGTTGGCAAGCCAGTATCGGCGATTGAGCTATCTCAACTAGGCAAACAACTGCATCAGCAGGATTGGAGATTCAACTACATCATTGCTTTCGCACATGCGACGTCGGGAAAACGCGAGCTAATGGAGACCGAACTATCCGTCGTACCGGAAACACCAGATACCGCGTCACTAAAGAAGGTTTGTCGTGTTAGTGCTACGGCGGTGGAATTCATCGTGAAAAGTGCCGACCAGCGAAAGCCGGTAAGTCAGTTTGCACTCCTACTTAAAGTAACGCCCCTGATTACAGAAGTCGCTGATGCCATGGCTTCGTATTTAGCATCGAATGAAGCAAGCGATGACTTTTCATCCATCACACCGAGACTAGGTTGGTTCGGTAGCTTTTACGATGCCATCGGTGATCCCGAACTTGATACCGTTGGGCTGACGAAATGGTTGACCGGTGTGATTCTGCAAGGAAAGGCCGCCACAAATCTGAGCAACCTTGAACCCATGTTTCCAGATCACAAGCTGATCCAAGTTTTGGCTGCTGGCCAACACATCATTGAAGGTGATTATAAAGCGGCGCTTGAAGCTTGCGCGCAGGCTCGAAACGCTGAAGACAGTTTCCAGGAACTTGATTACAGCTTGATGGTTTGCGCAGTACTCGCACTGGGCAACCTTGAGCCTGAGGTCGAGCAAGGCCTTCGAACGCGTGACTTTCAACGCAACGAGATTGCCAAATGGTCCGATTTCTTCACGTCAGTTCCTCAGGCAATTACGATCGATCCTTCTTACGATTTGCAACTGCAAGTGGTGTGGAGACTATTGCTGAAAAATGGATTTTCGTCAGAAGCTAAGTTGTTCGCTGAACAACAGTCCAGTCGAAACGATCTGGATCAGCAGCAACACAATGCGTGGAGTAACCGAGTCGACTTTAGCGCTGAGCTTATTGATGAGCTTGCTATACAGGCCAAGGAGATAAAGGCCGACCCTAGATTTAATTTGTAAGCCTTCGACACACAACAATGGTGTCCTTGTTTTGTGAGCCCAAGCAATACTCTTTTGGGTTTACGGTAACAATTCACGGATGCTCTGTCGAATATTTTTATCAGAGCGATTTAGAGTTGCTTTCGTCGGCTGTCACCATCGGGGCTCGCCTCGTGAGGCCGCAGGCCCTTGGCCCTGATGATGACAGCTGACGAAAGCCTGTTCGCCGTGGCAAGTGAGCCACACCGGCAATCCAGTTCAATCCTAGGTTGCTTTTGTTGGTAGAGCTTGAGGGGCTCGGAGCGTTGTTGCAGCGATCACGTGTTGTGAACCCCAGGCTGCATTTCTTCTTGCTTAGCAACTTCGGAAAGTACCTTCTGAAACTTGGCCTTCAGACCATGTTTCTTGCCACCTTTTGCGACCAGCTCTGCCTCAACCTGCTCAAAGAGTTTTACATCAGTGATGCTTGGCTGCTGCCGTCTGCCGGTAAGAATAATCTGCTGAATCTCGTCGATCGATAGTGAAGGTTTGTTGTTTGGCTTGGAGGTCGACGCTGTCGGTCCAGTCAACTTTCCTGCAAGCGAATGTATGGCAGTTTGCACTTGAGCCAACTGCTTCGTCATAGTTGCCAATTGTTGCTTTAGCTGCTGCGCTTCGTTTTGGATTTCAGTTTCTTGCACTCGCAACTGCTCGACAATTTTATCCAGAGCATTAGTCATCGATACCATCCTTGTCGAAGAGGCCCAAAGTGTCTGCGGTCGTAGAGTCACCCCAGATCTGTAGACAGTCACTTGGCACGTGTGGCGTAAGCCAGACGTGCGTGCCCGAATGAAAGAATTCCACGCCCGACTCCATCGCCGCTCTAGTCATGACTTGCAGGACCAGTGGATCGCTACCCTTGCTGCGTAGAAGATCGCTGGCGTAATCGTAGTCCGTGGTGAGTTGTACGAACCGCCTTTTCATCGGCTGCAAACCAAACAGCTCGATCATCGACCAGTTGTCATGCAAGGTGCCGTGAAACAAAGGCACATCAGGAATGGTTGAGACCTGTGGAGCGAAGAAAGAGGTGCTGTGCCCGTAGGTAGCACGGATGCGGTTGCCATCGAACTCGAGTCTATCACCGAGTGGCGCGATGATATCGGCAATGCCAATTTCCGTCACATTGCTAATGGTCGCTTGAAACAATGCCAACACTCCCTCAACAGACACCCATCCCTCGGAATCCATTACGAGATCGTAGCATTCTGGTGCGTGCCGCAATGCATGGATAATTTCATGCCGCAGTGAGCATAGTCGACCTACCAAGCAACGCGCCGTTACTTGCGGTTTGCAACACTGCGTTTTGGAATCGTACGGTCGGAGCGACCTCAACTCCGAAAGCAACGTCATCGTTTCTTGCACATGAGGGGGCAAATCATTCCACGCATCGAGAATGGTTACCAGTCGCGGCGAGATACCAAATTGTTCGAGGTCGCCAAGCCGGTGTTTGGATTCCAACGAATCCGAACTAACTTTCGCCGTAAAAAACCGCTGTCGTTTGGTCACATGACACCTTCTAAATTGCAGTTGTTCTAAAATTGCAGACGTGTGTCCAGCAATTCACCTGCAGAAATTTATGCGGCGTCTGATAAGGCGGTTTTTATTAACTGGCAAGCCCGCCAGCATGCGATGTCAACCACTGCCACCGCCCGTCAATTTAACGCGTGCTTTGGTGGACACTTAGTTCTCATTTGCAGCCCGAGAAGGCTTAGCAGTCATCGTTCATTGTCGGTGCAATGAAGTGCTTGCACTAAATACTGCCGCACCGTGTCAGAAAGTGATGGCCAAGCTAAGATAATTTTGGCAAGCGATTCATCCACCCTGAAACTTGGACAACATTTTGGACAACCAAGAATTGAGAGTTTCGTTAAGTCGCAGCAGGACAACTGGTTAGGATTTTGCTGAAGCGGAATCATAATCCGCGTGTCGGGGGTTCGAATCCCTCCTCCGCTACTAAATTTTAGTTGGGTAAAACTGGTAAATCTTATCGGTGTAAAACTGGAGTATTTTCCGTAGGATACGGGCTGCTCATCTTCTATCAGACTGGCGGAAATGGATGGAAAATTCCATCGTCATTTTCCGACAGCTCGTTCCAGATCTTCAACTCGCTTGGTTTCCCATTTAAGTTCGAGAGACGTTTGGAACCAATCGTGAGTATTGAATGACAATTGCTAACGCGGTCTTCGTGTAAGAGTCGAACGATTTTTCAATAAGACCGCTTCTGACTCGTTTTGCTGGTCAACCGGTGCCGGATACCCCTTCTGATTCTTGAACGGCAGAGGAAGCGAGCCCTGACCGGCAAGAGTATTCAAATCCGCATCTTTATCCCAGCCAACGCTGCTTAAAACAAAATCCCTTCGCCAGCCAGGTGGTGGTGGTGCAAGCGAAGAGAATCGAACCCTAATCTCATCACCAGACGTCATAACTACCATCTGATCATCATCTGAATTCAGCTGTTCCAACACGCTACCCAAGGCAGTAAACGGACCCTCCAGAACAGGCCATTTTTCTGTTTTGCTAACAACACCATAGTCGTACCAATGCGGCTGGTCGGGGGCGCGAGCTTCCAAGTGACTGAAACCACGATATCGCAATTCGGCGGATTGAATTTTCAGCACCTGAGCATGCAAATCTAAATCTTGACTATCCCAGGATACAAAGGCCTCATCCCAATAGATCTCTTGTGAGCTACCGAGTCGAAGTCGATGATCTTTGGATACAAAGATATCCGCTAAGTCGACGACAATCGACTTGGGCTTTCCTCCGGGAAATCCCATAAACGACTGCGCACAAATCCAATCACCCTTTTCGTCGACAACCCACAAAGAAACAGGCTCGGGCGGCATTAAGTTTTCATTCTGATCAATTGCAATATTCAATGACGTGTCGGTGGGATACAGCCAGCCATTAAGATAAAGCCTAACCGGAGTATCAGTCGGCAACGTACCAAAGTCCAATTCAACATAATGAGGCTGGCACAACCCTTGCAGAAACTTGTAATCAAACGCCTGCACATAGTTACGATCAATTGCAGCCAGCTGTTTTTCGACTCGCTGTCCACGACTGTCGCTAGCCCGATTGGGATACAACCTGTTCTGGACTGAAAACAACCGTGGTTCTGCCAGAGCCGGCGGTCCAACTTTCTCGTTGGTAAAAATCGCAACGGATTCTGGGTGGTCAACCGCAACCAGGGATAAGTGATCAAAATAGGCAACCTCCCATAGCTCCTCGGTGATCCTTAATTCGTAAGCACCATCGCGCAGCTGAACAAGTTCTCCCGGCAATAGCAAATGTTCCCAGCGACGATCAGGTAACGTCTTGCCGCGTGAAACTTGCAAACCTAGCGGCGCGTTCCACAGCAAATCGGTAATTAACTGAAACTTCTGTCCATCCCATCCATAGACAAACGGGCAAGACCCTTTCAACTCTTGTCGCTCTTGGATCAGCATATTTGCTTCGGGCATCCAGTAGTTTTGAGTCAAGCCATTGGTGAAGATCAAACGCACACTATCAGGTGTCTTTTTTCCGAATCCGAAATGAACGACTGGCTGCTGAATTGTCTTGCATTGCATCCGCCCTTCTGACCAGGCCTCGATGGTTGAGCCCACGGCATAATGGTTATTGCGCCCGCCACCATTAGCATCGTTGCCACCTCGGACCCTAATCGACAAAAAATTATTTGGCCATTCCGACGGCTTCTTAGAAAGCAATACAACGGTCTTGCCATTAGCTACCGCCACAACATCCAGGATGCCGTCACCGTTTGCGTCGACGAAGTCTAAGTCACTTATCAGCCCGTCCAACATCGATCTTGAACTGGGTTCGATAGAAAATCCGCCATCAGTTGTCCCTGGAAAGATCTTCAAAGAATCGTCGGCAACGACGACTAAATCCAAAAAGCCATCGCTATTAATATCCTGCAAATCCAAAAACTGGCCCATCGCCGCAGCGTACCGCTGGGTACGCGAACAGACTAATTGCCGATTCGCCTGAACCGATGTGCGGGATACCCCAACACCTGCTGAATCCAAAAAAATCCAGTCCCATGAAGCGTTGCCATCCACATCCCCAAACGTAAGGTCCAGCGGATTCTTCAACTCTGCCCAGTTTGTACCTTGGACTTCTTGATAATAAAATTGACCATGCAAACGATTCTCTAACACTTGCATTCGACTTGTGTTGGCAGACACAAATAGAATGTCCGGGTCCAAATCTCGATCGAAATCACAAATCGAAACGGCTCGAATTGGGCTATTTGCAGCGGGAAGATCGCTATATTCGGTGATTTCCTTAAATGTTCGATTTCCATTGTTCTGAAAAATGCGAAAGCCGGATTGGGTTGCTAGGATTAAATCCAAGTCACCATCGGCTTCAATATCAGAGACTTTCACATCAACCACTTGCCTGACATCTTCCAAACCTGTCGCCTGCGTTACCACCTGCAACTGCATGCGATTGGAATCGTCCGCTGTTTGTGTGACAACGATTACCCCACCTTCACCCCAACACAGAACCTCTTGGATCGTATCGTGCCTGCTGGCATTGATCTCCGTATCAGCCCCATCGGTTGACCGCTGGTCCACTGGGTTTCCATTTTTCATCAATTCGGCGACGGACTTGGGGACCCGGGGCCGCAAAGAGGCGTCAACTTCGAACAGGTCAGAAACTAGAATCCCTGATGGTGCAAATGGAAGCTGCAACCTTTCTCTGAGGGCAAATACGATCGCCTGACTTTCATCCTGCATAAACAGTGAAAGTTCATCTTGATTCACTACCAGTATATCAAATATTAAATCCAAATCTGCGTCATACCAAGCAATGATATTCCCTTCGGCCAAGTCCAATGCTTCATAGTCGGGCAGGGTTGTTTCTGCTGACTTGCCAAGGCTGACCGGGTCCTGGGCGTACCGATTCAGAAAAGTGGTATCTAGCAAAGCCATTGGGTCAGGGCGAACTAACTTCGCGTCGGCTTGAAATCCAGGCGTACCTTTGAACACATTCAGCCAAAGATGCATGCGGGCTGCACCTTTCCAATCACCTTTGGCAACCGCAGCTTGAACACTTGCAAGAAATTCTTCCGGCTCCAAACCTGCCATCACCGAACGCATCACATCCAACATAGGTCGAGACAGTTCTAACGACGGCTGAATCAATTCAAGGATTCTAGGATCCCGATTGCGAAGCAGGATTTCTCCACATCGATTAAGGAGATAAAGATTCCTGGGATTGCCCATGAATGAAGCAAACAATGCGTCCGCATTCCTTTTGGCTAGAACATCGTCCTCGGAAGACAACTGTTGTAGAATTTCGTCCAACTTACACGCCAGCAGCGGTTGATTGGGATCCAGTGAAAGTGCATCAGCCAAAACGATTGCCGCTTGCTCCAGCGAAACACTCGGCTTCTGAACTTTCTTCTGCTGTCTGGTCTGCGCTTCGATCAATCCGGCCTCTAGAAGTTTGAAACGCCGGTCGCCAAGATTCAATTCACCCAACTTTTGAACAACTTGGTCTGTCGTTCCTGACAACTCTAGCAATTCTGTGGCCAAATTTGCACCATCTGGCGACGAAGTCTCGCCAACTGAGATACGGTCGTTGACGTTCTGATTCCACTTCAGGACGGTCACGGCATGGTTTAGATAGAGATCCGATTCTTTGGGTAGTAGAACGATCAATTCCTGCCACAAGTGACTGGAACGTTGATAGTCACCCTCTTCGGCGGTAGAAACGGCCTGAAGTGCCAGTTTGAACTGTTCTCTGGTTAGCGTACCCGTTTCAGACGCCCCACCATCGTTTGACTTCAAGTACCAAAACAGAAGCGACAATAGCAGAACACTGGTCATCACCGCAGCCACTCGGAAGTAGAAGGCTGGGATGCCAATGCGTTGATCTTTTTGGGACATCTAAGCGTTTCCAAGTATTGGAGCTGGCATTGCTGATTGACGGAATGCGTTAGCAGATGCAGAAAGCAGAAGGGCGTGGAACTCAGGAAATCGACGCCGTTATTGTAAGTTCGCACTGAGCCTTTTTCCTATGCCAATCACTTGCACAGCAGGATTTTGCGGTGGAAGTCGATTTGGAAAGAAATCATTGCCTGATCCGATCAACGGACAGGACAATCGTACGGCCAGAAAGGCTTGAACATTTGGGCACGTTATTGAATTACAAATTAAGTAAATCACCGCCTGCCGCTACTACCCTTCAAAAAAAACCGACGATCATTCGGTAAGAAATGACCATCGGTTCAAAATTTCAAATGACGCTGCCTTGCACCCGTCTGTACATCTAAACAAATGGGCAGGCAACCAACAGAATGGACACTACGCCTTGCGACGGCGATTGGCACCCACAGCAACACCAACCAAAGCCAACAAACCAACCATTGACGGTTCAGGGACAGCACTGAACGAAGCGAAGACCCCGTAATCGCCTGTCGAACCGCCTGCAACCACGTCGAAGCCATCGCCGAAGGTAGTGTTAAAGCCACCTACCACAAGTGTGTAATCGCCTGCGGCTAGTGCTAAGTTAAAAATACCGCTGTATCTTCCGTTACCACCATCATCGTCTTCTGCCAGAAGGTTTCCCGCACTGTCAAAAATTGCGATTTCAGAATCGAGCAAATCGCCTGTGAATCCGGCTAAGAAGTCAGTTTCAACCGTGAACAGTCCAGCATCTGTCAGGGTGAATGTGTAGCTGTCGAACAAATTTCCCAAGGCCAATTCACCAAAATTCGAAGACGAGTCGTCAAGGCCCATTGAACCCAGAGAAAAGGAACCGTTCGAATCTGAAATCGCAGTAACTTCTTCGAAAGTCATTACCACATTGGTTGAAGTTGAATCGATTCCATCGTCATTAAAGCGATCAACAAATTCGACACCCCAGTTTCCAGCGACTGCTATGCTGCCACCGAAGGCAGTACCAAATGCCCTTGAGTTGTCATAATCGAAACTAGTATATGTCTGACCAGTTGCATTGGTTTCCCAGAGGAATGTTTCCCCAAAAAATCCAGCAGGATCGGTGATCTCAATGCCGACCTCGTTTTCCCAAGATCCAACATCGTTACTTGTACTAGTTCCTGAAAAGCGGACATTGGTTGCATTGAAGCCACCGATGAATGCAGCGGCAGTCGACGAGTTTCCAGCAGCACCGGAGCCGCCATCGTGGTCAAACGGGCCACCCAGAATTTGACTTTCAGAATTAATAACACCACCGCCCGAAGCGTTGGAATCGGCGAAGGTGTTGGCAGGGACCGAACAGGCCAAACCTATAACACCCAACAAAAAGAATTTTTTCATAAATACCTCCACGAAGACTACTAAAAGGACTGAAAGCGGCTTATTCTGACGCCCACTCGGACCGCGTCAGTGAATATCTCGACAGTTTGACAGCTTAATTGGCGACTCTGCAAAGTCAATTGGAGGTCTGGGCAATTGAAGCGAAAAATCGTGATTATTTGCAAAAAACGCAGAATCCCTAAAAGACGATGCCATTCTGCTAACAATCACTAGGCTCGTTCGCTAAACGCTTGCGTCGGGCAGCAGTTGACTATTCGAAACTTAGGGCCACCCGTCTAAACAGTTTGTCACGGCCAGGGAAAACCATTCTAGGGTCGAAATTCATCCACAAAACTAGAATTGCTGAACAGGCCAAGCGGACTTGCACCTGCACTTGCACTTGCTGGTCAGTGAGTAGACGCGACCCTTAACTGCCCAGCTAGAAACGCAGGAACCCCAACCAGCACATCTACTGCGGTTAGAAATGGCAATCGTTGCTAATTTTAGATTTTGCAGATTATTCCCAAATATCGCAACAACCGATCACTGTGAATGAATTCCAGCTTCAATCACGGACCAATTGCTTTGCAAATTTCAATGATCTAGGCCACACTGGCTATTGCTAATTGGTGGCCACTATCTCTTGATGCTGTTCTGTACTTTCAAGTACAAATGACATGCGGGCGGTTGCGATCGACGGCGTTAGCTTGACTCGGTTTTACAATAATTCGGAGCACATCAGTTATGTCCGACAATGATCCAGAAATTATCTCTAAAACGCGCGCAACCATTCTGGGTGCCGCTATCTTGGCCGTGTTCTTAACATGCCTGGCAGCCGTTCTAATTTGGTTTGCTAGATTCTCGATTCGTAGTGAACCGATCCAACTTCCAGTAAATATCGCAGACATTGATTCGGAATTAGCCCAAGCCATTACCGCTTCGGTAAACAAAGCGAACTCAACCGGCGATGCTACTGCCATGCTCGACCTAGCGAAACTTTACCATGCCAATAAGATGAACATTCAGGCAAACGAAGTATATGACTCGTTCTTGAATGAAAGGCTAAGTTCCGTCAGTGCGTGGTACTTGAAGGGGGTTTGCAACGAATCCCTTGGCGACTTAAGTGCCGCTAGTTTTTGTTACGAAAAATGTATTGCGTTAAAGACCAGCTACGCTCCGGCATATTGGCGACTTGCATTGGTGAAAACGGAAATCGGTGAACCCGCTGAAGCCCTAACAATTATTGACAATGCCATTACCCTGGCGCCCAGCGATCTTCAGATCCGATTGATGAAAGTGAAAATACTTCTGGAACTTGATCGTCCAACGCAGGCTTTGGAATTGCTTGAGAATCGATCAATGGCCCAAGCAGGTAACAATGGCTATCAAAAATTTCTTCAGGAGAATTGTCTTCGGCGTCTGGGACGAGCGGTTAGTCAATCTAACCTTACAGAAGAAGTCACCAAGCCAGCTTGGGTTGATCCATGGGTTGCAGAAATCTCGCAATTTCAAACTGGGCTTGCTGCCAAACGAATTCGTGCGGGACGTTACTTTAGAGCTGGCGACTATAAAACTTCAACAAGACTTAATCGAGAAGTCATCGCCGAAGACAAGTCTGATTATCGGGACGCTCATAGGTTGGCCCAAGGCCTGGCAGCCTTAGGCGAAAATAAAGAGGCCATCACCGCTGCTAGACGTGCAGTGGAATTGCAACCCAACATCTATGAACTGCACATGTTCCTTGCGGAACTTTTGGTCACTCAGGCCGCTGACAGTGCGAGCGAGATGAATTCAGAAACCGCGAAAGTACTAAGCAAAGTCATCGAAACTTGGCCCGACCGATGGGAAGCGTTCGATGCGATGGCGCAATTGTCATTGCTAGAAGATAATAAAGATGCTGCGATACAGTGGTACGATAAAGCCTGTGAACGTTTAACCGAACCAGGCATCCCTCACGTTCGAAGGATCTACTTGCTGTTAGAGCAACAGCAATGGGAAAAAACGCAAGATCGCATTAACGAACTTTCCGAAGCGTATCAAAATGACACCTATATCATGCTGGCACAAGGACGAGTTTTCGCGGGACAGTCAATGCTGGACGATGCCAAATCTTGTCTTAGCAAAATCAATATTAAAGTAGGACCTTCCGCCTTCTGGAAGGAGGCAATTAAGCAACTTGAGAACAAAATCAAGACCGCGGAATTCCCGAGCGAAAACCTAGAAAATGTTGTCCAACCAAAAGATGAACCCAAAGCCGCTTAAGTCGTAATTTTCGCCGACCGATAACATTTCAATCATATAGGGCTGCTTCTAATCAGAGCAATTCTATGCTTGGCACCTGATTGGAACTGGCGCAACAAACTATATGGTTTTGGCTTTGTCACTGACACCAAGCCAGCCAACCGTTTCTCTTGAAAGTGCATAATGCGACACCTAGAGTTCTCTTCTAAACGATGGTTAACACTTCTAACATTGGTTACTGCTATTGGCTGCGGTGACGGCAAGCAGGAGGCGAAACTAGGCGCAGACGCGTCGGCAATTGCCAAACAACTGCGTTTCATTGACATGGCGGCTGACAATGGCGTCAATCACATCTATGAAAGTGGTCACACTAAGGATTGTTTGTTTCCCGAAATCTTCGGTGGTGGTGGGGCTCTGTTTGATTTTGACAATGATGGCGATCTAGATCTTTATCTTGTCCAAGGTGGCAGTTTAGGTCCCGAAAATAGAATCGGAAATCGACTGCTGGAGAACGACGGTACAGGGAAATTTATTGATGTCAGTAACGGCTCAGGCACCGAGGATTCAGGGTATGGAATGGGAGTCGCCGCTGGAGACTTCGACAATGATGGCTTGCTGGATTTGTACGTAACCAATGTCGGCCCAAACACGCTATTGAAGAATCTGGGCGACGGAAAATTTGCGTCCGTCACTCAGTCTGCTGGAGTCGGAGACAGCCAGTGGGGCACATCAGCCGCGTTCATCAATGCCAATGGCGATGAATTCTTGGATCTTTACGTTTGCAATTATGTCGCATGGTCGCTTGAACGAGATTTACGTTGCGTGCGTTCTGACGGGGTTGCTGACTACTGCAGCCCCAACAGCTACAACCGACCAACGAACGACATCCTGTATATCAATAACGGAGACGGCACATTCAAAGATGCCTCTTTAGAGACGGGCATTCGCTCCACTAGAGGCAATGGATTGGGGATCGTTCCCGCAGATTTCAACAACGATGGAAAGATGGACATTTTCGTCGCCAATGACATGACCGAAAATCTGATGTGGATAAACAAAGGCGATGGCAAATTTGAAAATCGTGCAATGTTGATGGGCTGTGCCGTAGATCGTGATGGAAAGGCGAAAGCAGGCATGGGCACATGCATCGCCGATCTCAATTTTGACGGGCTTCCCGATTTAGCGGTTGTCAATTTAGATGGACAATCTGACTCGTTTTTCGAAAACCAAGGTGGCTACTTTAACGACAAAACTGCCAAGCGCGGGCTGGCCTTTGAATCACGCCCGTACACCAGATTTGGAGTTGGCATCCACGATTTTGATAACGACGGTAACCTAGACATGTTCTTGGCAAATGGTCGCGTTGTCTTTCAAGATAAACCCGTGCAAGGCGACGCGTTCGCGCAGGAAAACCTCATAATGCTTGGCACGGTGGATGGAAAATTTGAACGGGTCTGGTCGCAAGATTGCGGAGACGTTTCCGCAGTTGCGACGAGCCGCGCAGCAATTTTCGGAGACATTAACAATGATGGTGCGATCGATATCGTCGTTATCAATAAAGACAGCCCAGCCCAAGTGCTTGTCAATAACAACAAAGACAATCACTGGATTGGCTTCGATCTTCGGCACCAAACCGGGGCAATCGCAAACGGTGCGAAAGTCAAACTGATCATCGATGGAAAGACCCACTATCGTTTCGTGAATCCACATTACAGCTACTTGGCCAGCAACGACCACAGGGTGCAATTCGGTCTAAAGGACCAAGCTAAAGTCGCACAAGTTGTCGTCACTTGGCCTTCCGGAATACAAGAAGCGTATGGCCCGTTTGAATCCAACCAGTACCGCACACTCGAAGAAGGTCATGGGGCGCCAATGACTCAACCGACTGAGTAAAAAGAACGAGGTCCCGCCCCCTCGCTTTTTTTACCAATGTCAATTCATTGCTCCCATCAATCTACTTTCCTTTGGCGAAAGTTTTCTTTGGCATTTTCGCCGGCGACTTCGCTGTTGCCGACTTGGCAAGGTTAACCTGATCACCCGAGTTGCTGTCGCCGACTGAAGCTTGATGTGAAGGATTTGCTGGCTTCGCTTTGGCTATGGCTGGCTTGCCAAAGGCCGGCTTCGCTTTTCTTGGGCCCTTGGCGAATTTGCCACCCTTGGATGCGTTTGGGCCGCGAGATTCTCCTCGTGGGGATTCCTTCCGGGGCCCTTTTCCGCCGAAATCCCTACCGGGTCCGCCAGTTCGAGGGGCCCTGCTGAATGACCGCTGTGGTTCGCCGTTACCTGGATTTGCCGCTCGTAATCGCAACGGACGACCGTTGATACGGGTCTCCTGAAGCGTTTCAAACACGTCGCCAGGCATGCCTTCGGGCAAATCGATCGTACTATGGGAATCAAAAATATTGATCGGCCCAATATCTTGGCCCGAGATTCCAGCTTCGTTGGCGACAGCGCCGACAATGTTGCCCGGCTTCACGCCATCATTCCAACCTACTTCAATTCGATAGCGGAACATCCCTGGTCTTGGCGCGCCACCCTGACGACGTTCACGAGCACCGCTATTATCCGAACCGCGTTCAAATCGATCATTCGATTGTCGATTTCCACCCGCGTTCTCTTCGCGTTGACGATTCGGCCGATCCTTCATCAAGAACTGACGTCCTTGCTGCCCAATATGGGCCAGAGCTGCAGCGACCGCTTCGGTTGCCGTTTCCGTCTCGACTGCATAATCAACCACCATCTTTTGGAACAATGACAAGTCTTCGCTGGCGATCACCTGAGTCAATTTTTCTTTAAACTTGGCAATCCGAAGTGCATTGATTTGGTGAGCATTCGGTGGTTGAACAATCTCGATCGGCTGTTTGGTCGCTCGCTCAATCAAACGCAACTTGCCTCGCTGGGAGGAAGTTAAAAAGATAATTGCTTCACCGCTACGTCCTGCACGACCGGTTCTGCCAATCCTGTGGATGTAAGATTCGCTATCGTGAGGCAAATCAAAGTTGAAAACGTGACTAATTCGGGGAACATCCAACCCACGAGCGGCCACGTCAGTAGCGACCAAAATGTCCAACTTCCCAGCTTTCAATTGCTCGATGGTTCGCTCACGAACCTTCTGCGGCATGTCACCATTGAGTGCAATCGCCCGAAGTCCGGCACGGGACAACTGTTCGGCAACAACAACGGTTGAATCTTTGGTCTTCATAAAGACAATGACGCCATCGGATTCTTCGGCTTCCAAAAACCGACACAACGCGTCAATCTTCTCGTGATTGCCCAAGAATACCGCCCGTTGACGAATCGATTCAGCAGTCATCGTTTTCTGTTTAATCGTAATCTGAACGGGGTCATTCAAATAACGTTCGGCAATATTTCGAATCGGGCCAGGCAATGTAGCCGAAAACAATGCAATCTGGCGGGACTGAGGGGCCTTATCAAGCACAAACTGAACATCTTCTAGGAAGCCCATGTTTAGCATTTCGTCGGCTTCATCCAGGACCAACGTCGTCAGTCCGGAAACATCGAGGCTGCCGCGATTAATATGGTCAATCACGCGTCCAGGGGTACCCACCACAACCTGCGCCCCGCGGTGCAACTGGCGAAATTGAATCTCGTAGTCTTGCCCGCCATAAATGGTGGCAATGTTAAAATTCGGCAATTTTTGGCCGTAAGTCTGGAACGAACTCGCAACTTGGATGGCAAGTTCACGAGTCGGGGCCAGCACCAAAACCTGAGGCGAACGGCGATTGGTCGTTGTGATCTTCGATAAAATCGGCAGTGCAAACGCCGCAGTCTTTCCGGTTCCGGTCTGAGACTGGGCAAGAACGTCACGTCCTTCCAGCACATGCGGGATGATCTTCACCTGAATCGCGGTGGGAATTTCGTAACCGACCAGGGCGACCGCCTGTTGAACCAAATCACTCAGTGCCAAATCAGCAAAACAGATTTCACCCGACTTCGCCTTGTCTTTCGTGCTTGTTGTACTTGGCTCAGTCGCGGCCGAATCAGCCGCACTATCCTTTGAACTTACCGACCCAGCAGCAACGGCTTGCGAATTAATATTCGTCTCTTGAGCTAATTTAGCTTTCTTCTTTTTCTTTGGCTTGGCCTCGACTTGCAGAGCAATTTGTCCCCCATCATCGGCATAGACCACGTTCTCCAAAACCGAATTCACCACTGAAGAGTCGGCATCTTCGCCAAGTTCACTGGCAACTTCGTCTGCACAATCAACAACTGCGTCTTGATTCTGATTAGCTGCTGTTGGCTCATCAACACTGTCAACACTGTCAACACTGTCAACACTGTCAACACTGTCAGCAACAACACTGTCAACACTGTCAACACTGTCAACACTGTCAGCAACAACACTGTCAGAAACAACAACACTGTCAGCAACATCAGCACTGTCAGCAACATCAGCACTGTCAGAAACAACAACACTGTCAGCAACAACAACACTGTCAGCAACAACAACACTGTCAACAACAGCAACACTGACAATGGTTTCTAGTTCACATTCTTCAACCGCGACCCAAGAGTCAGGTTTACTGACTACTTCCGAGGTATCCACAAGGTTACTGGTTTCGTGTTGAGCTTTGGCCAATTCTGAGTCAGACATTGAAGACTTTCATTCGTGGGTAACGCCACAAACGTACGACCAGTCGTACTCATTGAAACAATTCAAGAGAGAAGAGCAGGGTATCGTAGGCGGCGCGAGCGAAGCCAGTGGGAAGCGATAATGCTTCAAAGGCGTACGCAATTGCTAATAAAAATGCGACGCCGCTTCGTTCACCTTGCCCGCAACATTCTCGCTAAAGGCATATGCCAAGAGAAATTACGCGAGAATCTGTAGAAGTCCTGTCGCTTGCGATTATTACAAAATCACAATTTGTCTCGCGGCTGTTTTCGTGCCAAATCCTAATTTGACCCACATCCGCGGACAGGAGAATTCAGATCCCTACGAACCACAGAACAAAGTTTCTGTGACTCACATGGAACCTAAGTCTCCGCTCATACTGACAAACAAAGTCCCCAATCATTCCTATCTGGGACACGAATTCAGCCAGAAGACTTGATCCTCCAGACGAACACTCTCAATTTGGAGATTGTCAGATGCGTGTGGCACATCCTATCTGAAGAGCCAATTTTAGAGAAGAAGCAAAATCGGAAATTTAGCCACTAAACCAATTCACCACCATCAGCGAACTAACGAATCGTCATAAACTAAACTCGATATCCTCATGCAGATTCGGGCAAATAAGCTGCAGCCTCGCGTTCTTTCGCCAGTGCCAGAATTACGTTCCCACAGCAGTCGAAGCAAACTTATCGTCCCCCCAAATTAGCGTTTAGGGGTGTATGCCGGCCAATAGCTGGAAATCTTGGCGTTAAGAAAATCCACACTCCGCTGCAGTTGTTCCATGCCATCAACCCCATCTTCGATGCTGATCCAGCCGTCGAAACCCACTCGTTTTAGCTCCGTAAAAATAGCATCATAATTATTTAGCCCTTTTCCGATTTCACCATGCCTTAGCCGTTTGGCGTATCCCAACGCATTATCTTCTTCACGCCGAAGATCCTCCAATGTTCCTTCGCTCAAGTACCGGTCGCTCGCGTGCATCGTGACGACTCGATCGGAAACTCGCTTCAATAATTCAATGGGATCGTCCCCGGCCAAGAACGCATTACTAGGATCATAATTCACGCCAAAATTAGGGTGGTCGATGCCTGCCACCAATTGGCAAAACACGTCCATCTTCTGAGCAAACTCGGGGTAGCTCCAAAAATCATCCTTGTAGTGATTCTCGATAATCAACGTAATTCCGCGATCGGCCGCGTAACCTAAACAAGCCTGGATCGATTCAATCGCAAAACCCAGTCCTTGGGAGATCGAAAGCTCGGGTCTCCGCTGACCACTCAA
>Ga0105050_10003987_pt1 | contig 19971 bp, 12 predicted proteins | sample FRY01_FD_78088 | JGI IMG/M metagenome (GOLD analysis project Ga0105050, IMG submission 78088) | Freshwater microbial communities from Lake Fryxell liftoff mats and glacier meltwater in Antarctica - FRY-01 | ecosystem: Environmental > Aquatic > Freshwater > Ice > Glacier meltwater ...
GCAGATGATGCTCGACGTGCCACCCCGGGATGAAGCCGGCCGCAACTTCTACAAAAACGATGACCACGTGGCGCGGCGCGCAGTGGAACTTCGGGAGCAGGGTTTCCAGTGGGGTGCCCTCAATGCCACCGCCATCTTCCAGGCTGGTTATCGATCCCTCGATGCGCTGATCGACAAGCTCGACGCCATACACACACGACTCAGGCTGGAACTCGGCCGGTGATCGACCACTTCATGTATGGCGTGCCGGACCTCGAGGACGGGCTGCGCTGGGCAGAGGCAACGTTTGGCGTCACGCCTGTGCGCGGCGGCAGTCATCCTTCCCTCGGCACGTGCAACGCCTTGTTGTCATTCGGCAGCACGTATCTCGAGATCATCGCGCCGGATCCTGAGCAGACCCTGACGGGCACGTTTGGCAGTCGTCTCGCGACACTGAACACAGGCGGACTCATTACCTGGGCGGCTCGCGGGGATCTGAGACAGATCAAGCGGACCCTCAGTGACCGTGGCATCGAGTGTGCCGGACCCATACCCACCTCGCGCAAGACACCCGCCGGGCAATTGCTGGAATGGGAACTGCTGTTTCCGCGTCGGCACCTCTTCGGTGGACTGTTTCCGTTTTTCATCGACTGGCTCAAGTGTGAGCATCCGTCATCGACGAGTCCCGTTGCCGGTGAGCTTCGGAGCTTTGTCATCTCCGTGCCGGATGCAGAGAACTATCTCGACATGGTCTCGAACCTGGCGAGTGATGCGTCTTTGCAAAGTGGGGAATCCGGGTTGTCGGTAGACGTTGCCGTGAAGGATCGGCGTGTGACCTTGGCGAGCAATCCGGAGACGCTGGCGATTCAGGGTTTTACCTAACTCGACCCCTTCCACGGGGACACACCTCGGGGAGATCTGACAACAATCCTCGAATCTCCCACCAGAACCAGCCCAAGGTCCGGACCGAAAACACGGTCCTCCCGACGGGATTTCGCTTTACTGACGATGCCGTCATCGAAGAAATCCAGATCGACGATCCGACGCTGGATGCCCTGCCGGATGACGAGAAGGAGCGCATCGGCGAGAAGGTGACCTGGCGTCTTTCCCAGCGGCCGTCGAGCTACTCGGTCCTCAAACTCATCTGCCCGGTGTACCGGCTGAAGGCTAGCGGCGAGATCGTCTGTGCCCAGACCCCGCCGGCCATCTTCCCGGGCTGCACGGCGGATGTGAGCGTGCTGGCAGGACTGCTGATCGACAAGGGGCGCTATCACCTGCCACCTGCCGATCTACCGGCAGCACCTGCGCATGACCGATAGCGGGTTGATCCTGAGCCGGCAGACACTTCTGAACTGGAAGGCCGGGCGGGCCTCCCGGGAAGATGAAGCAGGCGTACCTGTGGCCGATCGACGGGGAGAACGACGAGGTGGTGTTCCACTATGCCCCGTCCCAGCCACAACCGCAGAACTTGCGAGCCGGCTATCAACAGCGGCCCATGAGCGAGTTCTTTCAGCCCGCGGTTGATGAACCAGCAACTTCCATAAGCAGGCTCTCGGGTTTTCCTTCCGCACAGCCGGAACAGCCAGCAAAAATGAAATGAACCTCTTGCTCGACCGAATCAGTGATCTGCATAACCTGACAATCAGATCAAGCCTTTCTGTCGGGCGAGCATCACTGCTTCTGTTCGGTTTGTGGCGGCGAGTGCCCCCAAAGCAGCAGCAACGTGGGCTTTTACCGTCGCCGGGGAAAGGCCAAGATCGCGCGCGATTTCCTTGTTGGACTGGCCAGTGGCAATCAACCGAAGTACTTCTATCTGGCGCTCTGTCAGGCGTGTGGCAGGATGACCTGGCTCCTTTTGTGCCGGCCGGTGGTTGCGCGCGGTGCTGTTCGCAAGGTCGATGACCCGCGGTGGAACATACTGTCCCCCTGCGAGCACTACACGGATAGCTGCTTCAATCAACGAGCTGCGGGACGTTTTCGGTATGAACCCGGCGATGCCGATCTGGAACAGGTCGACCAGCAGCGAGTCGTCTTCGCTGGCCGTGACCACGACGATAGGGGTCAGGGCCGAAATCGACTTGAGTTCTTGCACTCCTTCCAGCGGTTTGGCACCGGGCATTGAGAGATCACACAGGCAAAGATCGGGCAGGCGCGCCATCTCCCGCCACGCGGAACGAAAATCCGAGGCCAGCAGCAGCTCAGCTTCCGGCCAGGACAATCGGATGACGCCAGCGAGCGCCTCGCGAATCATTGCGTGGTCATCACAAATCAGGCACGACTGCATCGGCTTTGGGAGCCTCCGCGTCCCGCTTGATTCCTATGCAGTCAGGCTAACAGGTTGATGGAAAAGTTCACCCCTGTGTGGAGCGCTGGCGGCGGCGTGAAATACCTCCTGCTGCGGGCGATCGAAACGCACACTGCGTTCCGTTTCGACCGGCGAACATGTCACCCTTTCGGGGAAGCGTGCCTCGACAGTTCGAGACAGAATGCGGCACCACGAGGACCACGCGGCGCAAGAAAAAGGCTGCCAGACATCAACTCCGCCATCTGCCGTGACGATGAAAGACCGAGTCCGAAACCTCCCGGAGGCACATCATCTCCCCGGCGACCCTGAACGAATTCTTCAAACAGACCGGCCAGGTCCTCGTCAGCGATGCCGATCCCATCGTCAATAACCCAAAAACGCGCCCGCGAACCGGCATGGCGGGCGCCTACCAGAACCCGTCGGGGCTGGGCATGGCGAAGCGCGTTACCAATGAGGTTGCAAAGTACACGATCAATCATACCGGCATCTCCCCACACCTCGATGCTGCTGGGTACCCAGCGCAGCTGAACGCCCTGCAATTCTGCGAGTGGTGCGGTCTGTACAACGGCTCTTTGAATGGCTGCCCCGACGTCCACCCACTGCATGGAAGGTTTCATGGCATCAGCAGCCAGGCGCATACGATCAAGGATCTGACTCAGGAGGCGCTCGGTGGAGTCGAACGCAATATGAGCGTGTCTCTCGGCATCGTCGCGGGCGGCGCCTGCAGGGTGAAGGAGTGCCTGTTCAAAAAAAAGTCGGGCTGCGTGAACCGGCTGTGCAAGATCATGGGAAACCGACGCGAGGAAGCGAGTGCGCGCGTCCCGTTCCTGCTCGGCTTCGCCTCGCACGCGCTCAAGACTGTTGACGACCGACTGTATGAGCTCGCGCAGGAAGATCAACAGGACGAGGAACAGCAGGTAAAAAACCCCCATCTGTTGGGCAAGAGATTCCTCGTGAAACAGAAGCCATGGCGCCATGACAAGTGGCAGCACAGCTGGCACGACAATGGCTGCCAGCGGACGTACGCCGAAGCGCGGCGAACGAACCGTGCCGATTGCTTCCAGGATCATGGGTGCCATGCAGAACGCACAAGCGAGCAGCAGCCAGTCGAGCGAGCCGTAAGGTGAGAGCGTGAACAGGGAGATCAACGTTGCGACATTGCCGGACCAGAATATTCCGAGAGAGTGGAAAAACCAGCCATCAGGTGTGTCTTCGGTGATGCGCCTTGTTATCCGGAACGAGATCACAGATGCCACCCACCAGGCAATGAACAGGCTCCACACCACATCTACCGAGAGGACCTTCCACTCGGGCGCGGACCCCGAAAAGTAACGATGGGTCAAGACCTGCGTGACGATTGCGCCAAAAATACCGAGACATTGGATGAAAAGCATCGGACGCATGTTCAAGCGCGCAAGTCCTCGCAAGGTCAGCGCAGGTGGAAGTGTTGCATGCTAATGCCTCCACAGTATCGCGAAAACCTCCAGCTGGCTTGGCCATCGGGCTAGCCCGAATGGCCAGTTCCCCAATGGCAGGCTGATCCACACACTTGCACCCTGAAAGTTCCGATATGCAGCGATGAAATGAAACTGTCTGCAGGCCAAAGGGTGATGCGGGAGCCTTGGAATCGGTCGGATCACCGCGGCGACTGGTTGAACTTTCAGCAGTCTTCTGAAGACAGACGCTGGCCAAAGTATGTCCATCTTCAACATCCATCTTCAACAAACAAGGCCAACTACAGCGTGCGTTCCAACATGACCATCAACAAGGCCGGCTTGCGGCTATTCTCATATCGACGAATGCCAGCCCCTGATGGGATGCTTCCGTTGCCTGGGCGGTTAACCTGGGCGCTTTTTCCTGCAGCTGCGCTGGCAACCATTCTTGGCGCAGCAGGCTGTTCCAGCAACGATCCGCTGCATGCATACGCGAGCGGGAAATCTTCGAATTTTGCCGAACAAGCGGGAGCCACTCTCCGTGAGGAAGGCGCAAACGCATTCGCCCTGGGGAAACCCCAATCTGCCGAGGTTCTGTACACGGAGCTTGCCGGGCGCCACCCTTACAATGCCTCGCTGCACACACTGCTGGCACTTTCCTGGCACCAGCGGAGTGACGCCGAGCCAGAGGCTCTGTCGATGGCGGCAGCAGGCTATGAAGTCGCGCTGCGGGCACAGCCCGGGCATTTCTGGGCAGCGGCAATGGCCGGAAGGTCTGCTCTTGATCGTGGTCGATTCGGCGAAGCCGTCACCTACTTTGCCCGTGCTGTAATGGCGCGACCGACCGATGGACGTGCCATGCTTGCGCTAGCAAGCGCAGCCTATCGCGCAGGAGACGCAAGTCTTGCCGCTGTCGCTGCCAGTCGTGCCGTCGAGCTGAATCCGGAGGGAGAGCTGCGTGCGGCTGCGGTGGAGCTGGCGGCCATTGCCGCAGCAGCGAACCATGAAGCGGGTACTGCACGAAGTTACCTGGCTGTGTTGTCTTCGCTGGATGCCGAGCATGCCACTGTTACCGGCCGTCGGGTTGAGCAGCTTGTCATGACAAGTGCGCTGGATGACGAACCGGCGTCCGCAGAAAAATCAACAGCCCTTGGCGTAAGCGACAGCGGCGTCGCGGCGGGCGATCAATTGACAGTTGACGTGGCGATCGTGCTGTCTCAGAACAGCAAACAGGAGAAACTTGGCGTAAATCTGCTCGATGGTCTCAGTCTCACCTACGGTTACGGACGCCAGGAGACCGATACACACAGCACGGCGACCGGCTTTGATCCCGTTGATGCCGCTCAAACCGTGATCACCACGGCCATCGGAATACCCCAGTTGTCCTACAACCTCAACCTGTTCAATCGGCGTGGGCAGTTCTACTCGGTCGTTGCGCGTCCTTCACTGACCGCTTTCCGCAATGAAGTCAGCGAGTTCTTCGTCGGGCGGACGCTTAAGGTTGCCGTCGGTGGCATCAACGTCACCGCCCTGGAGCAGATAGATATCGGCATCGAAATGAAGGTGCTGCCTTACGAAATAACGGAAACAGGTGCTCGACTGCGGATAGAGGTAACCAGGTCTTTCCTGACATCTGATCCGGCCGGTTCTTTCGCCGAATCTCTCACCACATTCCGTCAGCGCGTTGCGGCGACCGCCGAAGTTCGATTTGGAGAGACCTTGATCCTGAGCGGGCTTTCCGAACACGTTGACGATTCGATACATTCCCGCACGCCGGTTTTAGGGAATATTCCGGTGGTCAATGCACTTTTCTCTCAACGCTCACAAACGAATCGGCAGGACGCAGCGCTTGTATTGGTAACTCCATCCCGCGCCACCCGTCTGCCTGGACGAGCGTTTGTCCGTTCCGGAATCGTCGACAAGCTGACGCATCTGTGGACGCGGGTAGTCGACCCAGGCTCCAATGTTGAGGCAATCACGGAACGCCTTGAGCGAAGCGTCCGGTTTCTCCGCATGTCGCCATCGGACACCAGTTTTGTGTGGCCATCGCCACTTCACGACCAGGATGAAATCCTGGCTGAGTTGAACCACGATTAGCCCGGAATATTCATGAAGGTTCGTTGCCAGTGATGCGAGGGGCGAAAAGACAGTGTGGCGCGCCCTTGCAGGCGCGCAGTCGTACTAAGAGTACGGCGAGCACCTGGAAGGAGCACGCGTTGTGTTTTCACGACTATCAGCAGCCGCAGCAGAAGATTCATGAATAGACCGGGCTAGGCCATTTGGCCGAAGCGAACCTTCCTCTGCGCGCAGATAATTCTTCTCCGAACCCAAACAAAAGTCCTGTCAGGAGAGATCATCACCATGCAACCACTGGCTCGGTTTCAATCAGCGTTTTCCCGGTTCCCGCGCAACCAGAATGACCTGCCCTGGCAGTCATCGGATCAACGCGTTCCCCGACGACTGCGTTTATCGGCCAGACTCATCAAGGTTACAGTCGCCGTTCTCGCTGTGACGCTTGGTCTGTCAGGCACAGGCTGGAGCGCCGAATCCCCACCTCCTGCACCAAACAAAGAAGACTCGAAGGCCACCGGCACGGGTACATCGTCAACACAAACCGGGCCCATACAGCCTGCAGACAAGGTGGCTATTCCATCCGTCAGCACCAAACGGGACGCCATGCTCGGGAACAGCGACCAGAACATCCGTGCGCAGACGGGTTCCGGTCTAGACACCACGACCAACGCGCAACCGGGTTTCGATCAAGGTTTCCGCAGCCAACCAGGACAGATCAACGGCGGTCAAATGGGCGGCAATCCGATCAGCTCCGGCAACGGATGCGCAAACGGATTGATCGGATCGGCTGCGTGTGGTTCGTCCGGTTCTTCCGGAGCAGCAAGCCAGGGAAGCGCCCTGATCAAAGACGGAGTAGTCACTGGCGCCGCAGGGGCGGTCAATGCGGGTCTCCAGTCAGTCACGAAAGGCACCGCTGGGGTTAAGATCGGCAATCCTACCGGCAAACCCAATACCTTGGGAAATTTCGGTGACCAGGATCTGAAAAATGGTCTCAAAGGTGACGTGAATAATCGCCAGCAGCAGATGGATTCCGCCAGCTGCGACCAGGGGATTCAGGCGGCATGCGACCGACTTCAAGCGTCCCAACAACAGGCCAACTCCGGCACGGCCGAACCTGCACCGGCGGGTGGTGATGAAAAAATTGTCGTCCACCCCAGCGGCAATACCACTGAAGCGTGTGGCGAGGGTTGCATACGACATTCCCAGGGCAACGCCGGCGGCTCCAGGACCGTGACGACAGTAACGAAAGTAAAAAACAAGGACGGCACGACGACAACGACCGTGACCAAGGAGGAGAGAGACGCCAAAAACAACAGGGTTGGAGAACCGGTGGTCGCAACAAGCATAGACACACCATGCGACCCATCTCTTTGCGGCTCAACCCCGGAGAGCATCGCCAAGTTCTACGCTGATAACCCGGCATTGTTCAATCAACTGGCTCAGGCGCGCTCGGGAGGATCCGGCAACGTTGATCCGGCCCGTGGAGATGACGGAGCCTTCACCGTCAGCGCGGGTGCACGCGCGCCAGTGGCGGGCAGTGGGGCAACGAACCTGGTTGGCAATCCGGGTCAGCGTGGTGGTCTGGGAGATACCGGAAGTATCGATACCAGAACTGATTTCGGGAACAGCCGCGGCGCCGGCAGCATCAACCCCGGTCAGGATGGCAACATGGCAACCACTGGAGGCCGTACGGAAAACGTCGATGATCGCATCAACGGACAGCCATCCCGGGGATTGCCAGCTGCCCAATCAAGTCCAAATGCCACGACGCCGAGTGCGCAATCCAAACCCACAATCCAGTGCACCAGGAATCATCCCATTCCTGCCTTCCGCTGTCCCGAGTGAGCCGGCACCGCCCACGACGGGGTTGAACCCGTCCGACGACTCGCAACCAGAGCCCACCGTGGGCTCTGGTTTGCCTCTTTTCATCGGGATAGATCGTCGCCAAGAGGAGGGGAAGGCCAGCGGGGGCATTTCGCAAGTCGCTATGGTTATGGCCGACAACTGGGTTGCAGACGGTAATCTGGCCTGTGCAGGCGACGGATGGGGAGTGTTCGGAGTTCGCACGCCGGTGTGGGTTGGTGTCGTACGGGGGTCCGGGGAAATCAGACCACTAAAGCCCCGCTCGGCCTCGAATGGCTGGACCACCCGCTCAAGCGTGACTGGGTCAAGGGTGATTGGGTCAAAGCTGATTGGGTCGATCACCGCGAATGCCACATCGGCGGCGACTTCCTGCTGATCTACCGGCAGGATGGCAACAAAATCGTCTTCGTGCGCGCCGGAACGCACTCTGAACTGTTTGAGGAATAAGCCATGGGTGTTGAATCGCTCCCCACCTTTAGCCTACCGGCCCGCCGACTTCCGCGGCTACGACCGCACGGCGCTTGAACAGATCGAGTCGAGTCGCCAAGAATTCCTGCCCGCATTCCTGCAGATCGTCGAGATGACTGCCTCGCGACCTGTCCTGCGCGTGCTGGCGACGCGCGGCGAGCGTCTGCTGCTCGCAGATGTGCGCTGGCTGAGCGAGGACGTCAGCGCGAGCGAGATCGACTGGCTCCTGCTCTTTGAGGTAAACGCGACCGGCGACATCACCGCGATCTTGAGCTTCGACCCCAACGACAAAGACGCCGCATATGCCGAACTCGACGCGCGCTATGGCGCGGATGCATCAGCCGCGCCGGCGCATCGGCACAATCGCGCGTTCCTCGCTGCCCTGGGTGCGTGTGATTGGACGGCATTGGGCGCGATCTGCGCGCCTTCGTTTGTGGAGCACGATCGACGCAGTCTCGCACTGCTGGGTTCCACCCGGGGTGCTGAAGAGTGGACCGCGAACTTCCGTGCCCAGGTAGCGCTCGCGCCGGATACGATGCCGCGGTTCCACCACTTACGGCACAACCGGCGCGGCTACCTTGCGCAGTTCAGTTGGCTCGGCTCGCGTGATGGCGGCGACTACGAAATTCCCATGATCGTCGTGGTCGAGTTGGACGCCAACGGGCAGCTGATGCCGCGCTGTGATCTGCACGAACCCGAGCAATACGAGCAGGCGCTCGTGCGCTTCGACGCACTGACTGGCGATGGCGAAGCGGCTTCGCGCGAGCATCCCTTTGCAAACGCGGCATCACGAACGAACCGCCGGCGCGCCGATTGCTTCAACGCGCGGGACTGGGTGGGTGTGGAAGCGTGCGCTGCGCCGGATCTGGTGTTCGACGAGCGTCGCCGCTTGCTGCGCAACACGGCAGATCGGGAAGTCTGGCTCGCGCAGATGCGCCTGCTCTTCGACGTGCCAGAGAGCCGTTTCTCGATCGATCTTCGTGCAACGCGCGGCGAACACCTCTCGCTGCACCTGCACCGGTTCGAGGGCGTGGTCGCGGGCGGCGGCGGCCCGCTGGCGGTGGACGATCACTTTGCGCTCCACGAGGTCGATCACGATGGGCGCATCGTCGCGATCGTGCTCTTCGATCTTGAAGACGAGGACGCCGCCTGCACGGAACTCGACGCACGCTTTCGCGCACGCGCGGAACATCCGTTGGCCGCACGCTGGGTCGATGATTTCCGCCGCGGCTTCGCAGCGCGCGATTGGGCGGGCCTGGGTGCAGACGCTCACGGCACTGGTCGAACTTTCGCCCGGCGCTGAATTGCGTCTTGCACAGCTTCGCACCAGTCCGCGTGGAGTTCTCTGGCAGGCGGGCTGGCTCGGCTCGCGCGACGGTGGACCGTTCGAGACACCGTTTCTGTTCGTCTGCGAACTCGACGCGACGGGCAGACTGTCGCGCATGGACGTATGGGATGTGGAGATGATCGCCGAGGCGCGCTCGCGCTTCGATGCCTTGTCCTCACCGCTGGCCGCGTCACTCAGGCCGTTCGCGAATGCCGCAACGCGAGCCAGCGACCTCATGACTGCGCTGTGGCGCAGCCGGGATTGGACGCGGCTCGAGCAGTCCTGGGCACCCGACTATCGAATGTCGGACCGGCGCCGCAAGGTGCAGCTCGAACTCGATGGCGCGCAGACGCTCGAATTCACGCGCGCCATTCGCGCCATTGGTGACATGGACGCCGCGAGTATCCGTACAGATGTACTGGCCACTCGCGGCGAGTCGCTGGCGCTGACGCGCTGGCGCATGGCCGCGAGCGACGGCGATGTGCGCCAGAGCGAGATTGACGAATTGATGCTTGTCGAAACCAATGCGAGTGGCCAGACGACACGGGGCGTGCGCTGGGACGGCGATGTACTGGCACTCGCCTGCGTCGAGCTCGATGCCCGGTACGCCGCGGGCGAAGCGCTGGGCAGTGCCGCGCCGGCGGCATTCCTGCAGGCGTTCATCGCCGCTTTGGACCAGCGGGACTGGAAAGGCCTCGCCGCGTGTTACGCCATCGGGTTGATTGCGCGAGATCATCGTCTGGTTGGCTGGGGCTCGCTCAACGGCCGCGCCGCGTTCCTGCCGGCGTTGCAGGAGAGGGTCACGCTGGCGCCGGATGTGTCCATACGCGTAGATCACGTGCGCGCCACAACTGCTGCCCTGGTCTTCGAAGGTGCGTGGGTGGGCACGCGCGATGGCGGTGCGTTCGAGAACCCGTTCATCGTGATTGCGGAGATCGACCCTGACGGCACGGCACGGTGCCTCGACTTCTACGATCCGCGCAGGGTTGAGACCGCGCTCGGCCGCTTCGCGCAGATTGGCGTCGTAGCTGCGCCATCGGCGATGGTGTGGCACGAACAGGTAACGCGTGCCACCGCCTGGCATGCGGTGCTGATGCTACGTCTGAACACGTGGGTCGACTCGCATGATTGGTCGCCATTCCGCGCCTTCTGTTCGCCCGACATGCTGTGGGAGGACAGGCGGGCGTTGATGCAACTGTCGGGTGGCTACGAACTCATGGTGGCGTCGCTGCGTGAACGCGCCGCGACCGGTGCGCGGCCCGAACGCACACGCACGCTCGGCATTTTTGGTGACCGCATTGTGGTCTTCGCGGTCACCTGGGCAGGTGGACCCGCGGATGGCCGGTTCCTGATGGAGTACCTCGTGCTCATCGAGATCGATGTGCAGGATCAGCTCGTGTGCATGCTGCTGTTCGATGCCGATCGGGCAGCGGACGCGCAGCGGGAAGCAAGAACACGCTGGATCGCCATCGAGCCTGCCGTCGATCGCAGCGTCGAGTTGTCGGCGCACATGGCGGAGGCATTCAATACACGCGATGGCGAAAAGTGGCGTGCGCTATGTGCGGACAACGTCTGCGTCGACGACCGGCGCCGCACGGGCTTCGGCCGAGTCGACGGGGCCGACGCTTTTACGGCCAGCAGCCAGGCACTTTGGGAGCTGTCTTCGAACGTCCGGGCTGAGACAGGTTGGTTCTGGCACGCCGTGGGGGTGCACGGCTGCGTCACCGTCGTGCGTCGTCATGGGACGTCGAACCTCTCTCTGTCGGACGACAGACCCATTACGGGCGGTGAATTCGAGTCCGAGTATCTGCAGTTGTGGGTGCACGCCAATGGCCGCATCACGCACACCGAGATGTTCGAAATGGAAGATCAGGCGCTCGCAATCGCGCGCTACGAGGCGATCGCCCGAAGCCTTTCGAGCGGTTCACCGGACGCAACGCGTTGACCGATCGAGCCGAGGCATCGATCGGCGTCAGGGAACACAGCGATGTTCCGTTCATTGCGTCCATCACGGATTCGAACGCCGGTGGGTGCTGAGCCCGCTGGTAGAAAGCGGACGTTTCCCCCTCGACGCGGCGGGTTGTGGGACGGCCGGCAACACGCAAATCAGCCGCCAATGCAGTATCCGACAGTAAGTACCGCACGATCCCCGTCGTGCGTTCAGCCGCCGGACTTGATCCTGTCCGGTAACAGAGCCTCGATGTCTTTGAGGCAGTTTACCCGCTTACCGGGTGTCCCTGTTTCATGGGCAGGATCAAAGCTCGTTGGCGGCAGGATGTTGCCAGTATCCACAAACGGCAACGGACATAGGGTTCAGAGGGGCAACGGGTGGCCTGGTGCAGCGCCCGAAAGTGGAAGCGCGTCGGGGATCTGTCGTCCGGCTGAGCTTCAACGTGCCGCGCTTGCATGAACGGCGGGGCGATGCGCACTTTTTCGACTGATTCGAGCCTCTTCGTGCGCTTGGGCATACTTGCGTTCCGTCGGCTTTCGATTGGCTCCTCCATCGCAAGTTGTCAAACTGAAAATAATCGGCATCGTACGCTCGGTTTCCGCCCCAGCGTGTACTTGTTAGCCTGGGTGTGTCCTCGTCATACAGGGTGTGTCCTCGTCATACATGTCCTCGTCATACATGTCCTCGTCATACAGAGTGCATTTTGTCGTTGTCCCGCAGCAGTTCACAAACCAGGGCGTCGTTGGCATCCGCCAGTAGAACTCCATTGGCAGCACGTAGCAGTCGCCGACGACCTCTCCAGGTACCTGTCGACCGAGGCCTTCAATGTGTTCTGCCAATAAACTCCCACGACCCAAGGCGGCGTCAGAACTGACGTTCAAACCGCAGACCGACGGTCACTTCGGCGACGTCGAGATTGCCGAGGCCGAGATGGCCCCGATAATTCACGAACGCCGCGATGCCGTGCACAAATTGTGCGTGTGCACCGACGGACCACGTCCAGTAATTCTTTTCTGCGGGATCCGTGTCCAGCGCGGCCGGGTTGACCGGCTGATTCGCGTCGAAGCGGAAACGGTCCGATGCAAAACGGACACCTTCGGTGTGGCCATCACCCTGAAACTCGTGAACATAGTCGATGCGGGCATGTGGAATCAGCACACCCCATTCGGGCGTCAATGTATACGAGGCGTGTGCACCGGCGTTGGCCGTGAACGAACGTGAGGACTGTGGTGGCAGCGAGATGTTCGCGCCTCGAGCGCCTTTTTCGGCGAACGCATCGAGCCGGATGTCGGTATGGTTCAACCCTCCATGTGGTCCGAACACCAGCTTGCCTCGCGTGAAGTCGTAGCCGGAGCCGAGACTTGCGACCAGTTCCGTCCCATCGGTAGAGCCCGTTGCTCGCCGGTCTACCGCACCACCAACCACGTTGTACTGGATCAGCCGGGACGTGTCGGCCTCTGCCCAGCCATAAGTCGCGAGCAGGTCCAGGTAAAACGATTCACCACGGAAATAGGTGCCCATCAACGACAGAGTGGTCGCCTTCATGAGCATGCCACCGCCCGTATCGAAGTCGGCGTTGACCTCGTTGTAGCCGATGGCGCCACCCAAAAAGAGATTGTCGCGCAGACGGTAATCCGCACCGAAGGAGATATTCACCGTCTGGAAGTCGAAGCCGGTCTCATGTTGCCCGGGTGACTGATCACCAAAATGGAAGTTGCCATCGGAGAAAAAGCCCCAGCGTGCAAAGTCTTCATCTGCACCTGCACTGCCACCGGTCAGTCCTTCCATTACCCGTTGCAGGTCCTGGCCGGCAATGTGCACGTTATCAGACACCAGATCGAGCCCGCTCACGTTCACCCGCGCGGCACCGTTCCGCAGGCCGTTGAGTCGCTGCGACAGGTTACCGTGCTGGACGGTAGTGAAACGCAGCAGCGTATCAATGATGCCAAGGATCTCGTCCGGCATGAGTGCATCGAGCCCGGCGGCCACCTGCGTGGTCGAGTTGTTGCCATTCCTGAGGTTGCCGCAGAGGACATCGAGGTCGGCTTCGTCGGCCGTCGGATCGGTGAGACCTTCGATGCGCGGACAGATCGCGTCCATATAAATCGCCATTGCCGTCTCGTTAGGTGTCAAGCCCTCGATCTCCTGGATATCCAGGGCTACAAACGACAACGTGCCGATGTTCAGCGTCCCGTCGTTACGAAACGCAAATTCGAAATCCGGGCCGAGGCCATTGAAGAAAAAGTTCACGTCCGGCCCGACCGTGGTGGTACCCGTCGCCGAGATGAGATCAAACGAACCGCCGGATGCCGCGGTGAATCCATCGATGAACTGAAGTTCGAACGAGCCGCTCTGCAGGTCGACATCGCCATTGACATTGAGCACGTCGAACTGTCCCGCTGCGGCGCCACCAATCTCGAACAGCATGCGCCCACCGGCCAGCGTCACGTCCCCGTTGACGTTGAACAGGCCTGCCGAGTTACCAGGCGCGAGCGTGCCACCGAGTCCGATCGTGACGCCGCCTGCCGTCAATGTGCCGGTGCCGCCGATCAGACCCCCATTGATGACGTTCAGTGCACCAGTCTGCACCGAAGACTGGCCTTCGAGGATGAGCGAGCCACCATCGATGTCGAGCGGACCCGTGCTGGCGAGGCGCGAAGCTGCATCCGCCACAGTCAGCGTGCTGCCACCGGCAATACGCATTGCGCCGCCTACCGTGCCCTGTGCACCGGCCGCAAGTCGCAACGTGCTGGCGATGTTGCCGGTACTGCCGAGTAACAAGTCGCCGGCAACCACCAGTGAGGAGCCCGCATCGGAGACGACGATGGCAGTCTGGGTTCCGGGCAGCGAGCCAAACGTGGCCGCACCCAGGTCAATCACTCCACCATTGATCACCGACAGCCGTTGCCCGGCGGGGCGGCCAAAACTGAAATCCGAACGGACCAACCGCCCGCCTTCCAGCACCACTTCGTCAACTGCGTCCAGGCCGATGTCGACAATGCCGCCATCGCGTATACGTAACAGTTCCGCACGGAAGGTACCGGCGCCGGTAAGACTGCCACGTACGCCGACGATCGTTGAAACCGTTTCCAGCACACCGCCCGTCGCCACCGTGACGGTGCCCGTCTGCGTATCGTTGCTGGGACTCGGCAAGGAGATCAACAATGTACCGTTGATGTCGACCGTGCCCCCGGCATCAACCGCGAGCGCACCGTCGCCACTGCCCGAGCCAATCACGACCTGTGTTGTTGCAGCGCTGGTGCCGGTGATGTTCACCAGTCCGCCGTTCAACACCTGCAGGCTGCCGGTGCCATTGCCGGTCGCACCAAACAGATCATGCGCAATGAACACCCGGACGTCGGCACCCAGCACATCCAGACGTCCATTGTCGACGATGATCTCACCCGTCGACCCCGCACCGCGAGCCAGTCGCACCCGTGTTGCCTGACTGCCCTGGATACGGATGAGACCACCGTTGATCACCTGCAGACTGCCGTCGCCGTCACCTGGGCCGGAGAAGTCGGTGTTGGCTTCGCCAATATCAACGGTCGCGAACACGGCATCGACGATAAGGCTCGAATTGTCGACCACCAGCGTGCCAAAACCGCCGTTGTTCGCGTCACTGCGGCCGATGATCAGACCATCACCCAGTTGCGACTGCCGGGTATTGCGTAACGTGAGCGTCGCGCCATTGGTCAGGTTCACGTCGCCGTTGCCCGCATCGCCCACGTGCAGGCGCGAAACCACGGAGGTGCCCTGTGCCTCGATGATCGCCGTCGCAGCGTCCAGGTTGAACTGGCCATTACCACCACGCAAGCCAACCGCCATGAAGGTACCGATGAAATTGGCTTCGTTGGCACCACCGAGCGTGAGATTGCCACCATTGCGTACATCGAGCTGGCCGAAGCCTCCACTGCTGCTGTCGCCAACAATCAGATCATCGCGCACCAGCAGTTGGCTGCCGGTACCATCAACCATCACCGTGCCGGCTTCTTCGTTTGGGGACTGTCCGATATTCAGCCGAGCCGCGACCTCAAGGACGCCGCCGGAACTCACTGTGACGTCCGCACTGCCGACCACGCTGACGTTCATGGTGCCGGCAGTCACCCGACTGCCGGTCCCGTCCACTGTCATGACGCCCGTCGATTGCGGACCAATCGCCATGTCCAGGCGATTGGTGACACCAAAGGCGCCACCAGCAGTAACGTTGAGAATGCCGGCACCCCGATCTCCGGCACCGATCACCAAGTCCTGGGCGTTCCACACCGAGCCCACACCGTTGACCAGCCCGGTACCCGTTGCAGTGAACGCACCATTCGGGTCGTTGAGAACACCTGCTCCCAGGATCACTCGTTCGGATTCGATGCGGCCGCCACTCTGCGCACTCACGGTCGCGGTCACGTTGCCCGGTCCGTTGAAAAACAGGATCTCGGCATTCTGGCCGATGACGAGTGAGTCAATCGTGACAAAGCGGCTGCCGTTCCCGGAGACCAGCAGCGTCGAAGTGGCATCACGTGTGCCACCGATGGTCATGCCACAGTCAAGGGCAGCATCACAGGATGTCGGATCACCGGCGTCGAACACCCCACCGTCGAGTACCGACCAGACCCCATTGGTAAACATGCCGCCGCGTGGGCTGTCAGGCCCGCGCAGTTCAATTCGCGAACCTGCGCCGGTTACAGTAAGCGTGGTCGAAAACGGGCCACTGGAACTGTTGAGGTTGTCGAGCAACGCGCCAGCAAAGAGTCGGGAACCGCCATCGACCACGAGGCTCGCATCAAAGTTCAGCCCCACTCTGTCCACCGTGGTCAGCACGACATCGCCAGGCGTCGGGAAGATCAGACTGCCGGTGTCGATGATGAACACACTTTCGAAGGGATCCGGAGTGACCGCCGTTTCAGCGGAATTGGACCACAAGCCCCCCCACACCAGCGACGTCACCGCCAACCACCGTGCCATGTGTCTCATCTCAGGCATGCTTTCCAGGTTGTTGGCCATCATTTTGTGCTACAAATCTTTTACTTGGTTCAGACTGATTACCTTAGCGTAATCGCGGCCAGAAAAGGTTCCTTCCGCCTGCGCCGCTGACCTGGATATCCGAACCCGGAACCACTTCTCATGAACGACGCCGACCGGACAATGCTCGTCAACCCCGTAGAGGGACCTAACGCAGCCTCTGCGGCCACAGCAGATGCCGATGCAACCCGCATCCTCGCGGCGGACGACATGACTCGACTGTCTCCGGCTGGTGTCCACGACGATGACGCGACTATGGTCACCCAACAGGCGGCCAATGGCGACGATGCGATGGTGCTGTCTGCCCCTCCCGCCGATGACGCGCCGCATGAACTGGTACCCGGCGCCGTCGTCAAGGAGCGTTTCGAGATTGTGTCGATACTGGGACGAGGCGGTATGGGAGTGGTCTACCGGGCCATCGACCGGCGCAAGGTCGAAGCGCGGGACCGTGACCCGCATGTCGCGCTGAAGGCTTTGTCACAGGTGTGGCAGCGTGACGAACGGATGGTGATCGCCTTGCAACGGGAAGCCCGCAAGGCACAGGCACTGGCGCACCCGAATATAGCGACGGTTTACGACTTCGACCGGGATGGCGACATCGTTTACATCACGATGGAACAGCTCAACGGCAGCCCGATGGACGACTTCATCCGTGCGCACCCGCAAGGTCTGCCACGCGCACAGGTGGTGCCGATCCTGCGTGGCCTCTGCCTGGCACTGGCCTATGCGCATAACAAGGGGATCGTGCACTCCGACTTCAAACCGGGGAACGTGTTCCTCAATGAGGGTAAAAACCCGAAGGTCCTGGACTTCGGTATCGCCCGGGCGGTACCCGTAACCGGCCAGATCGAGGCATCCGAGACCACCCGCTTCGACGCTGGCGAACTGGGCGCCCTGACACCCTCCTACGCCGCCGTCGAGATGTTCCAGGGTGCACCGCCGCATCCCGCCGATGATGTGTACGCCCTGGCCATCACGGCCTACCAGTTGTTCACCGGCAAACATCCTTTCAACAGCCTCGCCGCGCCGCAGGCTCGCAGCGAAGGCCGCAAACCCGAACCGATACGCGGGCTGAAACGCCGGGAATGGCAGGCCATACGGCGTGGGCTCGAGTTTGAACGCAGCAAACGCATCGGCCACGCTGCAGAATTCCTGCGCGTCTTCGAAGGGCCTGAAACGGCGCGCCTGGCCATTGCCGCCAGTGCCGCCCTTGGTCTCGTGCTGGCCGGATACTTCAGTTTTGTGCAGATTCGGGAGCAGGCCCGGGTGACCCCGGATGTGCCTTTCGAAGAACTGGCGCCTGACGTGCAGACCATGATCGCTGGCCACCTCAAGGAAGGCCAGACCGCGTGGCAGTTCGGGGACGAATCCTCCGCCATCATCGCGTGGCGAGAAGCATACGTGCTGCATCCGCGTAACTCAGAGGCGACGGCAAGGATCGTCGAAAGTTTCGAGCAGATGGCCGCTTCCGTCCTCGAGAGCGGCGACCCGGAAGGTCGACGCACCCTGCTCGCCAACCTCGACGACCTCATGGCGACCGACGGTTTCCTCGGCACGCACCCTCGCCTCAAGGCGGTACAAGCACGACTGGAGTCGCCGTGAAAAACATCGGGTTGCTGATCTGGCTGGCAGGATTCGCAGGCATCGCCGTACCGGCCATGGCATGGGGTGCAGCGGATACCAACTCCGGCACCAAAAGCGAAGGCCGTGCAGCGCAACTGCAGATCGTCGACTGTCTGCTTCCAGGACAGGTCCGCCAGCTCGGCCGCCGTACCTTCCTGTCTGCCCGGCGACCGATCCGCGCCACGGCCTCCGAATGCGAGATCCGCGGTGGTGAGTACGTCGCCTTTGACCGCGCCAACTACAAGACCGCACTGAAGGTCTGGATGGAGGCAGCAGAGGGCGGTGACACAGAAGCGCAGACCTACGTCGGTGAAATCTTCGAGAAAGGACTGGGCACGGAGCCCAACTACGAAGCTGCGCTTTTCTGGTATCAGAAAGCCGCCGAACAAGGCAATACACGGGCGCAGTTCAATCTGGGTACGTTGTACGAAATGGGGCTTGGTGTGCCTGCAGACAAGGTCGAAGCGCTCAACTGGTACCGGAAGGCCTGGGGAGCCGGTGAAGACAGCCTGATTTTTGCCTCCGCCGCAGAGCGTGAGCAATCTGCATTGCGTGAAGAGCTGAACCGTTCCATCGCCGAGCGGGAAGCACAGATTGCCGCGCTCACGGCGCAGGTGGAGGCGATGCAGAAGCAGCTGGAGGCCGCAGCGACGGACCAGTCGGCAGCCGCCCAGGCAGCTCGCACACAAGCCGCGACGCTGCAGTCGTTGATCACACAGTTGCAAACGCAGAAACAATCCGACACCCGCCAGCTCACCGCACTCAAGCCCGCCATCATCGCCGCCAGTACGACCCAGACACGTGCGCCGTCAGGCGGATCGACTGTCGTGCAGCGCCAGGTTGCCCAGGCGATCAAGGAGAAGACCTACAAAAACCTGAATCTCGGGCGTTACTTCGCACTGCTCATCGGCAACCAGAACTATCAGTCGCTCGAGAGCCTGCAAACGCCGCTGAATGACATTGCCAGAGCCCGGAAGATTCTCGAAGATCAATACGGCTTCACGGTGATGACCATCGAAGACTCGGACAATATCTCGCTGATGGAAGCCATCAACGACCTGTATGAAGTGGTCGGCGAGAACGACAACCTCCTGCTCTTCTACGCCGGACACGGCAACCGGTTGCAGACCGGCGCGAAGGAAATCGGCTACTGGTTGCCTGCCAATGCCAACCCACCACCCCGCGACACGTTCTGGGTGTCCAACGAGTTCGTTTCGGGACACCTCGCTCGGCTCAAGGCCCGCCGGGTTCTGGTCGTGGCCGATTCCTGCTATGCGGGGCTGCTCTCCGGCGAACCTTCGTTCCTGCTGCTGGGTGACAAGTCGCCGGACTACAACAATCCGGAGTTCCTCGCGTTCAAGTTGCAGAAACGGGCCCGGCTGCTGCTGTCCTCAGGCGGCGACAGTCCGGTACTGGACGTTGGCGGCGCAGGCCATTCCGTGTTTGCACGAGCCTTCCTCGATGAACTCGAGAACAATCAGACGCTTATCGCTGCACCGGAACTGTACAGACGTGTCCGGGATCGGGTGACCAGCGCCGCCGCCGCCCAGGACTTCGAACAAAAGCCGGATTTCAAGACGATCAAGGCTGCCGGCCACGAGATCGGCGACTTTTTCTTTGTACCCAAGACACTGCTGTAGCCAGAAGCCTGGTAACTCGTCCGTGTTGTGAGGGCTCCAAAGACCCGACTTAAAGCCCGAGGTAATCGTTGGACCCCTGGGATAGACAACTCCTCCCTGACCACCTGGAGACGGCGCGAATACACGGTGCAACGATGGTATTCCGGGTTCAGGAGCCGGCACGGAACCGGTGTCGCGCTTCAATAGCCTCAATCACAGCCTCAACTAAATCCTCAACTAGCAGCCTGTCGGACTTTCACGGACCCGGCTAAGATAACGCGTACCAGAAACAGCGTGTGAAGGCGATGCCGCGA
>Ga0105050_10003989_pt1 | contig 19970 bp, 15 predicted proteins | sample FRY01_FD_78088 | JGI IMG/M metagenome (GOLD analysis project Ga0105050, IMG submission 78088) | Freshwater microbial communities from Lake Fryxell liftoff mats and glacier meltwater in Antarctica - FRY-01 | ecosystem: Environmental > Aquatic > Freshwater > Ice > Glacier meltwater ...
CCCGCAAGCCCAGATAATCGCGCACCCACGGCGCCACCAGCACCCGCATCAAAATCCGGCTGCCAACCCGGGAAATCCTGATCTCGGGCTCATCCAACAAGCGTCATGAATAAGACGGGCTAACGCCAGAGCCAGACTGGAAGCGCGCCTATGAAGAGATCAATCAATTCGAAGCCCTGCTCATCGCCAGCGGCACCCGCATCGTAAAGCTCTTCCTCCACACTACCCAAGAGGAACAAGATAAACGCTTGCTAGAACGCCTCAAAACCCCTTGGAAACGCTGGAAAACAGGCCTCGACGATTACCACAACCGCAGCAAGCGCGAAGCCTATATGGATGCCTATCACGACATGTTCGATTTCTGCTCCACGCCCATCGCGCCTTGGACCATCATCCCCGCCAACGACAAAAAATCAGCCCGCTTGCAAGGTCTTGAAGCCATCATCCAAACCCTCTCCCAAGACGTTCCGCTCACCTACCCGGAAGTCCCGGAAGCCGTCCTAGCCGCCGCCAAAACCGCCCTGGGAGACAGCGTCACCGATTAAAAACCCCTCGCCCGCTGATGCGAAGGCGTCGCCTATGATTGCGGGAGGGAGAGGAGACGCCGCCGCCTACACGGTCACAAATAACCTCAATTCCTCCCCGTCATACCGGCGAAGGCCGGTATCCATGGACGAGCCATCACCGCCCGTAACGACCTAAGCGCAAAACCCTCAGCCCGGCGTGGTCTTCCCCAACCACCGGCTCAAAGGCGTCAAACTCTGGGGCAACCCGAGCCGCGCCTCATAGACAACCGCATTCTCCAAAACCCGCTGCACATAATTCTTTGTCTCAGAAAACGGGATAGCCTCAATCCAGTCGATCATATCCACGTTCGGCATCCGAGGGTCACCGTTCATCGCCAAAAACTTCCGCGCATTCCCCGGTCCCGCATTATAAGCAGCAACAGCAAGCACATCGCTGCCAAAGCTCTCACGCATTCTGAAGAAATATTCACTCCCCAGCGTCACATTATACACCGGGTCCGTAAACAACCGCTCGGTTGAAGCCGAAAGTCCAATCTTGCGCGCCGTCTCCGCCGCCGTCGCTGGCAGAAGCTGCATCAGTCCCCGCGCATTGGCGGAAGACCGTGCTGTCCGGTCAAACTGGCTTTCCTGCCGGGTAATCGCATGAATAATCGTGCGCCGGGGTAACAGGCTATCCGGCAGCGGCAAAATCGGAAACCCCGCCTCCAAAAGCGGAATCCCCGCGTCCACGCCAACCCCGGCATCGCCCAGCCCGCGCAGCGCCTTGGAAGCATTCACCCCCAGATCTAGTCGGCCCAAACGCGGCGCCAAACCCGCCACCAGTGCAAAATCCTCCGGCGTATCAGCCGAACTCACCAGCGCCCGCAAAAACTGCAATTGCCGCTCGCGGTCGTCAAGCGCGCCCAAAGCCTCCAAAGCCCGCACCAAAGGCTTGGCCCGGAACGTACTTTGCGTGCCCGCATCCGGGAGCTTCACCTCCACTGTGCGCAGCGCATAAGGCCGGCCCAATTTCTCAAAGGCCAGTTGCCCATAAAAATAATCAGGATGCCGCGCCGCTGCCGTATAAGCGTCCCGCGCCTCTTTGTCCCGGCCGGCGGCTTCAAACGCCCGCCCGGTCCAATAATCCCCGCGTGATTGGCTAAGCGGCGTCTGCGCCGCTGCCGTTACCCGCTGAAAATGCCCCGCTGCTTCCAAAGGCTTGTTAACTTTGCGCAGCGCCAGCCACCCCGCCAGCCATTCCACATCCACATAAGCTACCCGCTCAGAAAGGCTCTGCGCGCTCACATCAGCCCCTGCCGCATAGCTACCATGGCCATCCAGCAGCGCATAAGCGGCCCCAAAATCCCCCGCCCGCCAGGCCGCCCGCCCAAAGTCCAGCCGCGTCGCCAGCCATTGCTGCGGGTCAAATACCGTCCCCGCCTTAGGATCAGCCTTGATAAATATCTGCTGCGCCTCGCTCAGCCGCCCGTTTCGCCGCAGCCACAAGGCTTCATCGCGCAGCAACCCAGGATCATTCCGAAGCGCGTCAGGCACGCCGCGCAGCCGCGCCGCGGCATCAGGAGAATTCCCCCGCGTCCCAATCCGCGCCAGCAGCCACAGCCGCCTGTCCATGCTCAAGCGCGGCAGCAGCCGGCCTGCCGCGGTAATCTGCCCATTCCAAAGCAGCCGCTCGGCCCGCCCCAAATGATCCTCAGGCCGCAACGCACTCTCAAAGCCCTCAATCAGCGCTTTTTCAGTCTCATCATCCAGCCCCGAAGAATCCCAGGCATCGCGCGCCAAAACATTCGCCTCATCGCGGCGACCCTGAGCCAAAAGCGCCTCCGCCATCCGCAACTTCGCCGCTGCAGAAAGCGGCGCAAACTGCTTAAAATACGCCAACCGGTCGAGCGGCGGGACATCCGCCGTCATCGCCTTCTCCGCCAGTCGCCGCAGCGCCATGCCTTGCGGAAACTCCGGATATTGCTTCAAAAACGCCGCATATTCGGCAAAACTGCCCTTATAACTATCCCGCCGCAGCCGATCCCAAAGCACCACCGCATCCAAAATCGGCACAGAAGCCGCCCCCACCAAAGGACTGGCCGCTAGGCCTGAAAACCGCCCCGCCGCATTATCCGCAAGCCGCGCCGTATAAACCGTGCGCGAAGCATCAGAAATCTGCGCCAAAACCGGGCTGTGCGCAGCGCCGGCCACAAAGATCAAACACGCCACACCAGCGTTGAGTTTCGTAAGGATGCTGGACATATCGGCAATCAACTCCATATCAGACATAAGCAACATAGGCCGTCAAAACGCGCGGGCAAAGGCACAGAACAATGACACTTAATATCATGCATCTGCAAGGATCGATGCCAGCGCTCGTTACGCCCTTCCTAGACGGAGCGGTGAACTTCGTGAACTTCGAAGCTTTCGTTAACTGGCAAATAGAAGAAGGCAGCCACGGCCTCGTCCCCGTCGGCACCACCGGCGAATCACCCACCCTAAGCCACGAAGAGCATCACGAACTCATCCGCCGCACCATAAAAGTATCCGCCGGCCGCGTCCCCGTCATCGCCGGCTGCGGCTCAAACGACACCGCCACCGCCATCATGCACGTCCAGGCTGCCGAAAAAATGGGTGCCGCCGCCGCCCTCATCGTCGTGCCCTATTATAACAAGCCCAGCCAAGCCGGCCTCATCGCGCACTTCACCGCCCTTACCAAAGCCAGCAGCCTCCCCCTCATCATCTACAACATCCCCGGCCGCTCGGTCGCCGATATGAGCGTGGAAACCATGGCCGAACTCGCCCAGCTCCCGACAATCGTCGGCGTAAAAGACGCCACCGGCAACATCGCCCGCGTCTCCGCCCAGCGCGCGGCATGCGGCGAGGGCTTTGTCCAACTCTCCGGCAATGATGATATGGCGCTGGCTTTTAACGCTATGGGCGGGAAGGGCTGCATCTCTGTCACCGCCAATGTCGCGCCTCGTTTATGTGCTGACTTCCAGAATGCCATGCTGGCCGGTGATTACGCCACTGCGCTCAAACTTAATGATATCCTCTGGCCGCTCCACGCAGCACTCTTCACCGATTCCAGCCCCGGGCCCACAAAATATGCGCTGTCAAAACTCGGCAAGATGACGGGCGACTTGCGGCTCCCTATCACCCCGCCTTCCGCCGGCTCACGCGCTGCCGTTGATGCAGCCCTTGCCCATGCCGGCCTGATCTGAAATGGCGCGGCCCAAGGGCAATGTTGGGGTAAAGGTGAAAACCGTCGCCGAAAACCGGCGGGCGCGGTTTGAGTATTTCATTGAAGACGTGGTGGAAGCCGGGATCGCGCTGGCCGGCACCGAGGTGAAAGCGCTGCGGACCGGGCAGGGAACCATCGCTGAGGCCTATGCCGAAGTGAAGGACGGCCAGATTTGGCTGGTTAACGCCAATATCCCCGAGTTCAGCCATGGCAACCGCTTCAACCATGAGCCTAAGCGTCCCCGCAAACTGCTGCTGCATGAGCGTCAAATCAATAAGATGGGCAGCGCTGTGGCGCGTGCGGGGATGACGCTTATCCCGCTCAGCATCTACTTCAACGACAAAGGCCGCGCCAAAGTGGAACTGGCTGTTGGCCGCGGCAAAAACCTCCATGATAAACGCGAAACCGTAAAAGACCGGGACTGGAAGCGTGAAGCCGGGCGGATAATGCGGGATCGCGGTTAGTGCCAGATACGCCTCAATCCAAACTGATCAAAGCCAAACAGGCTTGGGCCGCTGCAGGTCGGCTGATCACTGGCAAGCCGGATACAGAGCATGCCGAACGCCTCCCCCCCGGTCAGCGCCTTGTTACCAACTGGCCGGTGCTAGATTTGGGCGTACAGCCTGCCGTCTCGCTCGCGGATTGGGAATTGACCATAGACGGGGCTGTCGCCCAGCCTCTTACGTGGCGTTGGCCGGATTTTCTCGCTCAGCCGCAAATTCAATCCGTCTCCGATATCCACTGCGTTACCCAATGGTCTCGTTTTGATAATCTTTGGCAGGGCGTCTCCACCCAGCATCTCCTGGCACAAGTGCAGCCCTTGCCCGGCGCCGCCCATGTTATCCTGCATGGCTATGACGGCTATAGTAGCAATGTGACGCTGGAGAATTTTGCCGGTGAGGATTGCCTGTTGGCGCATAGTCATGATGACGCCTCGCTCAATAGGGTTCATGGCGGTCCGCTGCGTCTAATCATCCCGCAATATTATCTGTGGAAATCCGTCAAATGGTTGAAACGAATTGAGATAAGGCGCGATGATGCGCCAGGCTTTTGGGAGGTGCGTGGCTATCACAATGAAGGGGACCCTTGGACCGAGCAGCGGTATAACTGACTCGGGCATGGCAACGCCTTGGATCAGAGATTTTCTGATCGGGCTGCCGCTTGCCGTGGCGCTTCTGGATGAACAGGGTGTCATTCTGTCCGGCAATGATGCGCTGACGGCAACCGGTGGCCCGCAGGCCCGGCCGGGGGCCGATCCGGCTGCACTGGTTATTCCAGAAGACGCTGAACTCCTGCGTGACGGCATAAACGAGGTCATACATGGCAAGGCCGCACGCTTCGAGGTGCGCGTGGCCCTGCGTGCTAGGCCTGAAGAAAAGCAGATGGTCAGCATCGCGGGCGTGCCGCCCGGCATGGGGGTGGCTGCGTTGCTGGCGCTTCCCGACGTCCGCGAGCAATTGCGGCTGGAGGCACAGGTGCAGGCCGTTACCCGTATGCAGGCCGTGGGTCAGCTCGCCGGCGGCATTGCCCATGATTTTAACAATATCCTCACCGCCGTCCTGGCGCTCTCGGATCAGATTGTGGAGCGAACCGAAAAGGACAGCCCGGACCATGACGCGGCCTCTCAGATTGGCGTGAACGGGCGCCGCGCCGCTGCCCTTGTGGCACAACTTCTGGCTTTTGCCCGTCGTCAACCACAGCGGGCGCAGGTGCTTGATCTGACTGATCTGCTGGCAGGGCTGACACCGCTTTTGCAGCAGTTGGTTGGCAAAGGCATCCGCATGCGACTGCCCGAACATCAGCTTGAGGCTGCCGTGCGCGCCGATCCGGGTCAGATCGAGCAAGTGATCGTCAATCTTGCCGTCAATGCCCGTGATGCTATGGCGGGCAAAGGTGATCTGGATATAACGCTCAAACTGCTGTCAGCCGATCAGGTGGCCAAGCTGGGGCACGACATCATGCCGTCTGTACCGCATGTCGCCCTTGAAGTTGCCGATAACGGCAACGGCATTCCCAAGCACATCGCCGCCAAGATATTCGAGCCCTTTTTTACCACCAAAAAATTGGGAGAAGGCACCGGGCTGGGGCTTTCCACAGTTTATGGCATCGTAAAGCAAAGCGGCGGCTTCGTTTTTAACCGTCCGGCCAAGGGCAGGGGCACTATTTTTAGCGTATATCTGCCCGCAGTTGCTCACGCTGGCAGGTCGCGCCGTGCTCTCGTCGCGCCCGGCAAAACGCCGCAAGCCAAGGGCCTGCCACTCCAAGCTGAAGCCGCGTCAGCACTGGCGGGTCTTCGCTTGCTACTCGTGGAGGATGAGCCGGGTATCCGTCAGATTCTGACCATCGGTCTGAAGCGTCATGGTCTGCACGTTACGGCCGCTGCCGATGCTGATATGGCGTTGGCAGATCTCGCCTCAGAACAGGCCTTTGACATCCTGCTCTCCGATGTAATGATGCCGGGATTGGACGGCGTGGAGCTGGCCAGTCGCGCCCGTGCCGTTTATCCCGCACTGGCCGTTCTCTTGATGTCAGGCTTTGCCGAACCGCCCTTGCACCGCGCTGCTCAGACTGCAGGAATAGGCTTCATTGCCAAACCTTTCGCCATGCAGGAGCTGTTATGCCATCTGGAAACGGCTGTGATGAATATAGCTGAAAAAAAATAATGTTCCTGTCTTGTTCTATTAGAACGAAACGTATACAAGAACGGATATAAGACTGGCATTGACGGGAAGGTCCAGTCGTTTACGAAGGGGATAAGGGTCATGTCGGCAAGTCTTAAATTGGTGGATAAGGGTATGAGTGGAACAGATCGGGCCAAGGCCTTAGAAGCAGCGTTGGCACAGATTGATCGAGCCTTTGGTAAAGGTTCGGTGATGAAGCTCGGCTCACGGGAGACCATGGAGGTCGAATCGATCTCCACCGGATCTTTGGGGCTTGATATCGCCCTTGGCATTGGCGGCCTGCCTCGGGGCCGGGTGATTGAGATTTACGGCCCGGAAAGCTCGGGCAAGACCACGCTGGCACTGCACGCCATCGCCGAAGCGCAAAAGGGCGGCGGAACGGCAGCGTTTGTGGATGCTGAACACGCGCTTGATCCAGCCTATGCTAAGAAGCTTGGGGTTAATATCGATGAGTTGATCGTCTCTCAGCCGGATACCGGCGAACAGGCGCTTGAGATCGTGGATACGTTGGTGCGTTCTAACGCTATCGATGTGCTGGTGATCGATTCGGTGGCGGCTTTGGTGCCGCGTGCGGAAATCGAGGGCGAAATGGGCGATAGCCATGTCGGCCTGCAAGCCCGGCTGATGAGCCAGTCGCTGCGTAAGCTCACTGGTTCCATCAGCCGCTCGCGTTGTATGGTCATCTTCATCAACCAGCTGCGCATGAAAATCGGCGTGATGTACGGCAATCCGGAGACCACCACCGGCGGCAATGCGCTGAAGTTCTATGCGTCGGTGCGTCTTGATATTCGCCGCACCGGCCAGATCAAGGACCGTGACGAAGTTGTGGGCAATACCACGCGTGTGAAAGTTGTGAAGAACAAGGTCGCGCCGCCTTTTAAGCAGGTTGAATTTGACATCATGTACGGTGAGGGCGTCTCAAAGCTCGGCGAGATCATCGATCTTGGGGTGAAGGCCGGTGTCGTCGATAAAGCGGGCGCTTGGTACAGCCATGATTCGGTGCGGATCGGGCAAGGGCGCGAGAATGCGAAGAAATATCTGAAAGAAAATCCCGAGATTGCTGCAAAAATCGAAAAGGTCATTCGTGACAATGCAGCCGGCATTTCTGATGCGATGATGGCCGGGCCGGACGAAGAGAGTGCTGACGAGGTATAATCTTGGCATGAATAAAGAGCAGATTGAGTATTGGAATGCCGACGCGGGCCGGGGCTGGGCCAAAATGCAGGCTCGTATGGACCATGCGCTCACCCCGGTAACGGCGGCGCTGTTCGATCTGGCTCGGCCCCTGCCCGGCGAGCGGGCCATGGACATCGGCTGCGGCACTGGCGAAACCAGCCTGGCGTTGGCGGCGGCGGTGGGCGAGGACGGTGCGGTTCTGGGCGTCGATATATCGCGGCCTATGCTCGACGTTGCTGAGGCGCGGGCGGAGTCGCTGGAAAGCCATGCTGAGTTTCAAGAAGCTGATGCGGCAGCGCTGCCGGGTGCGGCAGACCATGACCTGGTGATCTCCCGGTTCGGCGTCATGTTTTTTGATGACCCGGTGTTTGCGTTGGGCAATATCCGCCAGCATGTTAAAATCGGCGGGCGGTTTTGTTTTGTCTGTTGGCAGGCGCCGGGCGAGAATGGCTGGGCCACCTTGTCTACGGCGGCAGTTGCAGAACTTCTGCCGCCGTCGCCGCCCGCCGATCCCTTAGCTCCCGGCCCGTTTGCGTTTGCGGAAGGCTCACGGCTTGAGGCTATTCTAGAGGAGGCAGGATGGAGCGATATTTCGCTCGTTCCGCAGGACTTTTTGATGGCTATTGGCCGAGGCGAAGACCCTATTGCTGATGCGGTTGATTTCAGTGTGAAAATTGGCCCGGCGGCGCGTGCGATCCGGGATGGCGGCGCTGATGTAGCCGCCAAAGCAAAAGCGAAACTTGCCGAGATTTATGCTGACCATCTGCATGATGGTGCGGTGGCGCTGCCGGCTTCGATATGGCTGGTTTCGGCGCGCCGTATTGAGTGATGCGATAGACTGGCTTAAGCGCTGCACATGATCACAACCAACGATATCCGCCGCAGCTTCCTAGAGCATTTTGGCAAGGCCGGGCACCAGATAGTGCCATCCGCGCCGTTGGTGCCGCAAAATGACCCGACGTTGATGTTCGTGAATGCCGGCATGGTGCCGTTCAAGAATGTGTTCACTGGCCTTGAGCGCCGACCTTTCACAACGGCGACATCCTCGCAGAAGTGCGTGCGGGCGGGCGGCAAGCATAATGATCTGGACAATGTCGGCTACACAGCGCGGCATCATACTTTCTTTGAAATGCTAGGGAATTTCTCCTTTGGCGATTATTTCAAGGAAAATGCCATCGAGCATGCTTGGTCGTTGCTGACGAAGGAATGGGGGCTGGCCAAGGATAAGTTGTTGGTCACTGTCTATCATGATGATGATGATGCAGCTGCGCTCTGGCGGAAGATTGCAGGCCTGTCTGATGATCGGATAATCCGCATCGCGACGTCTGATAATTTCTGGTCGATGGGGGATACCGGGCCCTGCGGGCCTTGTTCCGAGATTTTCTATGATCACGGCGAGGGCATCGCAGGTGGCCCGCCGGGAAGTCCGGATGAGGATGGCGACAGATTTATCGAAATCTGGAATCTGGTGTTCATGCAATATGAGCAGGTTGACGCTGCGACCCGGCTCGATCTGCCTCGGCCTTCGATTGATACCGGCATGGGGTTGGAGCGCATTTCCGCCGTGCTGCAAGGCGTGCATGACAATTATGATATCGATGTTTTCAAGGCACTGATTGCGGCGAGTGAAGACCGCACCCGGCCTTCAGATGACGCGTCGCGCGCGTCGCACCGCGTGATTGCCGATCATTTGCGATCGGCGGGCTTTCTGGTCGCGGATGGCGTTCTGCCTGCCAATGAGGGCAGGGGCTATGTTCTGCGCCGGATCATGCGCCGCGCCATGCGGCATGCGCATCTGCTGGGCGCGCCGGAGCCGCTGATGCACCGGCTTGTGCCCACGCTCATCGGCCAGATGGGCGCTGCTTATCCTGAACTTGCGCGCGCACAGCAGCCGATTGAGGAGACGCTGCTGCTGGAAGAAACGCGCTTCCGGCAGACGCTTGAGCGTGGGCTGGGGCTGTTAGAGACAGCGGTTAAGGACGTGCCCTCGGGCGGGCAATTGCCAGGTGATGTGGCTTTCAAGCTCTATGATACATTTGGTTTTCCTTATGATCTGACCGAGGATGCGCTGCGGGCGCAGGGTCTGGGTGTGGACCGGGCGGGCTTTGACATGGCTATGGCCGAACAGAAGCGGGCGGCGCGGGCGGCTTGGGCTGGGTCTGGCGAGAAAACTTCCGATACGCTTTGGTTTGACCTCGTCGAGGCGCACGGTTCCACGGATTTCATCGGCTACTCCACGCTGGAAGCACAAGGCGTGGTGGTGGCGCTGGTGCGTGAAGGCGCGTTGATCGAAAATGCTAACGCCGGTGACAAGGTGTTGGTGATTACCAATCAGACGCCATTCTACGGCGAATCCGGCGGCCAGATGGGCGATGCCGGGCGTATCGGCGGCGAGAATGGTCTGGCAATTTCAGTGACTGATACGTCGAAGCCGCTGGGCAAGCTACATGTGCATCATGGGCTGGTGGAGAGCGGCAGTATCGCTTTGGGGGACACGCTGGAATTGGCGGTGGATGCCGGGCGGCGGGGGCAGCTTCGGGCCAATCATTCCGCTACGCATCTTCTGCATGCGGCACTTCGACGGCGGCTTGGCGGGCATGTGACGCAAAAGGGTAGCCAGGTGGCGCCTGAAAAACTGCGGTTTGATTTTTCTCAGCCGAGGCCTCTTACGGATGAGGATATGGCGGCGGTTGAGGCTGAGGTTAATGCACAGGTTCGGGGTAATGGCGTGGTTTCTACCCGGTTGATGACGCCGGATGCGGCGATTGAAGCGGGCGCGCTGGCGCTGTTTGGCGAGAAATATGGCGAGGAAGTGCGCGTGCTTAGCATGGGGCATGATAGTGATATCAGTTATTCTACAGAGCTATGCGGCGGCACGCATGTGAGCGCGCTGGGCGATATTGGGCTGATGGTCATTACGTCTGAAAGTGGTGTGTCGGCGGGTGTGCGTCGGATTGAGGCGCTGACCGGCGAGGCGGCGCGGCAATGGCTTTTGGACAAGAGCGCGTTGTTGGCGGGCGTGGAAGAGGTGCTTGGCGGCGGGGCTGAGGTGGTGAGCCGTGCCAAGACCTTGAAGGACGAGAACCGCAAGCTCTCACGCGAATTGGCAGAGGCCAAGAAGGCGCTGGCGCTGGCGGGGCCAGCCTCAGGCGCGGCGGCCGGGCCGGAAGATGTGGGTGGTACAAGCTTTTTGGGGCAGGTGGTTGAGGGCCTTGAGGCCAAGAGCCTTCGCGGGCTTGTAGATGAAGCCAAGGCGCGGCTTGGGTCGGGCGTGGCGGTTATGATTGCGGTGAATGAGGGGCGGGCGTCTGTCGCTGTGGGCGTGACTGACGATCTTACGGCAACGCGCTCTGCCGTTGATCTTGTGCGCATCGCGTCGGCAGCGCTTGGCGGGCAAGGGGGGGGCGGCCGGCCAGATTTTGCGCAGGCTGGCGGGCCGGAGGGGGGGCAAGCGGAAGCGGCTTTAGAGGCTGTGAAGGCGGCGTTGATCTAATCGGGTTTTAGGGCGCAGCTATCCCGTTGCTGATGAGATCAGCGGCAGCGGCCGCGATGAGATGGGGGTCTTCAGTTTCGCTCCAGACGCCGAAGCGTAGACCGAGAAATACGTTCATGCCCATGATGGCCCAGGCGCGGACTTCCATATCGCCGTCTGATAATTCGCCGCGCCCAAAGGCTTGAGTGAGGGAGTAAGCATAGGCTTGGGCGATGCTGCGGTAATGATCCCGGTAGGCGTCTTCGGCGACAAAGGCGCTTTCATCGATGATGCGGTATAATGCTTTGTTTTTGCGAACGAAGATAAGGAAGGCGGCGATGCCGTCACGTTCTCCTGAGAGGCGATCGGGGGCGGCGAGGATGACCGGGGTAACGGTTTCACGCACCTGCCGGCTCATATCGGCGACAAGCGCGCGGAAGATGGCCTCTTTGCTTTCAAAATAAGTGTAGAAACTGCCAATGGCTGTGCCGGCACGGGCGGCGATGCGGGCGATACCGGCTTCGTAATAGCCGCGTTCGCCGAACTCTTCGGCCGCAGCATCAAGCAGCGCCCGTAGCGTGCGCCGGCCGCGCGCTGTGCGGGGCTTTTTGTGGCCTTTTGGCAACAGTGTTTCAGTGTTTATCATTGGTTTCGTGCGCCCCTTGCACGATAGAGTTGAATAGTGGTTCATGTTTCAGTATTAGATTCTCAACGGCGGCACAACCCGCGAAACATAAAACCTTTGGGAGTGATCAACATGGCTGGCAATGCATTTGTCTCTTTGCGGAATTTTTTGGTGGCCGGTGTTTCGGCTTCGGTGATGGTGCCGGCGCTTCTGGCAGTGCCTGCTTTGGCGCAGGTGGCGGCGATTTCGGCGGAAGATGAAATCATCGTTACCGCGCGGCGGCGTGATGAGCGGCTGATTGATGTGCCGGTGGCGGTGTCGGCCTTTGGGCAGCGCGATCTGGAACGGTTGCAGGCTGTTGATCTATCTGGTTTGCAGGGCGTTGCCCCTAACGTGAACATCGTGCAGGGGCGTGGTTCGGCGACGAGTGCGAACATCTTCATTCGCGGCATAGGCCAGCCTGATGCCTTGCAGACCTTTGATCCAGCAGTGGGTGTGTATGTGGACGGGGTTTATCTCAGCCGCATTCAGGGCGCGCTGCTGGGGCTGGGCGATGTGGAGCGCATTGAGGTTTTGCGCGGGCCGCAGGGCACGCTTTACGGCAAAAATACCATTGGCGGTGCCATTAGCATTGTTTCGCGCAAGCCTGATTTCAACACTGTGAAGGCTGAAGCTTCGGCGCTTTATGGCAGCTACAACCAGATATTGCTGAACGGCTATGTGTCTGCGCCGTTGGTGGCGGACAAGCTGGCCCTGTCTGTGGCCGGGCAATTTGACAAGCGGGACGGGCTGGTGTCTAATCCGCGGACGGGCCGGGAATACAACGACCGGAACTCGCTGACCGGGCGGGCTATTTTGCGCGCCAAGCCGACAGAGGCTTTGGAAATTAGCCTTTCTGGAGATTACACGCGTCAGCGTAATGCATTGACCTTGGGCTATGCGACCGCGCCGCTTACGCGCACTGATTTTGTGTTGGCACCGAGTGTGCTGGTACCGGCTAATCCTTATGGCGACTATGATTTTCAGGCCTCCACCAGCTTTACGGGTGATGAAGGCCAGCGGCTCGACCATTGGGGCGTTTCGATGACTGCCAATCTAGAAGTTTCGGACGCGATTACGCTGGTTTCGATCACCGCCTATCGCAAGCTGCGGCCTGATTTGTTCATAGATATTGATGCCACTGAGGCCGAGCTTGGCGATGTGTTTGTGGGCATCAACCAAGAGCAGTTCAGCCAAGAATTGCAGATTAAATGGGAGACATCGAAGTTCCGCGGTGTTGTGGGGCTGTTTTACTTGGATGAGACGGTCGAGTCCCGGCAAGAAGCCTATGCCGATGATTTGTTTGGCTTTTTTGGTGCGCCGCTCACCTTCACGCGGCTAATTGATGACCGGCAGAAGACCCGCAGCTATGCGGCTTTTGGGCAGGCTACCTATGACTTCACCGAGCAATTCTCGGTTACGGCGGGCTTGCGCTATACGCGTGAAGACCGTGACTATGATCGTTTCACGACTACGATCTCCAATTCTCCGTTTTTGAACGGTCTTGCCTTCAGCTTCCCTGGCAGCCTTCCAGCGCCGCTTAATAATGATACCCGCGCCAGCTTTGGCGCCTGGACGCCAACGGTTACGCTTTCTTACAAGCCGACGCCTGACACCTTGCTTTATGCGTCCGCAAGCCGGGGTTTCAAATCCGGCGGGTTTAATGGCCGCGCCAATGGACTGGGTGATCTGACGCAAGTGGTGAACGGCGTGCCGACGCTTGTGACAAGGTTCCGCCCGGAGACGGTCTGGACCTATGAAGGCGGCGCCAAGGGCAGCTTCCTTGATGGCCGTGTGAGGCTTTCAGCCAATGGCTTTTACAGTGATTACAATGACTTTCAGGCTCGCGTCGGCGGCGGCGCGGTGGCGGTGTTCCCGGTGCTGAACGCTGGAAAGCTGCGGATTTGGGGGGCTGAGCTGGAAGCTGCGGTGCGGCCCACCGACAATTGGAATGTGCGTACGTCGCTTGGCTATTTGAACGCCACTTATGTCGAGTTCAACGATGGGCGCCGTCCGCCGACGTTCTCGTGCAACCCGACTGGCAATGCCATCACCTGTGAGCCGGCTTTTGCGCCGCCTATTACCTTCACGGTGGCGACCGATTACCGGCTGCCGCTGGGTGCTGCTGGCAGCCTGACCTTTGGCGGCGACGCACGGTTTGTGGATGGGCATTACCTCTCTGTGGACAACCGGCCCAATTTGCGGGAGCCGGGCTATTGGCTGGCCAATGCCTATGTGCAGTTTGATGCCTCGGGCGGTGCCTGGTATCTGCGCGGCGGTGTAAAGAATGTGACCGACAACCGCTATCGGACCGACGGGCAGGAATTCAGCTCGGTGGGCAACATCCAGACAGTGTATTTTGGCGATCCGCGCACCTTCAATGCAACTGTGGGCTTTCGCTTCTAGGCAGGGCGCTGCTATTCCCTCTTCATGGATATGACGAGGGAAGAGGCAGAAGCCGAACTGGCGCGATTGGCGGCGCTGATTGCGGCGCATGATGCGCGCTATCACGGCGAAGACGCGCCGATAATCTCGGATGCGGACTATGATGCGCTGGTGCGGGAGAACCGGGCGCTTGAGGCGGCGTTTCCGGCGCTGGTGCGGGCGGATAGTCCGAGCCGGCGGGTGGGGGCGGCGGCGGCCAGCGGCTTTGGCAAGATTGTCCATGCCAAGCCGATGCTGAGCCTCGATAATGTGTTTTCTGACGAGGAGGCCGCGGCGTTTCTGGAGCGGGTGCGGCGGTTTTTGGGGCTGGACGCGGATGAGCCCGTTTTGCTCGCCTGTGAGGCCAAGATAGATGGGCTGTCGTGCTCGCTGCGTTATGAGGGCGGGCGGTTGGTGCATGCCGCCACGCGCGGGGATGGCGCGGTGGGCGAGGAGGTGACGGCCAATGTCGCGCATGTGCGCGGGCTGGTGCCTCGCTTGCCGGCGGGCGCACCGGAAGTGGCCGAGGTGCGCGGCGAGGTTTATATGGCGAGGGCGGATTTCGCTGCGATCAATACGCGGGCCACGGAATTTGGGGGCAAGGTTTTTGCCAATCCGCGCAATGCGGCCGCCGGGTCTTTGCGGCAGCTGGATGCCAAAATTACCGCGAGCCGGCCCTTGGGGTTTATTGCGCATGGCTGGGGCGAGATGAGCGCAGTGCCCGGTGATACGCAGAGCGCAGTGATGGCGGCATTTGCGGGCTGGGGCTTTGATATCGGCGGCGAGCGGGTGGCCGACGCTGATTTGGCGCAGGCCTTGGCCTTTGCGGCCGCACTGGAACGACGGCGGGCGGATCTCTCCTATGATATTGATGGCGCTGTGTACAAATTGGAGCGGTTGGACTGGCAGGCGCGACTGGGGCAAGTGGCGCGATCTCCGCGCTGGGCAACGGCCTATAAATTTGCTGCCGAACAGGCCGAAACCGAGTTGCTGGCGATAGATATTCAAGTTGGCCGCACCGGGGCGCTTACGCCCGTGGCGCGGTTGGCGCCGGTGACGGTGGGCGGCGTGGTGGTGACCAATGCGACCTTGCATAATGAGGATGAGATTGCGCGATTGGGCGTGAAGCCCGGCGACCGGGTGCGGGTGCAGCGGGCCGGCGATGTTATTCCGCAGGTGCTGGGTGTTGTGGTGGATGGCGGCGGAGCGGCGTTTGAGATGCCGGTGCTGTGTCCGGTGTGTGGTAGCCATGCGGTGCGCGAGATAGGCGAGGTGGTGCGGCGCTGCACGGGCGGGCTGACGTGCCCGGCGCAGGTGAGCGAGCGGTTGCGGCATTTTGTGTCCCGCACGGCGTTTGATATTGAGGGGCTGGGCGGCGAACGGATCAGCAAATTTGCTGGTGAGGGGCTGATTGCGCGCCCCGGCGATATCTTTCGGTTGAAGACGCACCGCGGGACGCTGATCGGCTGGGACAAGTTTGATACCGTATCGGTGGACAAGCTATTGGCAGCGATTGAGGCGCGGCGGGAGGTGGGGCTAGATAGATTTTTGTTTGCGCTGGGCATACGTCATGTCGGCGTGGTGACGGCGCGGGATCTGGCCAAGGCCTTTGGCTCGGCTGAGGCAGTGCGGGATGCGGCGCTTAGGGCAGCCGATGATGAAGACGCGCGAGGGTTGTTGCAGGATATAAATGGCATTGGGCCCGTGGTTGCCGAGGCGCTGACCGCGTTTTTTGGCGAGCCGCACAATCTGGAGACTTTTGAGGATTTGCGGCGTGAAGTGCGGCCTCAGGCCTTGGCGCGGGCGCGGGAGACGGCGCTTTCTGGCAAAACCATCGTGTTTACGGGCAGCCTTGGCGAGCTGACGCGCGATGAGGCACGCAGTCAGGCCGAAGCACTGGGGGCGCGGGTGGCAGGGTCAGTTTCGGCGCGCACTGAACTTGTGGTGGCGGGCGCAGATGCAGGATCGAAACGCGCCAAGGCTGAGGCTTTGGGGGTTCGGGTCATAGATGAGGCGGAATGGGCGGCGCTTGTGGCTGAAGCTATGCACTAGGTGCATAGCTGGTTTAGCATTTGGGCAAGTTGTTGTGCAGCGCAGCAATTACTATCTGTATCTCATCGATAGGAATTAAATCCTGTCCTGAGATGGAGAATAGAAATGAAGATTATTTTGGAAGGTTATGAACCGGAAACGTCTGTTCAGATTGTGAATGAAATCCGCCGTCCGGCGCCGCGCAAGAGCCGCGTCCGGTTGCAGCCGATCGTGACTGAGAGCCGCTTGTTTCACGCTTATACCGCCTGATATGGGCGTTCAACGCCGCGTTAGCACCAGACAGGGCCATTCGGCTTTAGAGTGCTGACGCGGCTTTTGACGGGCCGGCACGAGGCCGTGATTACGATAAGCCCGCTGCACAGCGGCGGCTTGTGAAGACAATAGGCCGGCGAGGATGAGTGTGCCGCCGGGCGCCAGCGCTGAGGCGATGGGACGGGCCATGGCTATGAGCGGCCCGGCGAGAATATTGGCTATCATCAGATCATAGGGGACGCGGGCGGCCAAGGCTTTATGAGCCATCCCGGGCGCCGTGACCATGGCGATGCGGCCCGGCGCTATGCGATTTTTGCGCGCATTGGCCTGGGCCACGGTGATGGCCACAGGATCAATATCTGACGCGATGACCTTGGCTTTGGGCCAGAGATGGGCGGCGGCGACGGCGAGGATTCCGGTGCCGGTACCGAGGTCGACGATATTTTGGAGGCGCCGGGTTTTTAGCCGGTTGAGCGCTATCATGCAGCCATGGGTTGTCATGTGCTGGCCCGTGCCAAAGGCGAGGCCGGCTTCAAGGCAGATGGCGATATCGCCGGGGCGCACAGCGTCGGCATGGGCGGCATCATGGGCGATGAGGCGGCCGGCACGGACCGGGACCAGGCCTTGCTGGCTCATCGTCACCCAATCCTCATCGGGCAGCGGCGCCAGTGTTTGTGAGTGCGCGGACGGGGCCAACGCTCGTATTCGGGCGACCAAATCATCGCCGGGTTTGTCGGTGAAATAGGCAAACAATACCCAAGCATCCGGGGCCTGCGGGTCTGGCTCATCGACCATCAGCGTGGGGGGATCCAGAAGATCGGGAAAGATGTCGCCGCTTTCCGGCAGGGCTTCAGCCTCAGCGCGGGTGCAGGTGAGAGTGAGGACGTGCGGTATCATCATGCTGAACTAGGCGGGCAGGGGGCGCTGGGCAATGACTTAGAAGCGATACCTTAATAGCCCGCCCCAGGTGCGCGGTTGGCTGGGGTAGCCGGAGAGGCTGCCGGGCTGGATGGTGGTCTGGAAAATGGCGTAAAGATATTGCGCATTGGCGAGGTTACGGCCCCAGAGCGTCATTTCGACATGCTCCCCCAATGCCAGCGTGAGGGAGGCATTCAATGACTCGACCTGACGGACGATGTCTGGCCGACCGTCTAGAATCTGGGTGGGGCTTTCATGCAGAAAATCGACATGCCAGAGCAGACGGGCGTTGTCGCTAAGGCGCTGGGTGTAACTAGCGCCGACCGCTAACGCGAACTCGGGGATGCCCGCGGGACGTTCGCCGCTGAGATCGGCGATGATCGTCTCGAAATTGGGGCCCAGCGTGGCGGCACCGGGGAAGCTATCAAACTTTGGCGCGAGATAGGTGAGGCTGGCGGTGACGGTCAGATCGGGTGTTGGCGAGAGCATGGTATCAAGCTCAAACCCGAAGGTGGATTGTTGTTCGGCATTGCCGAGCAGAAAGCCGGCACCTGTGAAAAGATTACTCTGAAAGTTTTTGAGCGTCTGTTTGAATATCGCGAAATTGAAGCTGAAACCATCAAACTGACCTTTCAGCCCGGCTTCGAAAACCTCGGATTCTTCCGGCAGCGCGAAACGACTGCCGGCGGTTAGATTGGGGATCGCCAGCCCGGCGGTGCGGATGGGGGAGGGGGGTGGATTTGTGATTGGTGAGCCGGGGATGAAATCAGCCAGCGATGGTCTGCTGTCACGTGAGAGATTTATGGAGGAGGCTTTGAAACCAGTAGCGTAAGTGAGATAGCCGCTGAGCTGATCGCTAAACTTGTACGCCGTGCGCAATGTGTAGCTCAGATCATTGTCCCGCGTGCGGCCGTCTTCCACGGCATTGGGAAAGCCCAGAAACGGCGGGAAAATCTGAAAAGTGCGCAGCGGTAGCAGCGGATTGGCAGGGCTATCAGCCAAGCTCGGGATAAGGCTTGGCGGTACGCCCCCCGCAGCCAATAGCTGCCCGCCGATGGCGACCAGGTCTAGATTCGAAAGAAACTCGGTGGATACCGCATTGCCGGCCACATTTTTCCGATCGCGGGTGTAGTTAAAGCCGGCGGTGAGCGTCAGTCGGTCTGTTACGGCAAAATTAGCTTCCCCGAACACCGAAATGGCACGGTTTCGATAGTCAAAATTCTCAGTAATGCCTTGGCCTGCTGCGCCGAAGGTGCCGATGGGAAAGCCCAATATCGGTGCGAGCGTGGCTTCGGCATCAAGATAGCCGGAGCGGCCCGTAACGGCGCTAATGCTGGCGGTTGCGGCATAGGCGCGGAAAGCTTGCCCCCAAGCGGCTTCGTTTTGATAATCAATATTTTCGTGAAAGTAGAAGGCCCCCAACAGGAAGTTGAACGGTCCGTCAAAATTTGAAGCGACGCGGGCTTCGAAGGTGTAGGTATCAATATCGATAAGCGCGCGATTTCGCCCTACGATATCGAGGCTGGTGAAATCTGAATCCTGATTTGTGTCGATGCGCACGGCACGGTAGGCGCTGATGGTGGTGATATCAAAAGCCCCGGCCTCAAGATCGGTTTGCAGCGAAACGCCGTAATTCTTGATCAGGTTTGTGGAGGGAAAATTGCTGAAAACCTGATAAGAAAACGGATCATTCGGCTGAAGCGCGCCCCCAAGACCGAAGATTGCAGCGCCGGTAGGGCCATTGAAGACATTAGCCGCAATGCAGCAAGTTTCATCAATATTGTCATAATCCGCGATAAGCCGCGCCTGAAAGATCTCCGAGGGCTTAAACAAAAGCTGGCCCCGAACGCCCCAGCGATCGCGGGTATTGGCATCGTCACCAAGATTGGCATCAAAGGCATAGCCATCGCGCTTGTTCAGATTGGCGGACAGGCTGGCTGCCAAGGTGCTGCTGATCGGCCCCGTGACGTTGCCGCGCACGATAAGAGCATTATAATTGCCGTAAGAAACCTCGGCGCTGCCGCCTAACTCGAATTGCGGTGCCTGTGTGATGACCGAGATGATGCCTGCGGAGGCATTCTTCCCGAACAATGTCGATTGCGGCCCGCGTAGCACTTCGACGCGTTCAAGCGCCGGCAAATCGCCAATCTGGGCAGCAGAGCGTGAGCGATAAACCCCATCTATGAAAACCCCCACCGAAGGCTCAATGCCGGGATTATTGGCACCATTGCCAAACCCGCGGATGCTGAAGTTGGTCTGGGCAGAAGCCTGAAGCTGGTTGACGCGGAGCGAGGGCACCAAGGTCTGGAGATCAAAAGCATCCCGAATTTGTGACTGTTCGATCTGCTCTTTGCTAGAAACAGAGACGGAAATTGGCGTGTCAACAAGCGTCGCGGTTCTTTTGCTGGCTGTTACAATGATGAGCTCGCTGGCCTCATCAAGCGTATCAACATCCTCAGCTAACCCGTCTTATTCGTGACGCTTGCGTGGTGCGCCCGGAATCGGGATTTCCCGGGTTGGCAGCCGGATTTTGATGCGGGTGCTGGTGGCGCCGTGGGTGCGCGATTATCTGGGCTTGCGG
>Ga0105050_10003996_pt1 | contig 19938 bp, 17 predicted proteins | sample FRY01_FD_78088 | JGI IMG/M metagenome (GOLD analysis project Ga0105050, IMG submission 78088) | Freshwater microbial communities from Lake Fryxell liftoff mats and glacier meltwater in Antarctica - FRY-01 | ecosystem: Environmental > Aquatic > Freshwater > Ice > Glacier meltwater ...
CCGAAGTATGGATCGGAAGGAGTTCATATTATTGTTTTTATTCTTGCTATCATAGCTTCTGCTATCGTATCAATAATACAAGCAAATCCTGAGTTCGAGGTATTTGCAAAACAAGCTGTGACATACCTGATTTCAGCTGTTGCAATGTACGAGCTTATATTAAAGAAGATATCAATCGATGCACCTGCAAAATAGGTAAATCTTTTATGTTAGAATATATCGGGGGTTTTTCTCTCCCCCCTTTTTACAAGACACCCCTCGGGGTGTTTTTGTTTTGATATATGATAGAATATAAGAACCCAAAAACAGTAATTCAGAAATGCTACTTCCCACGAGTGAGGGAAAATTATGAAAGAAATAATAACAATGTTTAGTATGGCTATAATGACTTTTACCGGCATTGCACCTACTAAAACAAATATACCTCCAATCGTAGAAGTTATGACCGTTCAGGACATTTCTACAATTGAGGAGGCACAGGATTACATCAACGAGTTCCACCCGGAACTTTATAACGTTGCTGTGTGTGAAAGCTCTTGGCGAGCAGAAGCCAAAAATCCTATTAGCAGTGCAACTGGAATATATCAATTCTTAGATAGCACTGCTATTTGGGTGTACGACCAAATCTACAATCAAGAACTTGATATTGCAAACAAGAATGATATTGCACTCCAAGTTGAAATGGCAATATGGCTTTATGAGAGATATGAATTATCACAATGGTCCCAACCATGTGGAACTTTGGTAGTATAAAATACACTTACCTTATCAACACGACCAATACCCCGAAAGGTGTTTTGTATATGGTATAATTATGTAAACAAGAACTTTAGAAATCATGAAAGCTGAAACACTTCATCTAGTAGTATCGTTTCTAATTGAGAAGCCTCATGTGTACGGAGTCATTATCTTTGTTGTAATAGGGATATACATTTTATTCCTTGCTGGCAAGGTAATGCGATCAGAAAATAGTAATCACTAACAAGAAGGAGGTAATTCTATCTACTGTGGGGCTTATCCCCCTACACCGTGTGTCCGGGCATCGCTACCAGGATCACAACCTAGACCGCATGGGTGAACATGCGGTCTTTTTTATGTAGTTATCCACTTGGCTATTATTTGCAAGACTTCAAATACGGTGGTATTATTATATATATAAGGCCTCATCAAAATCTGAAAGGCATTAATATTTTCTATTAGAAATCTAATGTTTTATTATTTTGCCTATTTACACTCGAGCACAACTTAAATCAGATATAAACTCCAAGATTAAAGGTAAGCTTGGAATGCTTGTTGACCAAAATTCAACTATAAATCAAGGAGTTAGAGAGGTTGTATCTAAAGTTGACCTAATTACAACACGAAGACGATCAATACTAACTCCTAATTTATTTAAGGGGGTATTTGAATATGCCTCACCTACAGACCTTAAAGGTTATGGAATCATAACTGTTCAAAATCAAAAGTGGGATAAGACTCCATTTTGGACACTGGTTCCATATGAGCAATTTATGAGAAGGCAAGATCACTCAACTATTGCTATTTCAGATTACGACTTCATTCGAAAGGTGTTTATTGATAGTGAATTAAACGATGACAAGACTGTAATTTCAAATCTAGATGCCCTTACTTCAGGTGGAGGTCTTTGGGGTGCCTTTGGTGACGCAGAGAATGTTCGAGGAAGTTCAGCAAACTTTGTTGAGGGGCAAGCCAGCATTATGTTCGATATTGACGCTTCAGGTGGTACAACAGCCGGGATTGATAACTCAACTCTAGATTCAGTTGATCTTACGGCTTATTTCAATGGGGACTCAAACGGTGTTCTTTGGGCTTATCTACCAAATGCTGAAGGTATCACAAACATTATAATCAGAAACGGATCAGATGCCTCAAATTACTATTCAAAAACAGTCACAGCTCAGTCAGATGGTACAGCATTTGCGATAGGTTGGAATCTTCTAAACTTTAACCTTTCAACATTTGATACTGTTGGAACTCCGGTTGTTACGGCAATGAATTATAGTGCTATATATATGACAAAAGTTACTGAAAAAATATCACAGGTAGGATTTAGATTTGATGCTTTTAGCCTAAGAAGAGGTGAGATAAACAATATTTACTACTACTCAAGCTTTGGTTGGCAGACAGAGGCTGGTGTGTACATACAGAACAGTACAGAAGATACAGATGTATTAAATGCACATGATGAGGAATACGCTCTTATTCTTTCAAAATGTTCTGAGATTGCAGCAGACGATGTTGATGAAGAAAAGGTATCAAAGAAACAGGATGTCAAATATAAGTCTCTTGAAAAAGAATATAAAATGTCACACCCTTCAGAATCACTTATTATGATTGGCACGGTAGCGACATTTGTAAAAGTCTAGGAATTATAATTTGAAAACATTAACAATACAACAAGATCAATTCTCTCGAGGACTTCAACTTCTTACTGACGATAGTAAGGCTCCTTTTGGTTCAGCCAGAGAAATGCTTAACTGTATTATTACTGACAGGGGAGGTATTGCTCCGAGACCTGGAACAAAACTTCTTGGTACTTACAACGATACACCTTCTGCTGTTCGAGGTCTATACAACTTTAAAAAGTCAAAGTCAAATCCAGATATTCTTATCAAGACTTACGATGATGAAGTTGAATACTTTCACCCAACACTAGGAGAATGGGCAAGACTAAAAAATGGGTATACTGAAGACCAGCAATTTGACTTTACATATTCACTCGTTAATACAGATAACGATGACTTTACTTATTTCTGCAACAGATACGAAGAATACCAAAGATGGAGGGGTGCATACACTCAACTTAATGGAGCTCTAGCTGGAGGGGAAACAGAAGTTATAGTTGATTCTATTCTTACAGATCCAATCTATGAGGCACTAACAGCTACATCAAACTCTTCAACTACTGTGAACGTTGCATCTGCTATTTGGGCAACAAACATGTACAAAAACTTTTATGTTTACTTTCCATCAACTGGTAAGGTTCGTTTAATTACAGCAAACACTTCAAACCAAATAACCTTTGAGACACTTGGTTCTGGACCCGGAAACATTGCATTCCAAATTAGGCAACTTGCCTTCCCTGCTACTGGTTTAATTATCTATAGTGGTACACCTATCGCCTATACTGCCTTTGATCTTGCTACTCAGTTTGAGGTTTCTTCAGCTCACGCGGGAGCAGACAATACACCCGTTGCTGTTATTCCAGAAACATTTATAGCAGCCCCTAGAGGTAACAGAATTGATATTCTTAGAGGTCGCGTATACGTTGGGCGTGTGAGAAGTGCTATTTCTAGAGATGTATCAGGAGATATTCAAGCATCAACACAAGCTGGTTCGGTGTTTGTTTCAGAGCTTCTAGATCCTACAACCTTTACATTCCAGGCTGGAAGAGTTGCAGGAGAAGGAGACATTATAAACATTGCTTATGGTGGAGGAGACATTACAGATGTACAGGCATTTGAAAACCAAGTAGCTATATACAAAAGAGACTATATCGAGCTTGTACAATATACTGAAGATATAAATGATGTAGCAATTAGGACCCCACTTAAAACAGGTGTTGGTTCTATTGGCCGTGTTATTAAGGGGTCAGATGACCACTACTTCATGACACCAGACAAAAAATATACATCACTAGGTCGTGTAAGGAATAAAGATATAACCGTTCAAAGCTTAAACATTGGGCACGTTATCAAGAGACTTCTAGATAAATACAACAACGACAATTTTACTGGTAAAGAATTCAATAATAGAATTATTTCAACACACAAATCTTCTGAGTCAGCATCTATTAATGATACAATGCTTGTATATAATAAGAAAACTGAAACGTTTGAGGGTGTGTGGACAATTGGTGCTAATAATCTTGATATATTCAGAGGTAAAGACGAGACATCTGATGAGTTAGTTTACGGAGAAAGTAACGGAGCAAATGTTTGGAAAATGTTTCAAGATAGAAAAGCAGATGTTAGAGACTCCTCAACAGAGCTTCCTTACACCTCCCGATGGCAATCTAATTTCTTCAACGTACTACCATTAAAAGCAAACATGCAAGGAATATCAAGTATGGCTGTTGAAGGGTATATTTCAGCAGATGCAATATTCTCATGTGAGCTATTCAAGGATTTTGAGACAGAATCAATACTTTCATTTGATTTTGGTGGCAATGAAGATGCATTTCTTCAGGGGACAGCAAGTATTGGGGACTTCTTTGCAGCCAATCCATTTGGTACTACGCCAATTGGTTCAATCGGTGAAGTAGATTCAGACGGAAGAAGAAGGTTCTCATTTATTGTGTATTTTCCACATAAGTACTGTCAGTACTTGTCAACAGCCTTTTCCTCAACTGGAACAAACCAAGACTGGGAGATTATCAGAACGACATACGGATTAACCGAAAACGTCAGCACAAGAACAGTTAACACAAAGTCAGTGTAATTAACAGTCAATTTAGCACAATTATTAGAATCATTGTATAATACAAACACATTATGAGTACAAAACCAACAACAATTCCACCAAAGACCTTACAGCAAGCTATTCTGAGCACAGGTGTTTCTTTCAATCTTTCAGATATTAAAGGTTGGAATGGGGTAAATCTAACGCCTTCTGAATTTGGAACATTAGCATTCGGTTCTTTCTTGAGCCCAGACAGAAAACTTCTTGAGCTCTTTAGCTTTGACCCATCAACGGTAGCAAATGCTTCTATTTCTTTCGTTGCTCGAGGACTTAATCTTACTGGGGTAAATGCATCAGTGGCAGCCAACAAACTGTCTTGGCCTGCAGGAACGACAGTCATGCTTGGTACAGACACTCCTCAATTCCTTACACTACTTGCTGGACTAGGAAACGCAAATACATTTACCAATACAAACCTTTTCCTACTACTACCTACCTCAAACGGTGGAAACGCGACAACAGCAACTCAGCTTGTGACTTACGCCCAACTTGTAGCCGTTGCAACAGGATCAGCTTCTATCGACAGGGTTGTAGTAGCAGGTACAGCTGGAGAGACAGTTGTAGCAGGTGATGCAGTTTACATGGACTCATCGGATGGTGAATGGAAAAAGACAGATGCAACCACAGCCTCAACTGTTAATAATGTTATCAAGGGTATTGCACAAGGAGACGGAACAGACGGAGTAGAAATTACAAATGGTGTTCTTATTGCAGGACTTGATACAAACCAATCAGGATTAACACCTGGTGCAGTTCAGTATTTCTCAGACACAGATGGAGAGTTCTCAGAATCAGCAGGTACAGTAGAGGTTACAGCAGGGCAAGCTCACTCAGCTACAAAGATACTATTCCAACCATCATTCAATCAGCAAATTACAGAAAATGAACAAGATGCACTGGTTGGCACTTCAGGTACACCAAGTGCTACAAACAAATTTGAAACAAAGAACGATACAACAAGTGGAAGCTCTATTACTGCGACAACTATAGCTTTTGTAGCAAGCACAAAGACAATTACAGACTCAGGTAACGGATTCGTTACAGCAGGATTCCTAGTAGGAGAATCAATTATAATTACAGGAACAGCTTCTAACAATGGAACATTCACTCTTATCGCAGTAGCAGCAGGAGTTCTTACTGTTTCAGAAGTCTTGGTAGACGAAGTAGCAGGGGCTTCAATGACAATCATTTCTGCAGTAGCAAACAAACTTGTGAGATTGTTACCAAACGGCAAAATGCCTGGATTTAATGGAGAAAATCTTATAAATGTTGCCAAAAGCCAAACTACACTAGAAGCCGATGGTGTTATTAAAGCTTTTGATTCTGTAATACCTTCAGGAGAAAATATTATAAAAAGACTTTCCCCCGAAGCAGACGTACTTTCAGCTATAACGACAGCACCAACCTCTCTAGGAGGTGTTAAATCATTACCTCTTTCTACAAATGGTAGATATATATACTTTGTTGGTGGAGACACTGGAGATGCCTTAGATTTGCAAGCTCAGGTTAGAACAATGAACTCGGCTGAAAATGATTTTTCAAACGGTGTTGAAAAAGATATATATGTAACTGATGCAGGTGTTAATCATTATGATGTCGCAATGATTGGTGTTGATAAATTTATTGTTATTTATCAGATTGTTTCTAATGGTGGTATCGCAGCCATTATTGGTACTGTTTCAGGAACAACTATTACTCTAGGCTCAGCACAAGGAATAGAAGCCGCTGGTTTATCTGCTATCAGAACATGTTCTGTTGCAAAATTGGATACAGATAAGGCGATTATTGTTTATCGAGACGATTCAGGTGGAGACGTTAAAATGCAAGTACTTTCCGTCTCAGGTGTTGTAATTTCAACAAATGCTCCCGTTACCCTAGAGCTTGGTACAACAAATATCTATGTAGATGTTTGTCAACTAGATACAAACAAAGCCCTTGCCATCTACAGCACATCAAGCTCTAGCCAGCTTTATGCAGAAACAATTAATGTCTCTGGTACAGTGCCAGCAGGGGGAGGCTCAACAAGTCTAGCCCTTGGAGTATCAAGTTGGGATAATATTGGAATCATTAAAATATCAACTACAAAAGCTCTAATCTTGTATAGTCAGAGCAGTACACCAGTGAATGATTCAGCTATAATTGTTTCAATTGCAACAGATACTATTACAAAAGGCTCAGCTCTTAGTCTTACCGCAACAAGAATTACGCCAAACTTTGGAATGGCTATTATTTCAGAAACTCGTGCTCTTGTTTCTTCATTAAGTAGTGCTACACAAGTAACACAACATTTATTAGATATATCTGGTACAACACCAACCAGCATTACTTCTGAATCTTATGCTATCTCAAACTCATTCGGTGTTAATGATAGCGTTGCAATTTCAAGAGTTAAACCATGGCTTTATGTTATTGATCAGACAAGAACAGAAGGACGTAAAATAATTACTCTAGAACGAACAAACGAATCTAAATTAATCGGTATCACAAATGCAGACATTGCAGATGAAGCAGATGGAACTGTTCTTTATAGATACAATGAGCAACAACCAACAGGAATTGTTCTTACACCTGGCTCTCTTTATTATATAAATGATGATGGGCAACCGACATTAGATTCTTCATTAGTCGCCCCGATACTTGGAGTCGCGATTAGTGCAACTAAAATCTTACTAAAATAATATGCCACAATTCACAGCAGGACAATCAGCAACAGGGGTAGCAGCAGCAGCAGGAATTTCCAATGCTGATTTTTTAGCGTTCAACCCGGACCTAGCCGCCCGAGGTGGAAATAGAGACTTCGGGGGACTTACAGGTGACGTTGGAATTGGTCAGTCTTATAACCTAGGACCAGCCGCTCCAGTACCACCTACAGTAGATACACCCGCGTCAAATATCCCAACTCAAACAAACCCAAATAACCCTATTATTAGTGGGGCTTCTGTTTCGAATAGTAACGATGCTCTAGGATTAGACCTTCAAAGCTTGAGAGATAGATCCAGAGACACAGAAACTCTTATTGAAGACCGAATGTCAGACCTTGAGAGACGAAGAATTGAAGAAATTGCTGGCATCAGAGCTTCATTTGATGAAGCATCAAGACAGCAGGGAGACAGGCAAGAAAAAGACTTTGCTGGTAGGTCTACTGGTCTTATTACTTCAGGTGGAGGTTTCCTTGGGGTAACACAGTCACAACAGGGAGTTCTACAAAACCTAAATGATAAATTTGAAATAGAAAGAACAGCACTTGTTGCACAGAAGAATTCAGCAATCCGAGCGGCAGAAAATGCTCACTCAGATAAGGAATTTTCTCTAGCTAGAGAACTAATCGCTGAAGCAAAAGGTGTGGAGCAAGAAATATTTGACCGTCAAAGACAGCATGCCTCAGACCAGCTTGCTATTTCACGAGAGGAAAGGGCACAAGAAGAATTTGATAAAGGAATCACAGAAGATAAGATAAAGGCATTCACAATATTGTCTGATGAAGACTTTGCAAATGTACCTCAAGAAGATATTGCAGCTCTAGATAAGTTCTTCTATACGGGCTACACAAAAGCTCTTCGAGAAATTCAAAAATCAGAAGCTGAAGGTGAAAGCTTTGAAACAAGTGTAAACCTACAAAGCAAAATACAATCACTCATAAATAAAACCCCAGCGGGGCAGAAGATTACTCTACCAGATGGAACAGTAGTTATGGGAATGAAGAGAGCTGTTGGAAGTTCAAAATCGACATCGGGATTAATAACCGCAGAGACAGCTTCAAACCTAGGTATTCCATCATTGTCAGGAAAGAAAGAGTCAGATATTGTGTTATCCCTTAACTTTAATGAGCCACCAACTTGGTTCAAACAATACTACGCAAAAAAGTTCCCAGAATTTGCTGGAAACCCGACAGATGAAAAAGCAGAATGGGATTCATTTAAATCAGAGCCAGATATTGAGGCATATAAAAACAGTGCAATTGTATCAAGTAGAATTGCTTCCGCACAAAATTCATCAGCCTTTAACTTTGATTTAGATTTTATCGCTGATACAATACAATCAGCAATGAACGAATAATTACATGGGATTCTTAGATACACTTACATCAAAATTGGGGTTCAATGATAATGACAAAAAAAACAGGGAAAAACAGCCATCATTCCTTGAATCACTGAGGACAAGAGGAAGTCAAGAACCTTCTGGTTTTTTGGCGAATCTTTCTTCAAGAAGAACAGACAGGTCATTTGTCCCGGTGAGACCAACCCCATTTAAGCCAGAAGGTAAAAAAGTTACAGATCTTGACCCTAGCCTTAATCCAGCGAAGCAAGTAAGAAACCCTGATGTAACATTCGAAAGTGAGATTATAGAGCCTGTTGCTAAAGCTGGGCGTCTGTTTATCTCTAGACCTGCTAAAGCTCTTATTAAATCCTTTGAAGACATAGGGGGCTTTTTGGGAGATAAAAATTACAAACCAGAGCCTTTTAAGGCTGAAACCGCAGTAGAAAAAGCCCTTTTTGGAGAAGAGCCAATCGATAGCTTTGTTGGTTTTAGCCGTCAGCTAAAAAAAGATGCAAAGGAAATTGAAAAACAAGTAGTTGGTGAAGATGGAGAAGTTTTCTTTAGAGGAATAAACCCTGTACTTGCTTCAAGTATAGCTTTTATTGGTTCTTTTGCTCCTTTGGCGGATATTCTTCCTGGTGGTAAAGGGTCTTCAAAGGTACTAAAGGGTGCCACAGACGACCTTGTAAAGCTATTTATTAAGTCATCTGATGATGCCTCATCATTTAAAATACTAAAGAACGCCGGTGTGTCAGACGACCTTGCAAAAGAGGTTGCTCCTTTGATTACCAGAGTTAAGAACGCAGATGAGGCAAAAGCTATCATGCGTGACACAGTGGCAAAAGAACTTCAAAATGTGCAAGCTGGTGCGTTTTCAAGAATTGATGAATTAACAAACCAACAAAAAGGAATTCAAATAGACGGGGCTGGAAAGAAAATTAAAGTATCACCAAGACTTCTTTCGGCTGATGAAATGGATGAACTTAAATTTCTTACAGAAAACAAATCAAAACCAGAAAACATTCTTTTGGCAAACAGGGCAGTAGAAATTGCAAGCGAGGCCGCCGCACCCACTCGTGTAGCAAGCAAATCAACAGGTCAGGTTTTTGAGGTAGTTAACAGGGCAGAGAATTCAACTACTATAAAGAACGTTGAAACTGGTGTTGAATCAACTATTGATAACACTAGACTTTCAGAAAGGTTTAAAGAGGCGAAGAAAGCTAAAGCCTCAGAAGTACCAAAAGAAGCCCTTGAGCAAGAAGCCAAGAAGTTTGATAGTGCAAAAGAAGCAGTAGCTAAAGGAATGACAGAGGATGAGTTTGTTAAGGGGCAGGCACCTACTTATACTTCAATGAATCAAGCAGAGAGGAAGATTTTTAATGTTGCTAGTGCTGAAAAATACAGTTTTGGTGGTGAAAAACTAAATGGCTTTGAATTTGCAAAAAAGTTAAAAGATGAAGGGTTTGTTGTAATTCCAGAAACACGAGGAGCATCTATTGGATATAAGGCGGTAAAGGGGAGCTCAAAAATAAATATCAATGGGAATGTGGCAAAATCTTTTAACGCACTATCTCTAAAAACAGATACTGCTCTTTCCTCTAACATAAAAAATATACTTAATCCAGGTAAAACCACCTCCGAACTCCGTACAGAGTACCAAACAGCATTAAAAGCTAAAGCCTCAGAAGTACCGAAAGAAGCCCTTGAGCAAGAAGCAAAGAAGTTTAATAGTGTTGATGAGTTTGTGGATTCTCAGTTAGTTAATTTTGATGACTTAGAAGTTCCTGCAAAAACAGCAATACAAGCAGAGGCTCGTGTAAAAATGACTAACTTTGGGGTTTCTGCAGAAGAGGCAAATCCTTTTAAGACTCAATGGAAAAAAGCAACGGAAACAATCGAAAACTTACGAATAAGAAATGAAGATGTTTTTACAGACACTTTTACATTAAGAGGTTCTCAGACAAAGGGTAGAATTATTGTTGATAAAGACGGAATTGTTATTGATGGAAACAATAGACTAAGAGAAGCATTTAACAGAGGAGATGAAACCATAGAAATTTTTGAACAAGTTACAATTAAAACAAAAGCCCAACTAACAGACATCTGGAATAAAGCTAAAGCCTCAGAAGTACCGAAAGTTACTGATAAAGAGCGTAAATTTATTACATCGGCTAAAGCGTCTGAAGATATTGCTAGTGATGTATCAAAAGAAATTAGTGAAAGCTATACACCTAATTCAAATAAAAACCTTGTTGAAAATTCCACAGCCCGTGTTGCTGATGACTTTGAAGCTGCAAAAAAATTCGCCAAAGAGAATAATACAGATGAAGCTGTTGCAACTCGTATTGCTGTAGATAAGCAACTTTCCGCTAACTATAAAGCAGCAACATCTAAATTAGAAAAGGATGCTTTGGCAAAAGAACTTCGAGAGTCTCTTGTGGCTCACGCAAGACTTGCTACTGAGGAAGGACGAGCAGTTCAAGCTAACGCACTTCTTGGTAAAACAACACCTGAAGGAATGTTGAGAACAACATCAAAAAGTATTGATCAGTATAATGCTACAGCTAGAAACAAAATACCACAGTTGACAGATGAAGATGTTAAATTCGTACTTGATAAAGGTAACGAGATAGAAGGAATGGCAGAAGGTCTAGCCAAAGAAAAAGCAACACTTGATCTTGCGAATAGACTAGAAGATTTAATTCCAAGTCCTATGTGGAAAAAAATAGTACATGTATATAAAGCAGGATTATTGACAGGCTTAAAGACCTCTGGAGTAAACTTACAATCAACTTTTTGGAATGGTGTAGCAGAACAAGCTAAGAATATACCAGCAACAGGTATCGACCTTGCAATGTCTGTTGTCTCGGGAGAAAGGACAAAAGTACTTACACTAACAGGCCTTCTTAAAGGGTCTAAAGAAGGTGTTAAAAAGGGTTGGAATTACCTCAAGTCTGGAGTCGGAGAAGAGTCAGCAAAGAGTGCACTAGAATTTGGTAACATTACATATGACACAAAGGTGGGTAAGGCTCTTGGTGTTTATGCAGATACTGTATACAGAGTTCTAGGAGCTGAGGATATGCCTCCGTTTTATGGAGCACTAAGAAGATCTCTCTATGAACAAGCTCTTGTTAACATAAAAAATACAAAAAAAGTATTTAAAAACTCAGATGAAAAATCTAAGTTTATTCAAGACTTTATGAATAACCCACCATCTAAAGCACTCGAGTTAGCTGATCTTGACGCAAAGATAGCCACTTTCCGTAATGACACAGCTCTAGGTATTATGGCTAGAGGAATACAGAATGCCCCCATTGTCGGACTAATTGCCCAAATGACAGTTCTCCCTTTTGCAAAAACCCCATCTGCTGTAGCTATGCAACTATTTAATTATACACCAGGGGGTCTTTTGACCACCTTCTATAAAGGATTTCTGAGGAATGGTTTTGACCAAAAGGAGGTGGCAGAAGGTCTTGGTAGAGTTACTACTGGTATGGGGGCTCTATGGTTAGGAACAGAACTGTACAAAAAAGGAAAGATCACTCTTGGTTATCCTAGTGATGAAAACACTCGGAATGAATGGGAGGCAACAGGAAAAAAAGAAAACTCCATTGAAATTGGAGGAAAATATGTCCCCCTTATAACTTTTGGACCACAAGGTATGGTCTTGGCTATTGGAGGTTATTTTCAAACAGGAAAAGATGATACAGGTTCTATTTCTGGTGGTGTAATACAAGGATTCTTTGGCGGTGTTAAAGGGATGACAGAACAAACCTTTTTAACAGGTGTCAAAAGAGTAATAGATGTATTAGACGATCCAGAAAAAAAAGCAGGAACATATGTTTCTAGTCAAATAAGCTCATTCGTACCAACGATAGTTAGTGATATATCAAAATCTTTTGATGAATACGAACGTAAGTCAGGTACTATGCTTGAGTCTATTAAAGGGCGTATTCCTGGTTTGAGAAATACAACACCAAGGAGACTAAACGTCTGGGGTCAGCCAATAAAAAGAAATAGACCTGCTATTGCTACAGCTTTAAGTCCTGTCCGTCTTTCAAATCCGGTAGAAAACCCATTAAATACAGAGACTGAAAGATTGGCGATGTTCGGAGAAGATGTAAACCCTACAAAAGTAAAGCCTAAAATTAGTGATGTGAAACTTGATGATAAAGAATATTACGTATATCAGAGAACTTATGGAGCTCTTATAACTACCCATTTGAATCAATTAATAGGGAACGAAGGTTATCAACGACTAAATCCAGAACAGCAAGCTGAGAAGTTTACTGAAGTGATTACAACCGTAAAAAGAGAAACATCAAAAGGAATGCTACCAGTGTTAATAAAAATGAGATATGATTTTGGTGAAGAAGCTGATTACCAAAATATTTCAAAGGCGACTTCAGAGTTATACAAAAAAAGCCCCGACTTTGCCAAGGCTGATTATGAAATTCAAGCTAAGATTTTGAAGAGTTTGTTGCAATTATAACCATAACGGAGAGTATGAAAACCAATAAATATATTGGGTTTTCTTGGTATAGATCATCCAGACCTATAAGGGTGGCGAAAAGACCCATTAGAGAAGCTACACCTATTCCAAAAGCCCTAAATGCTGTCTCTATACTACCCCTCAATTTCTTTTTGTTTTTTGAATATAACATAATGTTTTTCTGAATAAGTTGCGTCACCTGTTTGCTCTTCTTCTTTTTGCATTTCCTTCAGGTGATTTTTAATGTTATCTGTTTCCTTTGTGTACTTCCATGTTCTTCGACTACCTAGAGATAATTTACCCATATCTTCGATATTTATCTCGCCCAAGTCCCCTTCTACCATGAGGTCTAGTACCTCTGAATTCAGTTCTGAGGCCAATAATTCTAGGTCTTTAATGTCCTTTTTGATTTCTGCATATTTCTTTAGTTTTGATTTTTGTATATCGTTCATAATTTAATTAATCGTTAATTTCTGATAATTTAATCTCCTTTAATTTTAGTGTTCTTGTAATGATTGGATATTTTTTAACCTCAGCAAACTGTTTAGTTAAATCTGAGTTTTGACTATGCGGGTCTTTACCATAAGTTTCGTAAAAAGATAGTGATATCATTACACGTCTAGATGCAGTTTTTATTCTTGCCTCCCATTCAAAATCACTACACCTGTCTCTTTCTGTTGATACGGCAAATGTAAAGTCTTCAATCTTCGCAAAACAATGAATAAAAGTATTATCGTCTGATTTGTATAGATAAATTGTTTTATCTTTTAGGTTCATATTTTAATTCTTTTAATGTCCTTAACAATCTTATCTCTTACTCCGTACACCCAATCATAGAGTTGGCATATCATCTTAAATGCTTTCCAGGCATGTGCGATTCTATTCACTTTATATACGGTAAACTTGTCGGAGTCTTTTGAGAGATGTAAAATCTTACAATCTTTTATCTTCAGCCCTGTCATTTTTTCGAAGAAATATTTGTAGGCTGCAATTTGGGTACTGTACCCTATCTGATCTATCGCGTTTGATGTTTTAAAATCGACCAAGGTAAGCTTTCCGTTCATCATACACAGGAAGTCCAGAGTTCCAGCACTGTATCTGTCGTCCCCAACGAGGATTTCAGAGGCCAGAGGTATCACTGTGTGTTTATTAAAGAAGGCTTCCACCGCTCTCATTGATGCTATCGACCTTGGGTCAGCACCTTCTGGTGCGAATGAGGTAATATCCTTGGGTTTTTTCTTTGTCCTAAGCCATTCCAGAATATAGGCTTCCGCCGCATCATGGGCTATTGTTCCAACTGCACCGGCATCATCTCTAATATCAGTGTGAGCAATTTGCATACCCTTGATCATGTCATCTCTGAACCTTTCGGTCTGGATACGGTTTATCCTATCCTCTTTTAACAACCAAAGAGCCCCCATTTTTACCGACCAAGCCATCAAGTGAGGCTTAGAAAGCACCCCTCCTTGTTTTGTTGTAACTGATTTCTGTATGACACCAGTTATTGTGTTGATATATCTATGTCCATAGTCATTGTGACGAGGTTCCCAGACACCAACCACTGTGTCTTGAATGATCTTAAGCACTTGTTTAGCTGTAGGTGTTTTAGTTTTCATAAGTAGATCGTATATCTGGTAATTTATAAGTTGTAATTGACTCTTTCATTTCAATCAATCTATCTCCTTGATTATTTATTTCTCTTGATTCAAATAGAGACATTATAAATTCAGTCATTTTTGCATACTGTTCGTCATTTATGATTACCTGTCTATATTCATTAGACAACGACTTATCCTCAATGAAAATAAGCATCCTTTGGTAATATAATTCTTTTGTATCTAAAAGTTTATTTGTCATATTATTTATACACTATATTCCAGGCCTAGGTACCTTTAGGCTCAGAATGCAGTGTATAAACACCGCATACCATTATTAATCGAATGGTGGTACATCTTTGTCTTCCGTCAAGTCTTTTGCAAGTTCTTCTACTGAATCAGGTCGTACAAGTCCTTTTGCCAACCATTCTTCTGATCGAGAGATTTTCTTGTACATTCCACTCTTTTCGTGTAATGAAAAAACATACTGGGAGCTAAAGTTATCGTCATAATCGAATAGAAATGGCTCTGTAATTTTTTCTGCACACTTCATTGATTTTGGAAGCGGGCTCACACTCTTAATGTTGGCGTAAACAACTCCTTCTGCTGTTGGTGTTGAATGAACAACATTAACAAGGGCTGTTTGTCCAATAAGAGATTGAACATCATATTCTTTAGAATCTTCTACTGTGAACTTTTTCCCTAGCATTGATTCCAGGAATGGAAGTAGGTTTCCTCGACTATTCATTGAGAGTGTAAACTCTTGTCCGACAGTAAAGGGAGTTCCATCTTCTTTAAGTGCTTCTGGAATCTCAAAAGTGAAGTACATTCGATTTCTAACAACATCTTTTCCTTTGATGTTATCGGTAATTGTTCCGATATGGGTTACTGCACAGATTCTACCAGCGTGTGTTCCAGCCTCTAAAGGAAGGAAGATTTTTTGGTTGTCTTTTGCGTATAGTGACATATGTTTTTTATAATTAATAATTAATAATGATCCAGCTTATATACTGGGAGGGGGAGACAAATCAAACCTTATCTTAACCCCCTCAATATATAAACCCTATCTATCGGACAATAATTTCTTATTGAGCTCTTTGTATAAACTTTCGGCTGCCAGAATTCTACTAACACCAGAACGATCTATGTTAAAAATAATACCTATATCCTCACCAGAATACCCCTCATCTTTGAGGAATTTTATGATCTTCGCTCTTTTAGCCAAAAGGTGCTTTTTAATTGTTGTTTTTTGTATTGCCATAATAGTTTTGCACAACCTCTTTTTTGTACAAATTAAATGTATCATGCTAATATAATATGTGCAACAAAATGTTGTGGATAAAAAGCCCCTTTTATACTTATGTACACATACCAAATTTACAAAGATGGACTAGAATTTTTAGGCATTACTGATACATATCAGATGGCTTCTATTATTATGTCCAACATTGGAAATGTGCAATATGAAAATCTACGACAAAAAAAAGAGACAGACCTAAAGGATTGGGAAAATAGATACAAAGTGTCCCACGGGCTACAAAAAAAAGAATACAAAGAGATGCTTAAAGAGACTCAGTGTGAAATAAACATAATAAAGGGTATCAAGAGGAGGTGTCCAGATGATGTGTTATTAGAAGAGATTTTTGGTAACTATATAGAGAAAAAGAAGAGACTAAACAAAATCCTTAAATGGCAAACAATAAATAAGAAAGAGGTTGAACTAGATATTCCGTCAGCAAAGATGTTTCCAATTGAAAATCTTATAGAATTTAACAACTACGGGTTTGCAAAATGTATATGGCACGACGAAAAAAGTCCAAGTCTTCACTGGGACAAGAAGAGAAACAAAGCTCATTGCTTTGCAGGGTGTGGAGACTTCGATTCAATAGATATATACATGAAGATTAATAATGTAGCATTTAATGTAGCCGTAAAAAACTTATGTCAGAGTTAACAATAACAGAAATAGAAGAAAAGATTGGTGAGGTCTACCTTCTTGTTGACCCTGGTGTTATTCGTATTGTATTAGCTACGGTTATCGGTAATCGTCTTGGACTAGCAGATAAACCTATCTGGCTTCTTCTTTTGGCTGGATCAAGTTCGGGAAAAACTGCAATCATGTCTATTGTTGATAAATGTGGTAAATGGATTGTTCCTATTGATACTCTTACAACAAACACCTTCGCTTCATCATTGGCTCGAGATGAAGAAGTATCTCTACTTTGGAAAGCAAACAATGGTGTTCTTGTTTTTAAGGACTTTACTACTATCACAAACATGAATGATGAGGGACTCCGAGAAATCATGGGTCAACTTAGGGCTATATATGATGGAGAGTTTACAAAGCGTTCAGGTAACGCACAAGACGTAGAATGGAAGGGTAAGATCGGTATTATAGCAGGAGGAACAATTGCATCACAAAGGAAGATGAGACAGTTCTCAGAGCAAGGAGAGCGTTTTATCAACTATGTTATGCAGGTTGCTGACGCCAAAGAAATTACAAGAAGAGCAATGAAGAACCAGAAAAGTCTAGCAAGAATTACAGACGATATAGCCGATATGGTTGCTGAATTTGTGAATGACAAGATCAACAACATATCAATGGACGAGCTGTTTATCTCAGAGGAGATTATAGATCAGATGATTGATGTAGCTGATTTTGCCACACAAGCCAGAAGCCCTGTTACTATGAGTAAAAAGGACCCGACAATGGTTGAATTCGTGGGAGATAGAGAAATGCCACCTCGCATGGGAATGATGCTTAAAAATCTTGCCATTGCTCTGATGGTTATCTCCGGTGAGAAAATGCTTAAAGGTATAAATGCTCAGATTTTATATAAGACAGCACTAGATAGCGTGCCTGTGGAAAGAAGAATTATACTTACTGTTTTAGCAAAGTATCAAAGTGCAACCACAAAGGCCTTAGCTCAACACCTTAATTATCCGACAATGACAGTCCGGGCGTGGTGCAACCAACTCAACGCACTCAAAATGATCGACCGAGACAGTGGAGGGAATGGGTCTAGTGATAGATGGACTCTAAAGAAAGAACATAAAGATACTATGTGTAAGTATGAAAATATCGAAGAGGAGGATTCAACACTTGATCATAACGTTATTATTGAGGGAGAGGACGACTTCAATGCCTATGTAGATAGAGAAACGTTTAATATGGACGAATCAAGAATGACAGAAGCTTCTATATTTAACTTCGACGAATAAATACATCAAGCTAATAAATAAGAAGTTCCTATCTCACCAGCCCTATCTTCAGTCAAAGACTTCCGCGAGGAGGTCTTTTTTTCTAGTAGAAAAGCCCCTATTTCAATTACAAAAAACTCTTTGTTCTGGGGTCGATGGTATTGGATCACCACGTAGCCTTTGCCGGCACACATTATTACATCGAACAGGGTCCCGAACCTTAATCCGTCTGAAAATTTATGTATCACTCTTTTTAGTAATAGATTTGATACTTGATGATCTTTAACATCAGAAAAAGGTAGAGATAAACCACGTGAAACTTTAATTTCAAAATACGCATTTGGCTCACCAATCCATCTATGCTTTAGCCACCTCTGAAACTTGGTGGTAAAAATCTGCTCACGTTTAACCATTATAAGGGTATTTATTACTCTTCCTTAAATTCTCACTTGCCTCAAGTGGTTGTAGATTATTTAGAATGCGTTCCTTGTTTTTTAGATACCATTCATGTTTATATTCTTTTGACATGAATTAAGTATATGGGAACGACTTTTGATTGTCAAATATTCATTATATCTCATATAACTTTTTAGCCATCTATGAAAGGCCCATTTGGAAAATTTAGTAGTAAAGGTTGATTCTCTTCTTTGCATTTACGCATTATACAACGTATTGTCTTTTTTATCCAACTCAAGGTCGTGTTGTTCGTCGTATTGTCCTTGGTCTACATCTGATTGGACTTTTTTCCTTTTATATCTTTTAATCTGGCAGTATTGTGAGCAATTTTTTCGAGACATTCCCGTGAGTTCTTTGTCGCAAGTAATGCACCTGTACCCGTTTGGTTTTAGATTATCCGTGTGCTTGTATCCTGACGGGTGTGTTTTTATTATTTCCTCCATAAAAGAAATTTGAAATGAAAGAATCGTATAATTCGGACTTTATATCCGTTCTCCCATAGATGTTTGTACTTCACCGTTGGATAATTGTTATATCTTGTGATTTTGATCATGATGATTTTAATTAAAAATAATGTCTAACTCACTGAGCATGAGGGGTAGCCTAATCACTAAAAATTTCTTTTTAATAAATACCCCCCAGATTCAATGAGCTAGTTTTTAGATTCACTGAGTAGAGGCTTAGCTGGACTACAACAATAAAATCTTAATTAAAAAATTCAACTTGCCTTTCATTCGGCAATACCCTCTAAACCTCTATTCAATGAACCTAGTTTATAGATGTACCTTTGTTTCTAGTGTTACTATTGTGTCGTTGTGCTGCCCTCCATGTGGTACTAAAAGTATTTCATCTATTTCAAATCCGTACTTCTTACCTATTCCTCCACTATTCCAACCAAAAGATATAACTCTTCCACCTTTTTTAACTATTCTTCCTATTTCTTTTTTTAGTGCAGACCAGTAACTTGCATTTGTCGTGTAATCTAATCCAGCTCCTCCATACATTTCTTTTAACTGTCTTGGGCTGTAAGGTGGGTCAAAAGCCAACTGCTCGACTGAATCGTCCTTAAATGTCTTTAAATAGTCAAGGGCGTCTTTTTCAAAAGGAAAAGGAAATGGGTCTACATAGTCTTCCCCAAACTCTTTTTCTAACATTTCTTTAATTGGTTTTATTGTAAAGGTCTTATGACTAGGCATAGACCATATTCTGTTTATTTTCATAATTAAACGATAGATAGATTGCTCTTAATCCCCTCCCTCAATCGCTTTGTCTGTAAAGTCCTTTGTATTTTCAATGCTCATAGTTTTTATTTTTTCATATAATTTTTAATACATTTATGAATACATATTGTCATGTTTTCATCAACTTCAAAATACAGATTGTTCCCCTTTTTAATTTGACAACTATACATTTTGTTTATTGGTTGATATGATATTTCTGCGTTGAACTTAAACGCCTTTAGTGCTGTCTCTTGCGTTATTTTATTCATAGTTCTTATTCTTTATCATTTTATAAATTATAGCTCTGATAACATTTACCGTTACTGCATTTCCGCACATCTTGTATCTTTGAGAATCTGAGGTACCTTCTACTCCTGTCCATCCGTCAGGAAATGATTGTAATCTTTCTGTTTCTAATGGGGTTAGTCGTCTTACTCTATCACTCCAATACATC
>Ga0105050_10003997_pt1 | contig 19934 bp, 36 predicted proteins | sample FRY01_FD_78088 | JGI IMG/M metagenome (GOLD analysis project Ga0105050, IMG submission 78088) | Freshwater microbial communities from Lake Fryxell liftoff mats and glacier meltwater in Antarctica - FRY-01 | ecosystem: Environmental > Aquatic > Freshwater > Ice > Glacier meltwater ...
AGATAATAATATAAATAAATAAATTATGAAATACGTAAAAACATTTGAACAGTTCATGGAGGCAAAGCTCTCAAAAATGAATGAAGGATCAGAAGAAGAAACAGCAACAGCTGCTGCTCCTATTAAAAGTGAAGAAGAACCAGAAGAGTCTGACGACGATGACGACGATGACGATGACAAGCCAGAAGAGTCAGATGATGATGACGATGATGATGACGATGATGACGACGATGATGACGACGAAGATTAAAATATTCTGATTAATTAATAAAAGTGCCAGATTGCAGATTATCACGCAAATATATAAATAAATAAATAAATAAATAAATAAAAATCATGAAATTTACAAAGGAACAAATTTTAGGAATTACACGTCATATATTAACATTTGTCGGAGGTATTTTAGTAACAAAGGGTCTTATGGAAGAAGGAATGTTGACTGAATCTATAGGATCTATTTTAACTGTTATAGGGGCCGTTTGGTCAATAATAGCTAAAAAATAAATAATGGAAGAGATAATAGAGTCATATCAAGATTTTATTAATGAGGGTTTTATTAAAATGAAACACTTCGGAGTTAATTTTACTATAACTAGTAAAATTGATGCAGGTCAAAGAAAGGCTAAATATAACTTTTTGCCTTCGACAATGAAGGACTTAGAATTAATTGAAGATAAAGAGAATTTCGCAAAGACAATTGAAACTTACTTGAATAATAAGTCTGGTTTAAAATTTGTATATGATGCTCATGATCCAGCAGCAGGCATGACATTCAGTATATACCTTGTTGATTTAGAAGAAGTAATGATACATGTATTAAAGTGATGTACGAAATTAAGAGTTTAGAACAATTTATTAATGAGGGTGTAAATGACCCAGGAAAACTGAAAGCTGTATTTATGGCTGGAGGGGCAGGTTCAGGTAAAAGTTTTGTAGCTACTGAACTTTTTGCTATTGATAGAAAGACTATGGCAAGAACTGCGGCATCAGGATTAAAGGTTGTTAACTTTGATGATGTATTGGAATACTTGGCAAAGAAAGATGGTAAGGATTTAGGATTGATGCATACATGGGATGCGGCAGAAACTGGAAAATATTTCGCAAGAAGTCAGAAGAGAATTAATCTTATGATGAAATATCTTACTGATGGTAGATTAGGCTTATTAATAGACAGTACTGCTAGTAATGCTACGAAAGTCCAGAATCAGAAGAAGAAAATGGAAGATTTGGGATATGATTGCTTCTTAGTCTTTGCAGATACGCCGTTAGAAACTGCACTCGAAAGAAACCAGAATCGTGAAAGAGTAATGGATGATGAGAAGGTAGTTAATAATTGGAATAATGTGCAAGAGGTTAAAGAAGAATTGGTAACAATGTTTGCGCCTCATTATGCAATTATAATAAATGATGGATTACAGGACATTGGAAAACAGGGTCAGAAAGAAGTCGATAAATTTTTAAGAGCGCCTATTATGAATCCGCTTGGTATACAATGGATTGAAAATGCGCATACATTAAGAAAACTTGCTAATGAACAATAAGAAATATCCCTATTACGGAGAGTGGTTAAATGAGAGCCAACAAATAGATGAAGGTAAGTTTACAGAGTGGACGAAAAAAATGTATAAGAAGGGTACAGATTTTACCCGTTCTGTAATTGATGGAACTAAAAGAGAGGGTGCTGAAACTAAAGAGGCGTTTAATATTTTAAGAAGGATGATTAAGGGTGAAGATGTTTCTTTTGATGAAAAGAAATTCTTAAAAGCACAGTCAGCTGATTTAGTAAAGATTATACCATTGATTGCAATTCAGGGATTACCAGGGGCTATTCCTATTACCCATTTCTTAGTTATATTAGGAAAGAAATACGGATTTAGTGTTTTACCTAATTCACATCATAAGATATCTCTTGACGATTTAGAGAAAACACATGGTAGTTAGTGGAACAATTATCAATTAAATAGGTATAATTATTACATCGTTGTTGATGGATTTAAGAATGGTATTATTCATGAATAGAAATGCGCACAATCCAATTAAAGAAACTTCATTATCAAGTGCATCTCCAGATGCGGATTTAATATCAGTTGGTCAAGATATGTTTTGGTCACCTGTTAATACTCAGCATATTAATAAAGTAGAAGTGATCCAAGAATGTGATCCTATGTTAGAGTTTATGTCAAAAGCGATATATTAGTATATAATAGTCTAGGAAATTACACACAAAAATATTTACAAACAATGTTAAAATTTGATTTAAATGATATATTGATATGTCCAGCGGTGCTGTCATCAATACAAAGTAGGGTAGAAGTTAACCCATATTATAAGACGCATTTACCAATTATTGCTGCGCCAATGGACACTGTAGTTTCAGAAGATAATATTAAATATTTTGTTCATGATAAAATTAACTTCTGTTTACCTAGAGGAGTTGATATAAAAGATGGAGATGATAGAAATGGATATGTAATGTGTTTCAAGAGTTACGGTCTAGAGGAGTTCAAGGGAATTTTTTTAGTAAATTTAAAACCAGGACATTGTGTAGTAGTACCATATAAATATCTTTTAATTGATATTGCAAATGGTCACATGGAAGAATTGTTAGAAGTAATTAAATTATTTAAAAAAAATTACGGTAATATGTATAAATTAATGGTTGGTAATGTTGCTAACCCTGAAACTTATAGATTTTTATCAAAAGCAGGAGCAGACTTTATAAGAGTTGGAATTGGAGCTGGAAACGGTTGCCTTACAAGCGTTCAAACAGGTGTAGGATATCCAATAGGTTCTTTAATATCTGCATGTAATGAGATTAAAAATGAATTAGCAGGACATAAAGAGAATTATGCTTTAATAGTTACAGATGGTGGAATGAAGTCATATAGTGATATAATTAAAGCTTTAGCATTAGGTGCTGATTATGTTATGGTTGGAAGTATATTAAATAAGGCTTTAGAAAGTGCAGGACCTACAACATTGTTTGGATTTAGATTAAATCAACACTCAGAATTTACTGAATGGTTATTTAACAAGGGATTTCCTATTAAAAAGAAGTTCAGGGGAATGTCTACAAAGGAAGTTCAAAAAGATTGGGGAAGAACTGAATTAAAAACGTCAGAAGGCGTTATAAGATATAGAAATGTTGAATATACTTTACAACAATGGGTTAATAATTTCGAACATTATCTTAAAAGTGCTATGAGTTATTCTGATAGTAGAGAATTATTAGAATTTATAGGTTTAGCACAAACAAATCAGATCACAGATAATGCTTACAAGCGCTTCAATAAATAAATAAAACAAAACAAACAACAATATGTTATTAAAGAAAGGTGCCGAAGGACGTAATGTTAAAGAGGTACAAACGCTTCTTGCTTTCCATGGTTTTTGGACATATCATAAATTTACGACTACGTATGGTACTGTAACAGAAACTGCAGTAAAATTATTTCAAAAAGCAAAAGGATTAAAACCAATAGATGGTGAAGTTGGACCTTTGACATTAAATGAATTACTTAGAGGAGTTGATACTGACAAGTATACAATAGATGATAAACTTCCAAAACCTGTTGTAAAACCAGTAGTATTAGGTACTGTTGCCCCAGCATCAGTAAAGCCGGTTACAAGTGACAAACCTATAAAAGATACTGATAATGTTTTATCAATGAAAGGATCTTATACAACTAAAAATGGTCTATTAATTGATAAAGCATATTTAGATACAGATGAATATGTAACAGATTATGGGAAGATTAAACCGTTAAGTTTCTTTATTCATCATACTGCCGGCTGGAATAATCCATATAGTACTATTGTTTCTTGGAATAAAGATGATAGAGGACGTGTAGCAACACCATATTGTATCGGAGGAATATCTATAATTAAAGGTAAATATGATGACGCAAAATTTGATGGAAAGGTAGTAGAATGTATTCCTGACGGTTATATCGGATGGCATTTAGGTAAAGTTGGTAACTTTGAAATTTCAAAGATGTCATCAGCAGTTGAAATTTGTAATTTTGGTTGGGCTGAGAAAAAAGGTGATAAGTTTTTCACTTATACAGGCGCTGAAGTTCCTAAAGAAATGGTTTGTGATTTAGGTTACAAATTTAGAGGTTATCAATTTTGGCATGCATATACTCCTGCTCAAATCGAAGCTTTAAAGCAATTAATTATTCATGTACATGCGATTTATCCTTCTATTAAAATTAAGAAAGGTCTTCCTGAATTATTAGCAAATGGAATGAGTGCTAAAGATGCTTTTGAATTTCAGCCTGATGCTTACAATGCAAAACAACATGGACTTTGGAGCCATACAAATGTTAGGAAAGATAAAACTGATATGTTTCCACAACATGAATTGGTTGAAATGCTTAAATGGGTTTATCATAATTTATAATAAAAAATATTCAAAGAAAGTTCTATATAATATGGAACTTTCTTTTGGAATCATGTATAACTCTAACACTTATTTGGAATGGGATTTAATAAACGATGCGTAAATTTAAAAAACCTTTTATTACGATATCAAGAGGACAATAGTTTAGAATCTATTAAAACATATCTAGATGCTGATGCTTTAATTGTCAACATGGATTCTAGTAGATATATTGTTAATAAGATTTGTCAAGGTGATGATAATGGTGCAAAATTAATATTAGAATATGAGCTTAGCAGACAAGGTTTATCATAACCTATTAGAAGATATCATGAAAAATGGTATAGTAAAAGGAGACAGGACAGGAACTGGTACGAAATCCATTTTTGGTCGTCAAATTAGATTTAACATGTCTGATGGGTTTCCAATGTTAACTACAAAGAAACTTCACATGAAGTCTATAATTCATGAACTGATATGGTTTCTGAATGGAGATACTAATATCAAATATTTAAATGATAATGGTGTTACAATTTGGAATGAATGGGCTGATAAGAATGGGGATTTAGGACCTGTTTATGGTAAACAGTGGAGGAATTGGTGTGGAACTAAGAAAGTACCGGCTGGTTGGGAACATGGTGCTATTACAGAGTTTAAAGAGGAAAATACATGCGACCAGATATCAACATTAATTAATGATCTTAGAAAAAATCCTGATTCTAGAAGATTAATGGTTTCTGCATGGAATGTCGCAGAAATTGAAAAAGCTGCACTTCCACCATGTCATTATGGTTTTCAATTATGGACATGTGAAATGGCAGAAGATGAGCGCAAACAATATTACTGTGAACAAAACGGGAAGAATAGTTGGTTTACAGATAAATTAGACAGTGAAGGATTAGATAAATTAGGCTGCCCTAAACGTAAGATAAGTTTGATGTGGAATCAGCGTTCAGTTGATACCTTCTTAGGGTTACCATTTAATATAGCTTCTTATGGTTTATTGTTACACATGCTTGCACAGCAAGTAAATATGGTTCCTGATGAATTAGTTGGTAACTTAGGAGATACTCATCTTTACTCTAATCATTACGGTTATGTAGAGATGCAGTTATTGAGAGATACGATGAAACACTCATCTCCAACATTAAAACTGAACAAGGCTGTCGATATCTTTTCATACAAATTTGAAGATTTTGAAATCGTGGATTATACATGTGAGCCAAATTGGAAAAACGTACCTATAGCAATATGAGACTACCTGTACCCGGAGATATCTACCAACATTGGAAGGGCTTGAATTATCAAGTTGTATTAATTGGCAAAAGTGAAAAGACAACTGAAGCTGAAGTAATTTATATGCCTGTCGGTCAAGACAATGTTTGGATTAGACCTATGAAAGAATGGAATGATATTATTGACTCTATAGAAGGTGAACAGGTTTATCGTTTTAAATTCATCAGGAATATCAATATGTCATGATATATAATATCAATTGTTAAGAGCATCGTGCTTGTTAATCTTGAGTCGCTTGACGGCTTTGGAATTTTCAATAAAGGAAATGAAAAGATTGGCATAAAAAATGAAAAATGTTATGAACAACAAACCACAGGCTTACATAAGTGTGAGCAAAAACCGCGCCAAACAAGGACGCAAAGTGTATCTGAAAGATGATACAGAATTCGAAATCGAATTATACAACCCAACTCAATTAGTAGTATGTGCAAAAATCTGGATTAATGGGCAGGAAATGCAAGGAGGATCTTTAGTATTAAATCCTGCACAGCGATTTCATTTAGATAGATATTTGGATGAGCCAAAGAAATTTAAGTTTTCGACTTATGACGTTTCTGGTTCCGAAGAAGAAATTAAACATGCTATTAAAAACAATGGATTGATTCAGGTGAAATTCTATAATGAAATAACCCCAGTTAATTACGGAAATCCTAGTATTACAATTACTGATCCGTTTAAACAAAATCCCTTTTGGTATGGGGGTCCAACTCTTCCACCTAATCCGTATATAATTACATGTAATGGCACAGGTATAACAAATGTATCGAATAATATTAACTGCCTGAATCGCTCAGATAATAATTTAAATGTAAAAGGTATTAATACGAATTATAGTTTCTTTAGTTCAGCATCTGAATTTGGTATGGAGGATTTTTTAGTTGAACCTGTTTTAAACGACGAATATAAATACGATACTCCTATTGAATCTCAAAAGATTAAAGAAAGTGGACGCATTGAAGCTGGGTCAAAATCTGAACAGGAGTTTATACTTGTTAATAAATCCTTTGCATTTTCAGCATGTGCTGAATATGAATACATTATTCTTCCAATGTCTCAAAATATAATTGAGGCAAAAGAGATTGGTAATAAAGTATATTGTACAGGATGTACGTTACGTAAAAGAAAACCAGAATGGAAGTTCTGCCCAAAATGTTCAACTAAATTTGAATTATAAAAGATAGCACGAAACTCTTAATAATTGAAGCCACTCTATAGAGTGGCTTTTTAGGGTTTTATAATTATTTCTGAAACATTCTAGGAATTTATCAGTATAAACTTTGGAAGCAGGGGAATTATGTTTACATTTAACACATAAGAGGTAAAATTATGAAAGAGACAGGAATAGAACAACAATTAAAGTTCAAGCAAGAAACAACAGAACATTCAATGAATGATGCATATTGTCGCGTAACTAAAATAGGTAAAAGATTTACTGATATTACAGTTAAGGAGAAATTCACATCAATTAAAAGAGTGAAAATGCTTAAACAAATGATAGCATATTTTGAAGATCGTCAAGAATTCGAAAAATGTTTCGTACTTATGGAAATACTCAAAGAGTTTAATGTAGTATATTTCAGTACAGATTCGTATAAATAATACTTGATATATAGACTTGAAAAGGTTTATATGAAATATATTAAAACATACGAGCAGTATATTAATGAGAAGGTTCAAGAAGAGATTCATGAATCGGCTGTTCAGGATCCAGACTTAGAGGACTTTCGTCACTATAGAGGGAGTATACTTCAATTTAAACAATATTGGGAAAGAAAAATGAGCAAACCATTTAATCCACATGGTACAGTTCAATACAAATATCCAAAAGAAAGAGAAGAATTAGATGCTTCTCTTCCCTATCAAGATTTTGTAAATGGTACATCTTCATTAGTACAACATAATTTAAAAACCAGAAAGCAAAGCTGGACAAATGAAGAAGGCAATTAATTAGCAAAAATGGAAACAGAAAGTTTTAAACAAGGTGAAAAAACAATTAGTAAAGACAACTCTGAAGGAGAGAAACCTGTCGAACCTATGTTTGTTGGCAGGAACGTTTTTCCTTCCACTAGGATACGACGCAGCGTTCGCTATGATTTATGTTTGGATGGAGAAGCATTTCGAAAATCCTTACTGGCCTACAACTGGTGTATTTTATGTTATATCAGCCCTGTTTTTTATATTATATTTTATACTACGCAAAAAGTCTAAATAAAAAAGAATAAAATGATAGACAATAATTTCATGGAATCATTCGGTGATTTCGTAAAATCATATACAATTTCTGAAGCTGAAAAGGCTGCAGATGATAATCAGAAGATTAAAGATAAGATGGAAAAAGCTCAAGAAGCTAAGAAAAATGCTAACATTGCTAAAGAAGAGTATGAAGAACTTCAGAAAGAAAATGACAATACATCTTTAATAGAAATTGCACTTCTTAAATATAAGAAGTTTAAAGCACAAGCTGAAATGATTGCAGCTGATGCTAAACTAATAAAAAAAGGAATTCAAATTCTAGACGATGAAAAATCACAAGAAGATAAAAAGTCTACACGAGAACCAGAACAATAATTTTGTTAAAGACTTCGGTCAATTTCTAGAATCACGTAAAGTGACAGAAGCAGAGGCTTATGATGAGCCTACTAATAGTCCTTCTGCTTCTATGAGACAAGAAGATTGGTCAGCTAAAGATAAATTACAATTCATTTCTAGTATTGCTCAAGAGTTAACACTTTTCATTGAAGATGGGGAACAGTTAGAAGAATCCCAACGTAATATGATTGATAATATGTATGATAATATTAATTCTCTTAAGAGACAGTTAGAAGGCAGGGAAGAAGTGAAAGCGAAAGAACAAGAAGACGAATACGATAAAATCAATAATCCAAACTTATAATATTTTATGCCAGTGATTAGAACACCAAGGGGTAGGATTCAAGTCACATTAAGATACAGGACACCTCGAGGATTTATATTTTCTCCTGGAGAAGAATATGAATATTATAGCATTGTAGAAAGAAGAGAATGTAAATGCAATGGAACAAATGGTAAATTACTGTATAAGTTATACAAAACAAATAGAGGTTTAATACCTACAGTAAAAGCAATAATTTTATGAACTTTAGAAAAACATAATGTGAATTCATTGGAGAAAACTTCAATTTCAAAGCTTTATATGAAAAAGAAGGCGACTCATATTCAAAGGGTTGTGCCATGATATTCTTTAATTTCCCAGATCAACAAGGATTACATGATTTAATAGACCCTGCCCATTTATATACAGAAGAAGGTGACAGGAGCTATGGACTAGAAAATGAAGCACATATTACATTATTATATGGTCTTAATAAAGAAGTTACAAAAGATGAAGTATTTGATGCACTTAAAGGGTTTACTGTTACAGAAATTAAACTTAAAAATGTTTCAGCATTTAAAAATGAGAAATTCGATGTTTTAAAATGGGACGTTGAAGCTCCTGTTTTGTTTGATATGAATGAGGAACTAATTAAATTACCACATGAAAATGATTTTCCTAATTATCATCCACATGCTACAATTGCATATCTTAAACCAGTAATCGCTGATCATTATATTAAAGAAATGTTAGCTTTGGAATACATAGTTCAACCTACTCATATTGTATATAGTACGGCAGGCGGTGAGAAATTTCAACATGATATAGCTAATATGCCTATTAAATCCTCAGGAAACAATACGATTATTTAACAGTATAACTTATATGACAAATCCAGAAGCAAAAGCATTAATCACACAACTTACTCGAATAGCAGTTGCTATGGAAGAATCAAACAGGCTTAAAAAGCAAGAGTTATTGATTGAAAAACGAAAATTTCGCATAATCGAATCGAAAGATTCACAACTTAAGGGGGATGCCAAAACAACAAAAGTATAAAACTAGAGATTCTAAGGATTTAAATACTAATTACAATCATGTAAATCCTGATGACCTTATAGAATTCGACGGTACAGTTGATGAATTTATCACAAGGATTACTCACAGAAAACCAGTTTACATGAAAAAAGAAAATGGACGTTCCATTATTCATTGGTGGTGGGAAGATAAGGATTTATGGTTTATGAATCATGGAATGCAAAGAATCACTAAAAATGAAAGATATGGGTTTGATGGAGATAATGGTTGGTTGATTGCAACTCAAATACCTATAATTTTCGAACGACACATAAGAGAAGGATATAAATTATATTTAAAAATCGAACGTTGAGCCAAGATCATTATAACATATTAGGAGTTGACAAATATTCCAAACCTGAAGATATTAAGAAGGCTTATAGAAAACTTACTATGAAATATCATCCTGACAAAAATTCAAATCCAGGTGCCAGTGAGAAATTCAAAGAAATTGCGGATGCTTATGAAATTATAGGCGATGAAAGCAAAAGGAATCATTATGATAAAATGCAGAGTGGTCCAAAAATACATTGGAACACTTCAAATAATCATGATACATGGGGCGGAATGAACATGGATGATATTATGGCAGACCTTAATGGTACTGGATTCGAAAAGAATTTCGAACATGTATTTGGACATCAGTTTAATTCAAAGGTAAGAGGAAGCGATATTAAATTAGAACTTACTATTACATTAGAAGATGTTTATTATGGAATTTCAAGAGAAATAAATGTTACAGATAAATCTTTTAGAATTATAGTAGATAAGGGTATTCATGATGGCATGAAATTAAGAATACAAGATCAGGGTAATTTACATCCATTAAATTCACAAGCCCCAAGAGGAGATGTTTTAATAACAATAAGAATACTTAATAGCCCTATTTTTACAAGGATTCATGATGATTTGGAAATGGTTGTGGATATTCCACACTTGACTGCTATTTTAGGAGGAACATTAAGAGTACCTATAATAAGCGGCACGATTGAATTAATGGTTCCTGAATTAACTAAACAAGGAACAAGATTTAGAATTAAAACAAAAGGTTTACCTCTTTATAAGTCAAATGAAATGTATGGCGATTTATTTATTAAAGCAAATATTATTACCCCTCAGAAGTTAACAGATGAAGAAAAAATATTATATAACAGATTAATGGAATTACAAAATAAAAACAATGGAATTAACAAATAAAATTAAAGTAATAACTTCTGATGGTTTAGAATGTATAATAGAATCTATTAATATTACAGAGTTGGGATATATGAATGTTAAAATTTATATTGAAAGTGAAAAACGCTGGATAAGTTATATATGGACAGGAGGTTTAAATGCTTTACTTCATGAATGTGGCTTTAAACTAAATGGACCTGTTACCATATAACAATTAAATAATAAATAAAATGGAAAAAGGACCTTCAGATATTTGGAAAATAGATTTAACACCCGAAAAGGGAACTTCTATTGAGATGCAAAAAGCATTGGATTGGTGGCATGGTTTACCTATACAAGACCTTAGATATGGTGTAAGTTGGGCTAATTTATGTATGAGATATCATCCTAAAAGAACAGAATGTTATCACTTTACAGGTGAAGAAGTTTTATATATGTGGAAACAAGAACATGGAAAAATTTCATAACAGATATAAACAAGATCCAGGTTTCAGAGAATTTATTGAAGCCACAAATAAAGACGAAGTCTTATTTGATTTTGGATATGAACTTTGGTTGAAGTTCCGTGAAAACACTTTAGAACAAGCAGCATATTGGGTTAACCCAAAAATTATTAATATAACTGCCATTATAAATTATTATGAGGGCTGCGGAGAATTTGAGCGATGTCAAATACTTACTGATATAAAAAATAAATTATAAACATTATGGAATATAATATTAATATTAAAGGAGATCGCATAAAAATTAGTGATACACAATTTGAGATTATTAAAAAATATGCTCAACTGATTGAAGATGAAACATCTTTAAATGTACAAATTACTAATTTTTATGTAGTTTGTGAAGAGGGTAAATATAAAAGCTAAAAATAACAATTAAAAACAATCTTATGAATTTCTTTGAATTTTTATACTCGACAATTGAATTTGCTAGCCAAAACTTTGGAGCATTTATTGTAACATTTATTATATTATTATTGGTTGGGATAATTTCAATTGCGCTGACTAGTTCAATTGCAGGCTTTAGATTATTTACTATCAATAAACAAAGTAAGACAATTAATGAAAAATTACCTAAATTAACACCTAATCCTAACAATAATACAGAACATCAAAACACTATATATGATTTATTAGTAGATGCTTATGACAGATATAAAGAAAAGAAGAAAAATAAAGGTTCAAATAATACCGGCAATGATATATAACTTATATGCACAATGAATATAATTATAGTGTTATGGAAAATGAGCAATCAGATAAAGATATTGACTATGTGATGAAAAATTCATACGATTCTCTTATTATAGATATTGACAAAACAATAGAAGAATTTATTGTCTTTACTATTGATGATGAGGTTATAGAAATAGAACAAGGAAAAGGAGAACGCAGTAAATTCATTGATGGTATGATTAATTATTTTGAAACCATTGAAGAATTCGAAAAATGTCAAAACTTAATAAATTTAAAAGTTGCTGTTATTAAAAATGGTGATTAAAATAAATAAATATTGAATGGGTAGCAATAAGAATAATTTGAAGAGTCAACAATCTACAGGTCATTTGCGTCCTGAAGAGTTGAAAACTGTAAAGTTAAGACAAAGTCAAGACAAATACAGAAAATCAATTGAAGAAAACGAGATTACACTATGTTATGGGCCTGCTGGCTGTCTAGTAAAAGGCGAGAAAATTACAATATATAAAATGAAGACAAAGCAAAAGAAGTATATTGTAAATAATGAGACCACATGAGATAAAAAAAATACTAAAGAATATAATATCGTATATTGATTTTAAAGAATTAATTATTAATAAAATTAATAATGTCAATATTGCCAATGAAGAAAATATTAGATCTAAATATGATTTATATCTTTCATTATTAAATAATTTAGAAATTTCAATATATAATGAAAAATTATTAGGGTTTTCAAATAATCGTTTTTCACATGAATATTTTTTATCTAGAGGACATTCATTAAGCGAATCTGCTTCTATATTAAATAAATCACATAAAAAGAGTGCTGAAACGTTAAAACGCCGAGATGACTATATTGAAATTAAGAAGAAATATGGAAAATCAAATGATTATAAAAATTATCTTAATAAAATCAACTTAAATACAAATAAAAAATATACAACACATGATGCCAAAGCATTTATATTTAAAAAACAAAGTAATGCGGCAAAAGCATCATGGTCAAAAAATCCAAATAGGTCTACATGTTGGCAAACAAAATATTATATTGAAAGAGGATATAGTTTTGTAGATGCACTTTCAATGGCAGCTTCAAAACGATGGGAAGGTACATTGAAAAGCTATATTGAAAAATATGGATTTAATATCGGTTTAATTAATTTTAAAAAAAGACAAGATAAATGGCAATCTACTTTGAACAACAAGCCAGAAGAAGAAAAACTACAAATTTATCTTAAAAAAATAAAGTCATTGTCTAATAATATTTTTTCAAAGGAAAGTTTTAAAATATTTCATGACATTGAAAAAAACATAAATGAAGTTATGTTTTATGGTAAAAATGAGAAAACACTATATAATCATAAATTAAAAAGGGTATATTTTTATGATTGTATGTTACCAACGAATAAGATTATTATAGAATATAACGGATCTCATTGTCATCCTAATAAAAGTAAATTAAGTAAAAATGAATGGGATAACTGGCGAAATATATATGATAAGACGCAAAATGCCGAGATTAAACATAATATTGATCTAGAAAAACAACTGCTAGCAGAAGAATTGGGATATACATATTATATAATATGGGACACAGATAATATTAGTATTAAAATAAAAACTATAATAGATGCAATTAACAAAAAATGAAAAAATTGAGGAATTACTTTTCTTTTATACTAAAGAACAATTAGAAGAAAAACTAAATATTCCACTGTCGCAAATTAAGGAGAATTCAATAAAACTAAAATCTATATTCAACAAACATTTAGAAGAATATTCTGAAAATGTTAATATTGAGTCAATTTTCGATTCAGATAATTCATATATGTTAATAGATACACCTGATGGGTATTCACCAATAGGGGAGTTATTTATAAAAAATAGAGATTGTATTGAAATAATATTAGAAGATTCTATTAAAATTAAATGTTCAATTGACCACTTAATTGAAACTAATAATGGATGGAAACATGCGGCAAATCTTTCTGAATATGATTTAGTTTATACTAAAAATGGTTTTGTTAAATTTAAGAATAGTAAAAAAATTGATGACAAAATAGTATATGATATCGAAGTTCTTACTTCTAATCATAGATATTGGTCCAATAATATAAGTAGTCATAATTCATCGAAAACATTCACTGCAGTCTATGCAGCACTTAAATTATATGCTGAAAAGAAAATAGACAAAATCATATTAACAAAACCTATACAAGAATCAGGTGAGAAATTAGGTTTCTTGCCTGGTACAGTTTCAGAAAAGATTGACCCATTTATGGAATCATTTATTAGTAATGCACAAAAAATGATTGATCCACAATCATTAGGATTTTTAATCTCATCAAACATAATAGAATTCAGACCTCTAGCTTATATGAGAGGTGCAACTTTTGACAATTGTATCATGATATTAGATGAAGCACAGAACTGTGACTTCCGTCAACTGATGTTGTTTATAACTCGTATGGGCCAAGGCAGCAAAGTTGTAATCACAGGTGACGTCTCTCAGTACGATATCGCAAAGAACAGAGTTGCATTACCTGCTTTCATAGAACTGATACAAGACATTAAAGGTGTAAGTAAACATGTTTTTGACGAAACAGATATAGTTCGTTCTAAAATCTTACAAGATGTAGTTAAGTGTTACGAAAAATGGCGTGAGACTAACGATAAAGTTTAAGAAACATTTCTGCATATTTAGAGTATAATACTTATACAAACTAAAATATGTCAAAGAAGCCAGCATTTACACAAGAGCAATTAGCTTTCATTAAACACAGAGGTGATGAATCTGCTATACTTTCTGCAACTGCGGGGTCAGGAAAAACGGCTTCAGCAACAGGCCGTTTAATATGGTTACTAAATCAAGGAGTGAATCCTAAGAAAATAATTTATTTCTCATTTACAAATGATGCTGTCGATGAATTAAGAAGCAGGATTAAGAATGATCAGATTGAAATAACTACAATACATTCATTTTGTGCCAGAGTTTTAGGTAAAGCAAGAAAGTTTAAACCTTTAGTAGAAACTGCATATTTTGCTAACTGGTATAAAAAGAAGTATGCTCCTAAAAAGAAGACTCCTATTGAACAAAGAATTTATTTCGACAAAGCCTGCCGGAAATTAGCAGATGATCCTAAGAAAATATTTAGTGACATTTCTAAATTTAAATTAATGCGCGCTGAAGGAACACAAACTGTTTCGCCACCATTTTTTGGGCAATACCAAAGATTTTTAATTGAAACTCGTACAAGAGATTTCGCAGATATGTTATTAGATACTTTACATCTGACAACATACAAGACTTGGGAAACAAACTTTGAATATAATTGGCATTATGTTTTTGTTGATGAGTATCAGGATACGTCTTCACTTCAAATGGAAATATTATTAGCTTTAAGAGCAAGACAATATGCTTTAATCGGAGATAAGAATCAATCTATTTATGGTTTTCAAGGTTCAGACTGTAATAGAGTAGAACAATTATTAAAGGAAAAGAAAAAGGTCAAAGAATTTACTTTATCAAAAAATTTCAGATCAACATCTGATATTGTAGATAATTCGAATCTATATTCAAATTTAGTTGCGGTTGCTCATAATACAGAAGATATAATATCTGTTCATAAAAAACTATTAAGTGAAGTTCAATTACTTTTGATGATGAAAAAGAAGCCTGTTGTTTTATTGGCCAGAACTAATAAGATTATCAAGGAATTAGAATTGATGTTCTTGAATTTAAAAATTCCTATGAGATATTTCAATATACTTGATGCTGAGGATTTAGAAATAATCAGAGAAAAAAAAGAGCTTACAAAGAAACAAGCTAAGAAATTTAAAAAGATATTACCTCACTTTCCTGGTACAGCAGATGAATTAGTAGAATTCATTTCAGAAAACCAAGATGCGAAAACATTTGTTACTTCAATTCATAAAAGTAAAGGACGTGAATATCCTACAGTAGTTGTTGTCAATTCACTTTCACCTGATATTTTAGAATTTAATGGAATAGAATTAGAAGCAAAAGAAATACAAAGACTATCATTTGATAGAGGTAATCCAGACCATGTTGAAGCAGAACGTATACATTATGTTGCTGTAACTCGTCCTGAGAAAGAATTATATTACTTAATGGTAGATGAAGAATCATGTCAAATTATTTAAAATGAGCGAAAAGACGGAAGAATTTAAAAATACAGGAGAATTTAAAAATACAGGAGAATTTAAAATATATCTAGAATATTTAGATACAATTTTAGATTCATATAAATGGATTAAAATTAAACCATTTCAAGAAGAAGATAATAGGGACCCTAACGTAGAGTGGAAATTTGCTTACAATGAATTAAGGTCACATCATAAAGATGAAACTGAATTTCTAGTTAAGACTTGTAGAGAATTAGCTACACGATTATTAAAAGAATATGGAAAAGCATAAATTATTACCTTTCATGAAAAGCGGCATATATGAATGTGGCGTCGATGAAGTTGGCCGCGGATCACTTGCAGGAATTGTTGTGGCGGCAGCTGTTATCTTACCTAATGACTTTGATTTTGAACTTATTAAAGACTCAAAGAAACTAAATGAAAAGCAGAGACACGAAGCCGTAAAGATTATTAAAGAACATGCTATTGCTTGGGGATTAGGAAGTCGCTCTGCAAAAGAAATAGATGATGGAAATATATTAAAGTGTACATTTGATTCTATGCATTCTGCTATTAATAAAATGGAGAAAGATTATAATTTAAATGTAAATCATTTGCTAATCGATGGTAATATATTTAGACCTTATTTTAATGTGGAATATACATGTGTAATTAAAGGTGATAATACTTATTATTCAATTGCTGCAGCGTCTATTTTAGCAAAAGTTACAAGAGATGAGTATATGAAAAAATTAGCAAAAGAGTTTCCTGGATATGGATGGGAAACAAACGCAGGATATGGTACTAAAGTACACAGGGATAAAATCGTTGCAGATGGGGTAACTGAACATCATAGAATGTCGTTCTTAGGGAATATTTTACCAAGAGACGTAAATAATCTGTTCTAAACTTTGGAGTGTCAAATAATTTAGTTATATTAGTACTATAAATCAATATAAATATGTTTAAGAAACTACAAAAGGAGAATTCAAAAAATAATATTATGATATGAATATTGAAGAAAAAGAAGAATTATACTTAAGAGCAAAAGCAGAGTATTACAAAGGTAACGAAATCATGAGCGATTTTGAATTCGATAGTCTTGAAGAGGATTTAAAATCTGAAGGCAGTTCTGTAGTATTTGTTGTTGATGGTGATGACACATCAGGTGAAAGATTTCCTCACATGAATCCTATGCTTTCATTAGAGAAAATTCAAGTAATGGATGAAGAAGATATTATTCATATCGAAGAATTACAGAAATTTATAAATAAACGTCCTAATAAAGAATTAGAATTAGAATGTACTCCTAAATTAGACGGTAGTGCAATGTCATTGAAATACGTTGATGGTATATTAACTCAAGGATTGACAAGAGGTGGAGGTGATAAGAAAGGTGGATTAGACAAGACTAATAAGATGATGCGAATGGTACCTAATACGATTGGCATTATGGGTGTTGTTGAGATTAGAGGTGAAATCGTTATTAATAAGGAAATTTTTGCGCGCAAATATGCGAATGAATATAAGAATGAAAGAAACTTCGTTGCCGGCATCATGAATAAAGATGATGAATGGGAAGATTTTATTGAAGACTTTGAATTTGTAGCATATCATTTAGTAATGGATGCTGATACAAATCCTATTCATAATCCAAATACAATGATTGAATTAGTAAATGCCGGATTTAATGCAAAACACAATCCACATATATTACGTATTAAAAATGCAATGCAATTCTTTCATGATGTTTATCCTATCTATAAAAACTACAGAGAGAATATTTCACCTTATAGATTAGATGGTATTGTTATTAAAATGCATGGTTCAGTCAGAGTTGAAATGGGAGAAAATTCACATCACCCAAAATGGGCAGTGGCAATCAAATTTCCACCTGAAGAACGAATCACAACAATTAAGGATATTATTTGGCAGCTAGGTCCATCAGGAGCTATGACTCCAATTGCAGACTTAGAACCAATCAACTTAGATGGTACAACTGTTAAACATGCTTCACTTCATAATCTTGGTAAAGTCGAAGAAAATGGTTGTTATCCCGGTGCAAGAGTAATTGTCGCGAAAAAAGGCGATGTGATTCCTCAGATTATTAAAGTAGTTGAAAAATCATTTATACCTTATCATGGCGTTCCTTGTATATGTCCTGTATGTGAAACCAAACTTGCTATTTCTGAAAGTAAAATCAGTAAACAATTATATTGTCCAAATGAAGACTGTGAAGGTAAAGGAGTTATGAAGTTGGCACAAGGAATTAAGATTATTGGAATCGAAAGAATCGGACCTGCTGCTGCTGAAGATTTATATAATGCTGGAATCAAATCAGTAATTGATTTATTCAATCCAGAACTTTTTAATAAAGGTGAATTAATTGAATCAGGTATCTTCAAAAGAGGAAGATCTTTAGATATTATTTTAGATGGTGTATACGATTTGAAAGAAGTTCAAATTGACCAAATTATTAATTCTCTTAAATTTACTGACAGTGGTAGTACAGTCTCAAGAGAAGTTGGTAAATTTATGAGTAATGTACCGTATGATTTTAAAGGACTGAACAAATCAGTTATAGAGAAGCTGACAACAGAAGGTACAGATGAACATAATAAGCTTCAACAATTCATACGTACTCTATCTTATTATAAAGGAGTTAATGTAGTTTACTTTAAAGAAGAGGTTGCCCAAGAAGGAGTTAAATTTTATGAGCTAACAGGGTCACCTAAACCATTCTTTTCTACTAAGGATGATTTTATGCAATTTGCCTTAAATAAAAATTGTAAACATTCTAAATTAACAAGGGATTGTAAATATTTACTAACTGATAGTTATTCATCTTCTTCGAGTAAAATGAAGAATGCTGTAAAACTAAAAGTGGAAATTATTACTTATGAAGATTTTTTAAAAATATAAAGGATGGATCCTATAGATATGAATAAAGTAAACCTTATAATGAAGATGTGTCATAAACATTTTAAGGATCATGATGAATATCGTTTTGCATGTAACTTATCAAATAATGAAAAAGCTTTACTTGAAAGAGAATATATTATAGAAGAAGTAGATGAGTACAGTGTTTCGAAATTATATAAGATAACTAAAAGGAAGAAATAAATCATTCTTTGCTTTGGTATGTCGATTATTTTAGTTATATTTACCTTGTAACTATTAAACAAATAATATGAGATTAAGAGAGAAAAGTGATAATGAGATTATGAATCAATGTGAATTGACAAGTAATCAAGTACAGAAATTTCAAGATTTATCATTATATATTTTAATGCAAAAGAATTTGTATGATGAAATAAAACATGTGCCAGAATATAAAGGTGTAATTATGAACATCAAAAATGGTTTAGATTATAATATCTACAAAGTGGCAAAATCAAAACATATTTCTTTATGGACAGGTTTAATTTCAAGAGCGGCTTTTCTTGAATATGTACAAGCAGAAAGTGAAATTAGAAAACCTGTTATAACAATTGAACATTTCCATAATCGTAAAAAAGTCATCTTAGATCTATTAGATGGTAATGGTTGCGAAGATATTATTAAATATGAATGGAGAGCAATGGTTGAAATCTATTTTGAAACTCCAGGCATAGGTCAATTCCATGTAACAACAAAAAGCGAAAATCACAATCTTATTAAATATCAGGAAGATATTAGTATATCTTGGGAAACCCAATATGAACAAGCAGGAATAGAATTATTTCCAGCGTATCAAAGTTCAGAAGGCGGAACATTCTTAAATAAAAGTCAAAGTTGGTGGTTGAACCCTGATATGGAAATTATC
>Ga0105050_10003999_pt1 | contig 19931 bp, 19 predicted proteins | sample FRY01_FD_78088 | JGI IMG/M metagenome (GOLD analysis project Ga0105050, IMG submission 78088) | Freshwater microbial communities from Lake Fryxell liftoff mats and glacier meltwater in Antarctica - FRY-01 | ecosystem: Environmental > Aquatic > Freshwater > Ice > Glacier meltwater ...
CGATATGGCCCTGTGGGATCTGGCCGGCAAGGTGGCGGGCCTGCCGCTGCATCAAATGCTGGGTGGTCTGTGCCGTGACCGGATCGCGGTTTACAACACCTGCGTGCGCCCGGGACGCAGCAATGTGGCCAGATCGACGCTGCGCTACAACCCGCCCGCCGTCGCGGCCGAAGGCAGCGCCACTGCCGGCGACAACCTCTATGCGCCGGGCGAACTGGCCGAGGAGCTGATCGGGCTGGGGTTCACCGCGATGAAGTTTTCGCCCTTCGATGGCTATGCCGATGCAAGCAACGGCATGGATATCACGTTGGCCGACCTCAACGCGGGGCTGCGCCCAGTTGAGGAAATCCGCAAGGCAGTGGGCGACCGCATTGATATCTATGTCGATTATCATGGCCGCTGGCGTCTGCCCGCCGCACGCAAGATTGCGCGGGCGCTGGATGGCCTTGATGTGACCTGGCACGAAGACCCGGTGCAAATGGGCAACTTCGCCGATCTCGCTGCCTTTCGTCGCGAGGCAAAGGGGTTGGTTGTGGGCAGCGAAGCCTTTGGCACGCTGGAGTGGTTCCGCGAGGCGTTGCGGCACGATTGCCTTGACGTGATGATGTTCGATGTCGGCTGGATCGGCGGGGTGACCGAAGGCCGCGACGTCGCGGCGCTTGCCCGCGCCTTCGACCGCCCATTCAGCCCGCATGATGCGACCGGCCCTTTGATCCTCGCATCAAGCGTGCATCTGTGCATGGCCTCGCCAATGGCGCTGAAGCAAGAGATCGTGCGCGTGTTTCTGGACGGCTACTACCGGGATCTGGTCACCGACTTGCCACGGGTAGAGGGTGGCTTCATCTATCCGATGACCGGGCCGGGGTTGGGAGCCGATCTGCGCCCCGACCTGCTGGAGCGCTGTGACGTGACGATCCGGCGCACAGATGGCGGCTAGGGGCGAAGCCTGCACACACCATAGGGCGCAACAAATCGTTTGACAAATAATTTTAATAGTCTTACCAATTCTGCCAATACGGGAAAGTTCGTTCGACTAGCCTGCCGCTAACTGGCAGGCCTCGGCGAGATGTGACTTTAAGGGAGGAGTGAAGATGCTAGGATTTGTCAAAGCGCGGACGGCAATGTCGTGGAGCGGTCTGCTTTCGGCCTCGGTACTGGGACTGGGACTGGGACTGGTGATGGGCGCGCCATCCCTGGTGCAGGCGCAACTTGTCACACCGGAACTGATCGATCGCGCCGATGCGCCGATCACGCTGACCATTCAGCCACGGTTCGGCTATTCGCATCAGTCCAACGACGAAAAGCGCCGCCTTGTGTTGACCGAGGCGCTGGAAAGCTGGGCCGCGCGCCACCCGGATGTTAAGATCGAGGTGCTGGTCCAGCAGGGCGATGACGCGGTGATCGTGGCAAAGCGGCTGCAGGATGCCGCCGCGGGCCGTGCCGCCGACGCGATCATGGTGGAGACGCTGGACTACCGTAAATTCTACAGCCTCGCAAAATCCTTTGACCCCTATCTTTCCGCCGCGGACAAGGCTGATTTCCTGCCCGGTGTGTTGCAGGGCATGACCGACCCAGACAGCGGCGCGGTGAAGTATCTGCAGATCACCTCTTACACAACGGGGCTGTGGTATCGCAGCGACCTAGTCGAAACGCCGCCCGCCTCGCTGGAAGAGTTGGCCACGATGGCCGCAAAACTGAAGGCGGACCACGGCTTTCGCTATGGCGTGTTTCTGCCGGGCGGCACAGGGGTGATGAACTATACGCTGTTGCCACAGGTCGTGAGCATCGGCGGGCAGATCCTGGCGGACGACGCCGACGCGACGCCAGTCTTCAATGAGCCTGCCAACCGCGAGGCGCTGATCAAGGTGCTGACCTGGCACAAGGAAATGGTCGATGGCGGGTTGATCCCCGCTGATGTCATCAGCTTTACCTCCACCGGCGATACCGTGTCGCGGGTTGAGGCGGGCGAGATGCCCTTTGCCTTTGGCGGCACCTTCATCGGCGGCGGCATCAAGGGATCGTCGCAGGCCGAGAAATGGGCGTTTGCCCCCATGCCGCAGCTTGGTGGCGCCACGCCTGTGCCCTATCAGGGCGGCTGGTCCTGGGCGATGTTCACCGATGATGTGCAAAAGCAGGCGCTCATCACCGATCTGCTGATGGATACCTACACCGGCCCCTGGGCCATGGCAAAATGGGGCGAGGCGGGCGGCTATACGCCGACGCGGCTCTCGTCGCTGGCGAAATACACGGGCTTCACCAATCCGGGCCTCGACAATGCCTTTGCCGCAGCCGTCCAGACCGCACGGCTGACCCCGAACGGGCGCCTGCGCGACGTGGTGGATGCAGCGATCACCAACGCCTATGCTCAGGTCATCTCGGGTGCCCTGTCGCCCGCAGAAGCAGTCGACGCGGCATGGGCCACTGTCGAACTGGAAATGTGATTCTCTGAGGGCCGCGCACCGCAAGTGCGCGGCCCTTCCCATAAAAGATTGTCGCAGACACTTACGTTCCCCGATACCGACCGTTGCAGACAGGGATGATCCGCGTGCAAGGCCCGAAATCCTCATCGCTCTGGTCGCGCATCCAGGACAGCCCGCTCTTCTGGTTGCTGCCGGCGCTTGTGTTTCTTCTACTGTTCTACACCTGGCCGTTGCTGGATGTGATCCGGCTGAGCTTTACCAACGCCAGCCTTATCTCGCCCGATTACACCTACAGCCTCGACAGTTACCGCCGGGTCTTCCGAGATCCCGCGACGTGGCGCACGTTGAAGGTGACGCTGATCTTTGCCGCAGGGTCGGTCGTGCTGAAACTGGTGTTGGGCATGCTGCTCGCGCTGGCCATCGACGCGGGCGTCAAGCGCGGCCTGCACGGCATCGTCATCGTGCGGACCTCCATCCTCGCGGCCTGGGTTATTCCGGGGGTGTTCGTGGGCATACTGTGGAAGATATTGCTGTCAACATCCAGCCACGGCCTGCTGAACTACTGGATCGAAAGCCTGTCCGGTACCAGCGTGGGGTTTCTGACCGACACCCGGCTGGCGCTCGGCACCACCATCCTCGCCAATGTCTGGCGCGGTGTGGCCTTTACGATGATCCTGCTTTACGCGGGTTTGCAGCGCATCCCGCCCGAGCTTTACGAGGCGGCAAAGGTCGATGGTGCCGGCGCCTTTGCCCGCTTCCGCTTCGTGACCCTGCCGATGCTCGCGCCGATCATCTTCATCGCACTGGTGCTCATCACGATCGGCGGCATCAACACCTTCGACCTGATCATGGCCATGACCCAAGGCGGCCCCGCGCAGGCAACCGAGGTTGTCGGCATGCGGGTCTATCAGCAGGTGTTCAAGTTCATGAACCTTGGCCGCGGCGCCGCCATCGCCGTGGTGCTGCTGGCCGTAAACCTGCTGATGACGCTGATTTATCTGCGCCTGTTGCGCCTGAACCGCAAGATTGATTGAGACATCGCATGACCAGAGATGACAGCGAAATAGGATCGGCCACCATCCGGCGGCTTGGCAATGCGGGGCTCTATGCCGCCTACGCGGTTGCGGTCGTGTTCGCGCTGTTCCCGATTGCCGCCGTCTTGATGCTGTCGATGAAACAGGCGTCCGAGGTGTTCAACTGGCCTCCCAGCTTCTTTCCCGAAACGCTCAGCCTGCAAACCTATATCTATGTGCTGACCGAAACCACCATCGGGCGGATGCTGTGGAACTCCATCTTCCTCACACTTGCCTCCACGGCGGGCTGCATCCTGATCTCGGCCCCTGCCGCCTATGCCTTCTCGCGCATGCGGTTCCGCGCGCAAAAGCCGCTTTTGCTGACCCTTCTGGTCTATCAAATGATCTCCTCCATGGTGATCGCCCTCCCGCTCTATCGCTACTACGAGGCGTTGGGGCTGCTCGACAGCCACATGGGCGTGATCCTGATTTATATCACGGTCGAGATCCCCTTCACCGTGTGGCTGCTGAAGGGGTTTTTCGACGCGATCCCGCCCTCGCTGGACGAGGCGGCGCGGATCGACGGGGCGAGCCGGATTCAGTCGTTCCGCATCATCATCCTGCCGCTAGCCAAACCCGGTCTTGCGGCGGCGCTGATCTTCAACGTGATCGCAGGCTGGTCGCAGTTCATCATCCCGTTTATCTTGCTGCAACGTGCGGAACTGCTGCCGATCTCCATCGGTGTTCTGAACTTTGCACCGGGCCAGACGGAAGGCGAGATCACCATTCCCTACCTTGCCGCCGCGTCGATCATCGCCATGCTGCCCGCGCTGGTGATGTTCGTGATCCTGCAACGGTTTATCGTCCAGGCGCTGACGGGCGGGGCGGTCAAAGGATGAACGCCGCCAGCGCCTTTTCCATCGCCCGCTCTGCCCAATGTCAACGAGGTAACCCATGGCTCAGGTGAGCATCGCAAACGTCAGCAAGACCTTCGGGGCCGCAACCGTCATCCCCGGCGTGACGCTCGACATTGCGGATGGCGAATTCGTCATCCTTGTCGGCCCGTCAGGCTGCGGCAAATCCACCCTCCTGCGCATGATAGCGGGGCTGGAAACGATCAGCGGCGGCGACGTGCTGATCGGTGGCCGCGTGGTGAACCGGTTGCAACCCAAGGACCGCGACATCGCGATGGTGTTCCAGAACTACGCGCTTTATCCGCATATGACGGTGGCCGAAAACATGGGGTTTTCCTTGCGACTGGCGGGGGAATCCAAGGCCCGCATTGCCGAAAGCGTCACCAGGGCGGCAGGCATCCTCGGCCTGTTGGAACTGCTCGACCGCCACCCCGGCCAGTTGTCGGGCGGCCAGCGGCAGCGCGTGGCGATGGGCCGTGCCATCGTCCGAAACCCGCAGGTGTTCCTGTTCGACGAACCACTGTCGAACCTTGATGCGAAATTGCGCGTCCAGATGCGGACCGAGATCAAGGAACTGCATCAAAAGCTCAAGACGACCACGATTTACGTCACACATGACCAGATCGAAGCGATGACCATGGCCGACAAGATCGTCGTCATGCGGGCGGGGCAGGTGGAACAGGCCGGCCCGCCGCTGGAGCTCTATGATCGCCCGGCGAATGTGTTTGTCGCCTCCTTCATCGGCTCACCCTCGATGAACCTTGTGCCGGGGCAGATCGGTGATGCAGGCTTCATGACGGACGCAGGCCACCTGCTGCCGCTGGGCCCGCACAGCGCCACAGCGACAGGTCGACGGCTGCTTTATGGCATCCGGCCCGAGCATTTCGTGCTGGCCGACGACGGCTTTGTGGCCGAGGTGGCGGTGGTGGAGCCGACAGGTTCGGAAAGCTATGTTCTGGCCCGCATTGGCAGCATCGAGCTGACCTGCGTGTTCCGCGAAAGGGTGACGCTGCGCGCAGGCGACGCACTGCGCATCCGCCCGCGGCTCGATTCCGTACATCTGTTTGACGAGGCAAGCGGTAGGCGGATCAATGACGATGCCGTCTGACGCCCAGATTTTCGCCCCGCACCAGACCTTTGCCCCGCAAGTGCATGCCACCCGTTCGGTGTGCAGGCCGGAGCGCAGCCGGCACTCCGCCTCGTCGGGAAACTGTTTGACGGTGACTGCCCATTTCGGGCAGGTCTGCGTGATCGACAAACCAAGTCTGCAGGACACCCGCCCATGACGCCAGATTCCAAATACCTGCGCCGCAGCGACTATATCTACGATCAACTGATCGCCGAGATCGGCCTCGGTGCGATAGCCATTGGCGGGCGGCTGGACACCGAAACCAAACTTGCCGAACGCTTTGACGTGTCGCGCCCGATCATTCGCGAGGCGCTTGCCCGGCTGCGCGAAGACGGGGTGATCGCGTCTCGCCAGGGTGCGGGCACCTTCCTTGCGCGCAAACCGGAAACCCGCATCCGCCAGATCGCCCCTCTGGCCAGCATCGCCGACATCCAGCGCTGTTTCGAAATGCGGATTTGTGTGGAAACCGACTGTGCCTACTTCGCCGCCCTGCGCGCCGAACAGTCCGATCTGGATAATCTGGCCCGCTGTTGCGATGCGCTGGAACAGGTGAACATGGATGTGGGCCTTGGCGGCGAAGAGGATTTCCAGTTCCACCGTACCATTGCCGTGGCCAGCAAGAACCGGTTCTTCCTGTCGATCATCGACCAGATCCGCGAACACGTTCTGCAAGGCATCACCATCAACCGGACGCTCAAGATGGATGGCAACGAGGCGCGCATCGCCAAGGTTGTGGGCGACCACCGCGCCATCCTGGGCACCATCCGCGCCCGTGATGAAAATGCCGCGCGGGCAGCCATGGCGCTGCACCTCTCGAACGCAAAATCCAGAATCTTTGAGGGGTGACAACTGTGAAAATCGCGCAGGCCGAGACGTTTCTGATGCAGGCCGGCAGCCCGGTAACCGTCATCTTGCAGCCAGATTGTTGTCTTCCGCATTAGCTGAAGTCAAGGAAATGCGCTTTAATGCGGCAGGGTGATGAGAGATGGCCTGCCACCTTTGTTCGTCTAATAGGCGAAAAGGTCGAGGTGATCGCGCCGCAGGCGCTGTGCTCCATGGCCGAGCGCCATCGTCGCTTGGCCTGACAGAAGATCGCACTCGATCACAAGCAAATGGCGTCAATAGATTCTTGCACTACGGGCGGCAACCACAGCAGACGTTCCCTGTAAGGTAATAGGTCAAAGCTTCTGATCTTTCAGGCAGAAATTTGAGAAGAGATGAAAGTCAAAGATTTCGCAGATGCTATCGATTGAGAACGACTATTTCATTGGGCAGGTGAACCCTCAACAGGGCGCGCGGTTGCTGTCACTGCAACGAAAGCAGCGGGGCGGGCTTGAGCCGATTGTACTTGCGCCTTGCGAGGGTCAGCTCATTGGGCAGAAAGCCACGGCTTTTCCACTGATCCCCTTCGGGGGCCGACTACAGGATGGAATTTTCGCATGGCAGGATGGAAATATCAGATTACCTTGTCAGCCGGGTCAGTGCATCTTGCATGGTGACGGTTCACGCCGCCCATGGAACATTCACGATCACACGCCAGAATCCATTACGATGGGGCTTGAATATCCGTCTCAGGGGTGGCCGTTTCCCGCGCGGATTCAGATGAGATACTTGGTGCGTGGGCCGTCTTTCAAGGCGATTTTTTACGTGAGAAACCTGTCTGCTAGCCCTATACCGTTCGGCTTGGGCTGGCATCCCTACTTTGCATTCGCAAAAGATCATTGGTTAACATTGAATGTGAAAGACCGCGCAAAGCTGACAGCTTCAGGTTTTTCGCCGAAACTTCGCCCAGAACCGAGGATTCAGACGTTTTCAGCAGGCGATGGTCCTGCGACCTGGCAGTTTCGCTTTGGGGGAGGGTCGATACAAATGGGCAGGGGGGCATCTGCGATGTACGATATTGTTTGCAGCTCATCGGTCGATCATGTGGTCATCCATCTTGCACCGAACCAAGACAGCATCGCTATCGAACCCATGTCCCACCCCCTTCATGATCCAGGGGCCTCTGTTGTGCCCGGGAACGGTCGAAAATCGATGGCGGTCATGCTGAGGCTCAGGTAGGTTCGACCCATCAAACCTCGGTCAGTCGCGGAAATCGACATCGGGGTCATCTGCCACAGGGCCGCCCAACATTTCCCAAGGATCGGATACCACGGCGCCTCCGGCATCTTTTGTCAAATCAGGCGCGAAATTTTCTGCATTCTGGCTGGGACGATAGCCGATCCGTTCGGCGGTCGGGTCATTGACAGATATTCTGGCGTTGGCAGACACCCCCCAGATCATCTGGTAGTCTGGCGTAAGCGCATGCAGGCAACGGTCGAAGAGATGGATTGTGTCTTGATGCCCAAGCCATGTCTTCAGTTCGCGTGCATCTTCCGGTGCAGGTCTGAAACTGCACAGCCGCACCGACATACAAGAAAGCCGCCCTTTAAGGGCATAGACTTGCATGAGCGCCTCACCTGCCAGTTAGGAAGCGCCATAAATGCCGCTGGGTGCAGACGGCAGGTCCGGGCCAAGTGGCGTGCCCGAAGGCAGGGCACCGACAGTGTGGATCGAGCTGGCATAGATGACCTGCGTCACGCCCTCTCGGCGCGCTGCCTCAAGAACGGTGCGGGTGCCATGGATGTTCAATCGATTGATCGTTTCCCATCCGGGTTTTGCATTTGGAGTTCCGGCAAGATGGATGATCGAACGGCAGCCGCGTGCGGCCATCGATACGGCAGCGAGGTCGGTGATGTCGGCGGCCATTACATTCGGGCCTGCGACAACGTCGCATCCCTTCATGGTCCAACCCAGATTTGCCAGCCCTCGCATCAGCAAGGAACCGATACGTCCGCTGGCGCCTGTCACCAGTACGGCCGAGGTTGTCAAAAGGCCCTCATTTGTTCTGTTACCCTCGCCGGCTGCGCCCGGCATCGAAGGCCTCGACATTCAAAGGGTCGGTTGCCGGAAACAGCCCAATGATGGGCGCGCCAGCATGCACTTTGTCCAGCACGAATTCCTCGTACAGTTCCATCGGCCCGGCCTCATCGGCGATCCGGGTCGCAAGATGGCGTGGAATGATCATAACCCCATCCCCATCGCCCACGGCAAAATCGCCTGGATAGACCGGACAGGTGCCACACGAGACGGGTACATTGATGTCGACCGCATGATGCTTTGTCAGGTTCGTCAGCGCACAGGGTCCTGCCGCGAACACGGGGATGTCCAGATCGCCCGCGCCGTCCGCATCGCGAATGCCACCGTCTGTCACCACACCCGCGACACCGCGGACCTGCAACCGGGTCGGCAGAATCGAGCCTGCGGAAGCCGCGCTGGCGTCACCGCGACAATCCATCACCAGCACGTGACCTGCTGGGCAGGCTTCTACCGCTGCACGCTGCGGATGATCTGGTTTGCGGAACTCGCTCAGCTGGTCGGTATCTTCTCTCGCCGCGATGTAGCGCAGCGTAAATGCCGGACCCACCATCCGCGGCTTTCGTCCCCCCAATCGGATGACACCTTGCACGAATGCGTTGCGGATGCCGTGCTTGTACAGAAGGGTCGCAATCGTTGCCGTGCTGGTGTTTCTCAGTTGTGCCAGTGTGGTATCCGGCACGATGAAAGTATCGTTCATTTCCTCATCCTTTGAACAAGCGGGTCAGTGCGCAACGCAGGTGGTTTGCCATCGACTGCGCCGCGCCATCGGCGTCACCTGCCTCAATCGCGTCAATGATTGCCAAGTGTTCCATCTGAACCTTCGTCACGCGTGGTGTTGCGCTTTAGAGCGACAGAGTCCGGTTGATGGTCATGCCCTGAGCAATATAATGTCGTCGCTTCTGCGGCCGTTTCCCCGGGAGCCTGGCGGCGCTTCGGCGTTGGTGGGGTGTTGCTGCATCTGTAGCGCCTCCTGTTGGATGATGGATACAGCACGAAGGACAAGACGTCAAACAACTTTCGAAATCGTTTGACAACCTTAGTATTCGGTCTTACGGATACTTCCGACAATCAGATGTCTCGGGAGGACACCATGGCGAATAGACCAATGACCGCCATTGCGGCATTCGTGGCACTTGCGGCGGTGCCGCTTGCCGCCGACGCACAGGAAACGACCCTGCGCTATGCGATCCAGAACCCCAAAGGGCATGTGACGGCGCAAGCCGCCGAAGAATTTGCCCGCGTGTTGAGCGAGCAGACCGGCGGCGCCATTGCAGTGCAACTCTATCCTGGTGGGCAACTGGGGAATGTGCAGGACGTGGTCCAGAGCGTCCAGTTGGGGGCCATCGACATGACTATTGTGCGCCCCGGGCAGGTGGCCGATCTTGGTGCGGTCGAGTTCAATGCGCTTAGCCTGCCCTATATCTTTTCCAGCGATGGCCAGCAGGATGCCGTCCTGTTCGGAGAGGTTGGGGATCGGATTCTCGCAACGCTGGAGCCGCTCGACTTGCATGGTGTCGGATTCTATCGCGATCTGCCGCGGCACTTTTTCTTCACCAACACGCCGGTGGCGACAATCGCCGACATGAAAGGGCTGCGCATCCGTTCGCTCACTTCCGAACTTGCGGTCGCCACCATCGCGGCCTTCGGCGCGGCGCCAACGCCCATGGCGTTTTCCGAACTCTACGGCGCATTGCAGTCTGGCATCGTTGACGGCGCAGACCAGCCGCTGACGGGCTTTGCCGCTCAGCGATACCAAGAGGTTGCCAAACACATCATTCTCGACGGGCATGATGCCTCGCCGATCATCGTCCTGATGTCGGCGCGCACCTGGAACGATCTGACACCTGAACAGCAGGCGGCTGTCGACACGGCCCACCGGGCCGCTGCGGAGTTCTTCGTGAAAATCAACGACGACAGCGTGACTGCGGTCAGGGCCGAGCTTGAGGCCGCAGGCGTGTCCATCGTCGATGTCGAGGACGTGACCCCCTGGCAGGAGGCCACAGCCGATCTGATCGCCGAGTACGGCGCCGCCTTCCCTGATCTGGTCGATGCCATCCGCGCCACAGCTCCCTGAGCGCATCGCCCGGCGGCAGCGCAAGCTGCCGCTACCGACCTGATGTCTTCAACTTATGGGGGGCGCTGCGATGAAGCGTGGGCTGGATCTGCTGTTCCGCGGCGTCGACACCAGTTGTCGGATCATCCTTGGTCTTCTTGCGCAGACTGTGCTCAACACGGTCTTTGGGCGTTACATTCTTAACATGACACCGAGATGGGGCGAAGAGGTCGCGCTTTCGCTGTTGATCTGGCTATCGCTGATCGCCGTCCCGCTTGGCCTGCGCAACGGCTGGCACATCCGGCTGGATATGCTTCATCGTGCCGTCGGCCCCCGTACCCAGACGGCGCTGAACGGCGTCAACTGGCTGATCGCGGTAAGCCTTGCGCTGCTTTTTGTCTGGTTCGGCACGGCCGTGGCGCTACAGAAATACCCAACGACGATGCCGGGTTTGGGAATTTCGGCCTTCTGGCAGTATCTGTCAGTACCGGTCTGCGGGGTTCTGATGCTCGTCGCTCTCGCCGAAAATCTTCTGTCGACCGGCAACAAATCTGCGGCCGCCACCGAGGAAAGGGGACCCAATGACTGACCCAGTTGCAGTGTCGATCCTGCTTGGATCGTTCTTCCTCCTTCTCGTGATCGGGACCAACATCGCCTTTTCCATGGCAATGTCGTCCGTCCTCACGATGATCTATCTTGATCTGCCGCTTGAAATCGCCTTTCAGCGGATCGTGTCGAGCCTCGGCTCTTTCTCGCTGCTTGCAGTGCCGTTTTTCATCCTTGCCGGCGACATCATGTCGGCGGGCGGCATAACCGACCGCCTCCTGAGACTTGCCAGGGCGTTCGTCGGGTGGATGCGCGGCGGACTGGCAATGGTCAACATCATGGCGTCGATGTTCTTTGGCGGCATCTCGGGCTCGGCCATCGCGGATATGTCATCGCTGGGGAATATTCTGATCCCGGCCATGTCCAAAGGCGGCTATGACCGCGATTTTGCCACCACTGTGACCATGGCAAGTTCGGTTCAGGGCATGCTGATTCCGCCCAGCCACAACATGATCATCTATGCCATGGCCATCGGCGGCGGCGTTTCCGTCGGCGCGCTGTTCATGGCGGGCCTTGTCCCGGGTGTCGTGCTGGGTCTGGCGCTGATGGGCTATTCCTACTGGATATCGAGAAAGCGTGGCTATCCCATCGATGCCGCATTCTCGATCCGCGAGTTGTTCATCGCGTTCATCGGCGCGATCTGGGGGTTGTTGACCATCGTCATCATCCTGTCCGGCGTGCTGACCGGGATCTTCACGGCCACTGAAAGCGCGTCCATCGCGGTGTTGTGGGCCATCCTCGTTTCGTTGTTCATCTACCGCGCTCTCGACCTGCGCGGGCTGTGGGGCGCTTTCGGGAGCACGGTCGTACCGCTGGCGCAAATCATGATCATCATCGGCGCGGCGGGCGCGTTCGGCTGGGTCATCGCCTTCCTGCGATTGCCAGATTATCTGGCCAGCAACGTGTTCGACTTCATGAATAGCAAGTATGCGTTTTTGCTAGCGGTCAACGTGCTGCTTCTGGGGCTGGGGCTGCTGGCCTCGATGACTTCGATCATCGTCATCATGACGCCGATCATCATCCCTTTTCTCGACAAGTTCGAAATCAGCTATGTCCATTTCGGGGTCATCATGATTCTGAACCTCGGCATCGGTCTGCTGACCCCGCCAGTAGGCGGTGTGCTGTTCGTGGGCAGTGCAATATCGGGCATCTCGATTGAACGGCTGAGTGTGGCGATGGTGCCGTTTTACTTTGTGATGGTTCTGGTGCTGCTGTTGGTGACCTACGCGCCGGTGATTTCGCTATGGCTGCCAAGGATGCTGGGGCTGGCGGTTTGACGGAAAGGCAAGAGGAGACAACTATGCTGAAGCAAAAGCACTTGATCGCTGGCGAATGGGTTGGCGGGGCAGCTACATTTGAGAACGAACCGGTGTCTGGAAAGGTCTGCAGTTTTTCATCCGGAACCGAAGTCGACATTGATGCTGCTTGTGAGGCTGCTGAAGCCGCGTCTGCGGCTTACGGTGCAACCTCCCGCGCCGATCGCGCCGCGTTTCTGCGATGCATCGCCGATGAGATCGGCGCGCGGGTCGACGACATCGTTGCAATGGCCAGCGCCGAAACCGGGCTGCCGCCCGCGCGCTTGCGGGGCGAAGCAGCGCGCACGACCGGGCAACTGAGAATGTTTGCCGACCATATCGAGGCCGGCGGATATCTCGACCGTCGTCACGATCCTGCCTTGCCGGATCGCAAGCCGCAGCCGCGTCCCGAACTGCGGATGATGCAGCGCCCCATTGGCCCCGTCGCAGTCTTTGGAGCGTCGAACTTCCCGCTGGCATTCTCGGTGGCAGGCGGTGCTGTGACAAAAACACTGGCGGCCGGCTGCCCGGTGGGGGTCAAGGGCCATCCGGCGCATCCGGGCACGTCCGATCTGATGGCGCAAGCGGTCGATATCGCGCGAAGGTCGTGCGATTTGCCAGTCGGTGTCTTTGGGATGATCCAGGGCGCCGAACATACACTTGGTGCAGCACTTGTTCGGCATCCTTTGATACGGGCGGTGGGATTTACCGGTTCACTCGCCGGGGGCCGGGCGCTGTTTGACATGTGCGCTGCGCGATCAGATCCGATCCCCTTCTTCGGCGAACTTGGATCGATAAACCCTGTATTTGTCCTGCCCGCCGCCCAAGCAACGCGCGGCGCCCAGATCGGGGCAGACTGGGCTGCATCTCTGACTTTGGGTGTTGGGCAGTTTTGCACCAACCCCGGGGTGCTCGTCGTCGGGCCGGGGCAAGGGGCCGAAGCTCTGGTCGCCGCCGCCAAAGCAGCCCTAGCCAAGGCAGGGGCGGAGCCGATGTTGACCCACGGCCTTGCCAGCGCCTATCGCAGGGGGGCGTTGGCAAATGCCGATATTCCCGGCATCCAGATCCACGTATTGAACGATGCGAAAGCCCGCGACGCAGCGCCCACACTGTTCGAAGTCAACGCGGCGACATGGCTGGCCGAACCGACCCTTGCGCATGAGGTGTTCGGACCCGCCGGGATCATCGTGCGTGGATCTTCGGCCGACGAAATCGTCGCGATTGCCCGGAAACTTGACGGTCAGCTGACATGCACTTTGCAGTTGGATGCCGCAGATACGGACTTGGCAGCGCAGCTTGTCCCGATCCTCGAACGCAAGGCCGGTCGGTTGTTGGTAAACGGCTTTCCCACGGGCGTTGAAGTCGCCGAGGCCATGGTACATGGCGGTCCCTATCCCGCCTCGACCAATTTCGGGGCCACTTCGGTCGGAACGCTGGCCCTGCGCCGCTGGCTGCGCCCGGTGTGTTATCAGAACCTGCCGCTGGAACTCTTGCCCGCCGACCTGCGTGATTGAACGAAACAGGGACGAAACGCCATGAAAATTGCTTCTGTCGAAACCTTTCTCGTCCACGCCGGACCGCCCGGTGAAACTGCATGGGCAGGTGCATCCGAAGGCGGGCTTAGCCTGGGCGGTACACGGCATTGGCTGTTCGTGCGCGTGACCACAGACAGCGGCCTGCACGGGGTGGGCGAAGGCAGCGGCTGGCCCAAGGTCGTCGAAACCGCAGTCAACGATCTGGCGCCGCTGTTGATCGGCGAAGATCCGCGCCACATCGAAAAGCTCTGGGGCAAGCTGCATCTGGCCATGATGGGGCATGGCATGGTCGGCACCATCGGCGGTGGAGCCATCGGCGCGCTGGATATGGCGCTGTGGGATCTGAAGGGTAAGGTGCTTGAAACCCCGGTATGGAATCTTCTGGGGGGCAAGCTGCGCGATTGCATTCCCGCATATGCCCATGCCTCAAGCCCGAAGGTGGCACGTGCGGCTTGGGACATGGGATATCGCGCCTTCAAGGCGGGGAACGTCAAAGGGATCGTGGAAAAGGTCGCGGCGTTGCGGGCCGAATTGGGTTCAGATGCCGATCTCATGGTCGATCTGCACGGGCCACCTTGGCTCACCGTGGGTGATGCAATCGCGATGGGACGTGCGCTGGAACCGTTCCGGCTGCTGTTTCTCGAGGAACCACTTCCGCCGGAGAACATCGACGGATACGCTAGGGTGCGCGACGCCATCAGCGTGCCACTTGCCGCCGGAGAGCGGCATTCTGCCAATCTCTGGACTGCTGCGCCGCTGATCAATCGCGGACTGGTTGATGTGATCCAGCCAGACAGCGGGCGGTGCGGCGGGATCACACAGTTCCGCAAGATCGCGGCTTTGGCCGAAGCGCACTTCGTGCAGGTCGCCCCTCATGCCGGAACGCTTGGGCCCGTTGCCGAATTTGCCGCGATACATTGCATGGCATCCATCCCCAACGCTCTCATCCTTGAACGCTTTGCACATGACTGGGAGGGGCGCTCTCGCGTCGTGACCGCAACTCCTGAGTTGCGCGAAGGGCGTCTCGTTGTCCCGGACATGCCGGGGCTTGGCGTCGATCTGAATCTGCCCGAGATCGCGAAGCATCCAGGCGGTCACAACGTCGGGGTACCCAGTACTGCGTCATACGCCGCAGGAACCGAAGCCGAGTACGTCTATGTCCAGCCTCGCTGGCAGCGAACCACCGCCTTTGGCCATGAAGAAAATTGAGATCCACGCCCTACCGGTGCCCCGGGCCGAAGTGGGCGAGGGCACGATCTGGTGTGACCGGACGCAGGCGCTGTGGTGGGTCGATATTGGCCGGTCGACGCTGCATCGATATGGCCCTGAAAATCAGCGGCATGACGAATGGCAGATGCCGGCCAAAATCGGATGTCTTGCGCTGACCGAGGACAACTCGGTTATTGTCGCCCGCGCAGACGGCCTGTTTCGGTTCAATCCTACGGATGCGACCATGTCGCATCTTTGCGACCTGCCCGGCGATCCGGTCGGCAATCGGCCAAACGATGGTGCTGTTTCGCGCAGCGGCCGCTTTTATCTGGGCACTATTCCACTTGGTGACAGGTCGATGCCGTGCAGCCATCTGTTCACATATGATGGAAAGAGCGTGGCGCATCTTTTCGGTGGTCTGCACGTTGCCAACGGGTTGGCTTTCAGCCCGGACGACCGCACTGCATATCTGTCAGACAGTTTTCCTGATGTGCAAACCATCTGGGCTTTCGACCACGACCCGGCTGACGGAATGCTCAGCAACCGGCGCGTGTTTTTCGATGCACGCGAAACGGCGGGCCGCCCGGATGGCGCCTGCATCGATACGGATGGGTGTTACTGGATGGCAGGCGTCGGTGGCGCCGAGGTGCTGCGCCTGACCCCCACCGGCAAGATCGACCTCCGGATCAACCTGCCCGCCGAACGCCCGAGCAAACCCTGCTTTGGAGGGGGCGACCTTCGTCGCATGTTCGTCACGACAATTGGCGTGGATGCGTCGACAGAAAGCCGTGACGGCGCAGTTCTTGCATTTGATTTGCCTTACCAGGGTTTGAAAGAAGGAAGGTTGTCGTCGTTTTGATCTCGCCTTCGTGACACCTTGCCTCTGCAAGATGCACGGGCAAAACCGCCAGTAATGGCAGATTTGCTTCGTTTTTCAAACAGACGTCAGCATCGCCTCTTGTTGCGAACTTTCTGCCGACATTTCCCTGGTGGCGTGCCGTTGTCGGGAAAGTTCGCTCGATTTTGCCAGCCGATCAAATGTTTTGCGAAGCCTGCGGCAATACAAAATACAGGAAAGTGTGCTTCAGGAAGTTCGGCCAGCACCACGCCCGATTGACCACTTGTATTAACAAGCATACAACTTACGGACAGCAGGTTCGAATCGAAGCTCGGCACCGATTGATGCCACGCCCGGGTTCAGGTCCGAGGTCTGTTCAAATTGCGAACCAACGCAAATTCAAACGCAACAAGGAGGTCTGACATGAAGATTTCGATCAAGCGGGCAGTGGCCGGGGGGGTGTTCATCTTGACCGCCGCTTCTTCCACCGCCTTTGCAGAGACAACGCTGAACGCCCTGTTCATGGCGCAATCTGCCTACAGCGAGGCCGACGTCCGCGCGATGACGGATGACTTCACGGCGGCGAACCCGGACGTCAAGGTGAACCTTGAGTTCGTGCCCTATGAAGGTCTGCGCGACAAGACCCTGCTCGCCCAAGGGTCTGGCAGTGGCTATGACGTCGTGCTGTTCGACGTGATCTGGCCGGCGGAATATGCCGAAAGTGGCATCCTGATCGACGTGACCGACCGCGTCACGGCAGACATGACCGCCGGTGTGCTGCCCGGTGCATGGACCACGGTCGATTACAACGGCAAGCACTACGGCATGCCGTGGATCCTCGATACCAAGTATCTGTTTTACAACAAGGATATCCTTGCCAAGGCCGGGATCGCCGCACCGCCGAAAACCTGGGAAGAACTGACCCAGCAGGCGCAGATCATCAAGGACAAGGGCCTGCTCGACACCCCCATCGCGTGGAGCTGGGCGCAGGCCGAGGCGGTGATTTGCGACTATACCACGCTGGTTTCGGCCTATCAGGGCAGTTTCCTGACCGATGGTGCGCCGTCGTTCCAGACGGGCGGTGGTCTGGAAGCGTTGAATTACATGGTCGACAGCTACAAGTCAGGACTGACCAACCCGAACTCCAAGGAGTTTCTGGAGGAAGACGTGCGCCGCGTGTTCCAGAACGGCGATGCCGCGTTTGCGTTGAACTGGAGCTATATGTACAACCTCGCCAACACTTCGGCCGATAGCAAGGTCGCTGGCAATGTCGGCGTGGTCCCTGCACCGGGCGTGGCTGGCAAAACCGAGGTTTCGGCAATGAACGGCTCGATGGGCCTTGGCGTGACGGCAACGAGCCAGCACCCGGACGAGGCGTGGAAGCTGGTGGAATATCTGACTTCGCAGCCCGTTCAGAACAAGTATGCCAAGCTGAGCCTGCCGATCTGGGCCTCGTCCTATGACGATCCGGCCATCACGTCGGGTCAGGAAGAGCTGATCGCGGCGGCAAAGGTGGCTTTGGGTGCAATGTATCCGCGCCCGACAACGCCGCAGTATCAGGAACTGTCGGTCGCCTTGCAGCAGGCCATTCAGGAGGCACTGCTTGGTCAGGCCACGCCCGAAGAAGCCCTGACCATCGCGGCGGAAAACAGCGGTCTTTAAGCCACTGTTCATGCGGGCGGTTTCTGCCGCCCGCATGATCGTTTTCAAGGACCAATCCCCATGTCAAGCACCTGGCTGACCACGCGGGCGTGGCTGCTCATGCTGCCTTTGCTGATCGTGATGGTCGGTGTGATCGGCTGGCCGCTGGCCGAAACCGTGCGGCTGTCGTTCACAAACTCCAAGCTGGTCGGCGCGGGCGGCGATTACGTGGGCTTCGCCAATTATACCAAGATGTTGTCAAGCACGGCGTTCCAGAAGACACTGTGGACGACGCTGTGGTTTGCGCTGACCTCGGTCACGATCGAGATGGTTGTGGGCGTGCTGGCGGCCCTGCTGTTGAACCAGCGGTTCTATGGGCGCACCCTGCTGCGCGCGCTGATGATCCTGCCGTGGGCGCTGCCGACGGTGGTGAACGCCACCCTGTGGCGGCTGATCTACAACCCCGAATATGGTGCTGCGAATGCGGCGTTGATGCAGGTCGGCGTGATCGACGCCTACCGCTCATGGCTGGGGGAGCCGGGCAGTGCGATGTGGGCCATCATCCTTGCCGATGCCTGGAAGAACTTTCCGCTGGTCACCCTGATCGCGCTTGCAGCGTTGCAGGCGGTGCCGCGTGATACGATTGCGGCGTCCCTGGTCGATGGCGCAGGGGCGTTCCGCCGGTTTCGCTATGTCATCCTGCCGCATCTGGCAGGGCCGTTGATGGTGGCGCTGGTGCTGCGCACGATCGAGGCGTTCAAGGTTTTCGACATCATCTGGATCATGACGCGCGGCGGCCCTGCAAACACCACGCGGACCCTGTCGATTCTGGTCTACCAAGAGGGATTCTCCTTTCAGCGCGCCGGGTCGGGCGCGTCGCTGGCGCTGATCGTCACGCTGATCGTGTGCGTGCTGGCGCTGGCCTATGGCGCACTCTTGCGCAAATCCGCCGGGAGCATTCAGTGATGGAGCGCCAAAGCCTGTCGGCACAAATACTCATCCATTTCGCCGCCCTGATCCTTGCTCTGGTGATTATCGCCCCCGTCCTGTGGCTGTTCGTGATGAGCATTTCGCCCGCCGCAGGCCTGTCAGAGCGACCCTTGCAATGGTGGCCCACCGAAGTGGATTGGTCGCGCTATGCCACCCTGCTATCGCGGGTGGAAAACAGCGCCGGGGCGGCGGTCACAACTTCGCTGGCCAATAGCGTGATGGTTGCAGGAATGGCGACCTTGGCCGCGATTGCTGTGGCCGTGCCCGCCGGATGGGCCGTTTCCCGCACGCCTTCGGTCGGCTGGTCGCTGAATGCGGTGATCGCCACCTATATGCTGCCGCCCGTGGCGCTTGCCGTGCCGCTTTATATGGCGCTGGCCAAGCTTGGGATGCTCAACAGCGTTTTCAGTCTGGCGCTGGTTTACCTGACCATCCTCGCCCCCTTCACCACCTGGCTGATGAAAACCGGCTTCGACGGCATCCCACGCGAGATCGAGGCGGCGGCAATGATCGACGGGGCCAACCTGTGGCAGACCCTGCGGATCATCACCCTGCCGTTGGCCCTGCCTACCATCGCGACGGCGGTGCTGTTCGCGTTTCTGCTGGCGTGGGACGAATTTTTCTACGCGCTTCTTTTCACTTCGGATTTGCGCGCCAAGACCCTGACGGTGGCCATCGCCGACATCGCAGGCGGCCGGGTGTCCGACTATGGCATGATCGCCGCAGCAGGCGTTATTGCCGCCTTGCCGCCGGTGCTGATCGGCCTTCTCATGCAACGCGCCCTGATTTCGGGGCTGACAAGTGGCGGCGTCAAAGGATGACAACGATGGAAACCACCAAACCCGCCGGCCTGCTGGCCATCGACCGCGAGATGGCACGCCAACACGGCGATGCGCTGGCCTCGTTCGATCAGCCCAAGGCACAGGCGCTGGCCGAGGCGATCCGCCGAAATGGCCGCCTGCTGATGCTGGGCATGGGCGGCTCGCATGCCGTGGCGCGGACGGTGGAGCCTTTGTACCGTGATCTGGGGATCGACGCCCTGGCCTTGCCACTGTCCGAACAGCTTGGCGCGCCGCTGCCACTGGCGGGGCGGACGGTTCTGGTCACCTCGCAGTCCGGCGAAAGCGCCGAGGTCATCCGCTGGTTCGACATCCCGGGGCACCCCGAAGATGTGTTCGGCATGACGCTGGAAGGTGGCTCTTCGCTGGCGCGGTTGGCACCGTCACTGGTGGGCCATGGCGGAACCGAACACGCCTTTGCCGCAACCCGCAGCCTGACGGTGACGCTGGCGCTGCATCTGGCCGTGCTGGCAGCACTTGGTGTCGATGCGTCCGCGGCACTGGCGGCCCTTGGCGCCCCGGCACAGCCG
>Ga0105050_10004002_pt1 | contig 19928 bp, 29 predicted proteins | sample FRY01_FD_78088 | JGI IMG/M metagenome (GOLD analysis project Ga0105050, IMG submission 78088) | Freshwater microbial communities from Lake Fryxell liftoff mats and glacier meltwater in Antarctica - FRY-01 | ecosystem: Environmental > Aquatic > Freshwater > Ice > Glacier meltwater ...
GTCACCAAAAATACTAATATCAATCTTATGATTGTACAACCCACCAATCAGATACTTTCTTCGTAAAAAATATTCCTCTGTTCTGAAATTATCAGTTATCTTATTTTTCGAATTGTAGTTGGTGAATGTTGTGTTGGGTAGATAGTAATAGCAAACGCCCTTATTGTTTGCGAAGAACTCATTGGATTCCATTGAAGGTTCTAACAGAATAGGAGAATTGCCTAATTTTTTAATTTCAGAAAACACATCAGATTCTTTGAAACGATGCACTCTTTGTTGTTTTGTAATCAGATCATGAACAACTAATCTGGAAGAAATCATCCCGCTCGATATATTTTCCAACATATCGAATCTTGATGTCTCTTGTAGTGTTTGTATCTCGTGATATTTCAATGGGTGTTGTGATTTTATATCCATTGCAACCGTTTCTCGTCTTTCCATATTTCTATTGACATTTGGACTCATGAAGTAATATTTGTCTTTTTTTGCTTCGCCACTCTCTATGATGGACGACAAACTACGAAAATTATAACCATCAACAGTTTCATAAAAAAGATACGGGGAATATTCCGAACCAATCCCCGAAATAGCCCGGTGAGACAACCACTCAATTGCATCAAAAGGACTATAGGGTTGTGGTAACGCATAACAAAAATCATCTTTGGTTTCTTGTATATTTATTTTCCCTAACCAAACATAACTAGAGAAGTGTTTTTCAAAAATTGTACCAACCATGTCTGAAATGTGTCCCTTTACAGAATAACCACACTGTTCAGTGTGATTGAAAAACCCACCCTCACTCATTAGGTGCAGAACATATTGTTGACCTCTTTGATTGTCGTCTATTTTTTGGTTGTCAAGTTTTATGACGCGAAAACTTTTTATTATTGGTTTGATATTGGGTAAATCTGTTCCAATTTCTACCTCTAATATCTCTTGACCACGAATTTTGAACCTCTCACATAAATTTACACCATCCACCATATACACCTTTGCAGTACAGTATGGTGAAAAAATATCCTCATATATTTCAAACCCACTAAACATGGCTCGTATGTCCGTGAATTCTTCGGTGACCTGCGAACGAAGCACCATCTTGGTGATTTTATAAGCCCCAGCCGTTTGAATGTCCCCACCATAGTTTGCCATAATTATTATCTATTTCCCATAATCGCACTAAACTGCTGTATTATTTTCGTAACGAATTGCGGCTTTAGCAATTTTATTTTTCTTTTTCTTTCATTCAGATCATATTCGTTCGCCCTATTAGTGACCGCATATGTTGTGACCTGTGGTCCAGAGACACCCATATATCTACCAATATATGTCTGGTCGAACAGAACCACAGAACCTGACAGACCATTCACAACGAGGTTAGGAATCTTATTACCAAGAACTGTACCATATTCCACATAATCTGCTGTTTGTTTTTGTAAAGGATCTACTATTGTAATTTCTTGTGCACCATTCGATCCGGTAATACCGGCAGCGGGTCGTTCTAGTACAAAATTATAAACACCAAGACCAGTTGTCGTAGTTTTATGAATGTAAATATTAACGGTCGAACCACCAGGAACAACGACCTCGGCATTTCCTGTTTGAAATCCTGGCTGATTTACTCTCAACTCACAAAAAGTATCCCTATAAGTCACAATGCTGTCCGACATAGAACCCTGTTGTAATGTGCATCCACTGAGAAACACAGAGTTAAACAATAATGTATTTTCTAAATCTGTAAAATATACATTTGAACCAGAATATTTGGTATTTGTGTACTCCTCCAGAGACGATTGAGATTTACACCACGCATGATATGGATCAAAAATATCGTTCGCCAATAATACCACCCAATGATACTCTGGATTTCCATAGATCTTATTTGCGATTTGATCTGGTCTTTCTCCATCCTTTATATGATACTCGTAAAAAGATGCAGTATTGTTCAGAGTAGAAGAAAATGCGACTCGACGCATGATATTTATTGCGACAGTAAAGTTTTTATCGTTTCCTCGATAAAACGGATACGGTATGATTGGGAAATTATCAAAATACATCAGAAACCATCCGCCACATCTTCTCGTGTTAGTTGAGACATTTCAGTCATTGCAATAGTCAACACATATCCTGTTGGAGAATTATCAGGAAGTGTGGTGAAGACTCCACCAGGAGTGAAGTCAATTGCCACGGAGGTAACTGCACATCTTGATATTTTTGGAATAAATGTATTCTCCGAAAAACTAAATGGCATACTAGAACCTGAATCATTTCTACTAGACGACAAAAACTTGACAGTGAATTCTGCGGGAACTCTTAAAATTATTTGGGGGTCAGAGATTTCGGTAGACTCGGCCGCTTGTTGCTCTGAATATCTTGCAGGAGAAGAATGATACCGTATTGTATCCACTATATCCTTTATCATTTGAACCTCTTCTTGGTTTCTTGGATATAAATCCCAAGAAAAATTAAATGATCGAAGTTCCTTTTGTTGGAACAGATTCTCCAATCGTGGGTTCAATACCATCCCCAACACAGCATTAGTACCATCAGACAATGCGGTTGCTGCTAAAGCAATGGCTCCCTGTGCCGCTAATGATCCTGCACCACCACCAGCAATTGCATTGATTCCAGATAAAGCTCCAGCAAGTAATTTAAAACTAGCGGGACTATAAGTGAAAGAATCCTCACTATTTATTCTGGCACACATTGGTAGATATATCGAAACCATTTGATCGAATTTTGCTGATGCGGCCACGATCCCTAATTGTCCTACTGCATCTAGTGCAGTCCCAACAACCCCCGTATTTGAAGATGCCGCCATTCTACTCTGTAATAGAGTAGAATCTGGTGTAGTACCGTCGGCCCTTTTTATCAGTCCTTGAGTGTTGTTCACTACACCTTTTGCTGAGTTCACAAAATTAGTTTGTGCCGATTGTTGTGCTTCTGCAAATCTATTTGGATTGACCAGTGTATCAGGAATGTCATCAGGAACTGTATATTTCGGCGCCGACAGGGACTCTGGAGACGCAATAAAAGTAGAATTAAATTGCCTTTGTGCATTTCCTGCAGATTCCGCGGCCGCTGGAGCGTTAGATGATTCGAGAGCTGTTTGCATTTTAGACTGTGTGTCTGATAGACCAGCGGTTTCTGATTGTAGTTCTTTAAGTTTTTCAGTTTCCTTCCCCAATATAGGCGAAGGCCACCTCCAAAATATTTTAAACTGCATTATGTGTGGTATTTCACTTCTATGAGAACCACCAATATTGTTGGGATATTTTAATATCGCGGGAATTTCTCTCTCACCGAATACCTTTTGTTTCGATCCTTTGATAGACCTCGGATTCAGTACATCACCATTATCCGCATTTGCTACATCCCGAAGTGCTGCTTCTGTGTTTGCTCGATCCTCCGTATATGCTGCATATCCCGAATCTGCCGCAAGAGAATCCTTGGTTGCCTTTCCAATCCTATTTGACTGCTCGGTTCCCTTGGCTGCAATTTTTTTGAAATTTGGTCCAAACTGAAGACCCATATGTTCCCTTTCTCGATGATTGTACTACATATCTATAATGGCATACAAAGGATCTTTCACACCTACAAATTCCCAAAAATATCTTGGCAATCCAACCAAAATAACCTACAGAAGTCTATGGGAAAGAAAATTCATGAAGTTTTGTGACACCAGCAATTCCGTTGTTCGTTGGGGGTCCGAAGAAGTAGTGATACCATACATCAGTCCAATAGACAAAAAATCACACCGGTACTATGTAGATTTCATTCTGGAACTAAAGCAACCAAATGGTTCAATAAAAACGCTATTGATAGAGATCAAACCAAAAAAACAATGTGCAGAACCGAAAAAGCCCAAGAGAATCACTAAAACATATGTGGAAGCCGTCCACACTTGGATAACAAATACCGCAAAATGGCGAGCAGCAGAGTCGGCCGCAAAGAATAGAGATTGGGAGTTCCGCATTCTGACAGAAGACAATCTATTCCGTAAAGGAAAAAATGGGTAATACAGAAACCATAAGAGAACTATTAGAAGAGACTCTTTCTGGGTTAGGAGCAACTAACAAAACGTATACGACACTACTAGAAGCACTTCGTAGTCAGAACACACTCAGAATAAGCAGACGACTACTACCCGGACAACTGGTTTTTTTCAAATATAATCCACAGAACGCAGGCTTTTTGAAAAAATCCAACCCATACGACATATTTCCGTTGGTGATTGTAACAAGGGTAACAAAGTATGGTTTTGAGGGAATAAATCTACACTATCACAACAAAACTTGGAGAAATGTACTATTCACCGTCATTAAAGAGAAGTTGCCGATAATCTCCAAAGACTCGTCTTGGGCAAGATTAGGGTCTCGATACGAAGCAATGAAAAAAAAATCCATATATCGACTCATGAATCCCTGTTGGCGGAGATATCTACTATCAGGACTTACCAGAATGCCTGTAATAATTCCGCAAGAGAATTGGAATGATTTGTTAGAATTAGATGCCGGTCTGTTTGCTAATGGAAAAAAGATAAACATCAACTTGCAGTCCTACAAAAAATCAATGAAACCACTACTATGACTGAGAGCTCACAATACAGAAAAACTCCAGGGGAAATGAAATCTGGAGCTCCGAAGGCCGGTTCCTCAGCCATTACAGGTATTCAACAAGCAATTTTGTCTACCGGGTTCTTGCAAACAAACAGATTTGTGGTCGAAATAACGCCACCATTTGGACTGGATATGTCACTAAGGTCGGTCGATACAGAAAGTGGCAACAGGAGTTTCATTAGTGTTGGTGGTAAAAACAATCCACAGGCATTACAAAATATGCAATTTAGATGTTCGTCGGTAACTGCTCCAGGGGTGAGTGTTGCAACCACCCCATACCGAGTATACGGACCAGTAAGACAGATGCCGTACGAAATCATATATGGGGGAGAAGTTTCTGTTACTTACATCCTGTCCAGAGATATGCAAGAGAGAGCATTTTTTGAAAATTGGTTAAATTTGATAATAGACCCCAAAAACTACAAGATAAATTTTTACGACAATTATATTTCTGAAATGAAAATTCATATATTAGACAGAAGTGACGCAATTGTCTACACCTCCCTAGTAGAAGAAGCATATCCAAAAATGATCGGGGATATAGCAATGGGAAATGATAAAGAAAATGAATACATAACTCAGGAAATTACATTTGTCTTTAGAAAGTACACTTCCAATTATCTCGCATCCAGAGAAAACTTAGATGACTCGAAAAATAAAATAGTCAAAGACAAACATGCAGAAGCATCAGCAAAGGTGAGGTCGGATATGGCACAAGAAGAAAAGGATGCTGCAGCAATGCAGCGAGGTTACTCAAGACAATCGGATATGCCGGGTTATGTGACACCAAAACCCAAAAGAGGACTTTTCGACATTTTCAAGAAATAATAGAATGAATTGACTGATGACTATTTATTAGGAAACATTATGCAAAAAATAAGACTACCGCAAACCCAAATTCCAGCCTATAGCATGACTCTGCCTGTGTCCGGAATTGCTACAAAATACAGACCATTCTTGGTAAAGGAAGAGAAGGTTTTGTTAATTGCACTACAATCCGATGATCCCAATCAGGTGATAGACGCAATCCGAAATATCATCCTGTCCTGTACATACAACAGCATCGACACCAAAAAAATCCCTGCGGCTGATTCCTCGTATGCCATGTTACAAATACGGGCAAAATCTATCGGTGAAGAAGTCAAACCATCCATAAAATGTGGAAACTGTCAGACATCTACACCCGTACGGATAAATGTAGAAAAAATTTCACTGTCAGTTGACGAACCAAAAGAGAAATTGAGTCCAAACATAAAAATAAGTGATGAAGTGACTCTGATAATGAGACAACCAACAATACACGATTTGGATGTAACAAAAGATCAAACGACAATGTTATTTGAAATGGTCTTCTCGTGTATCGATAAGGTGATGTACAAAGACAAGGTGTATGATCGAGGAGATGTGAATGAAGAGGATGTACTGCTCCTTGGGGACAGTCTCCTACCACAACAGTTCAAACAAATAGCCGATTATTTGAATTCGTCCCCAAGTCTATCTTACCATTTCGATTATATTTGCCCTAGTTGTAAATCAAAGGTAAATGTTGATCTAAAATCGATATCTGATTTTTTTTTATAATGATGTGTCATAGTGACCTGGCGTCATTTTATAAAACAAATTTTTCATTAATGCAACATCATAAATACTCTCTAGAAGAGCTGGGGAATCTCATTCCTTGGGAACGAGAGGTATATATAAATTTGTTGGTTTCATATTTGAAAGAAGAAAAAGACAAAATCCAGAACAGAAGAAGAAAACCGAATGGCAAGTCGTAAAAGAATCAACCCTGGTCAAAAAGCACAGTTGATGAGTCTCCTGAAGAGAAGTGGTCTAAAGGATGCAGAGATTCTGACTGCATTTTCTAAATTACAAAAATTGATCAATCTTGGTATGTCCCCACCCGGTGAGATCATACAAGAATTTTTAAGTGATCGGGCACAAAAAGCAGCAATACAATCGATAAATGATTTAGAAAAAGAAGCAAGAAAAGAAAAAAAAGATTATGATACTTGGTTGAAAGAAAACAAACCACCAAAACCTGTAACAATAAATAAGCCAGCAGCACGACCTAGACCAACCCAACCTCGTTCCAATACAATGGAGACAGTATCTCCATCCGGATCACGTCCAGAATCCTCACCCCCCAAATCAGATAGTTCTCCCAAGCCATTCACCTTTCGTGAAATTTTAATAGAAGAATCAAAAAAAAGAAAGGGTGCCGAAGCAGAAATAGAAAAAATGGTCTTGGGTGGAATAAGAGATACTGCAAGAGAATTGGTTGCACAAAACAAAGAACTCTTTGGTAGTTGGGATGGTTCTAATGTAGATCAACAGACAGCATATGAATTATTAGATGCAGTTGTTAGTTTAGTAGAAGAGGCATCCAGAGCAACCACAGTCGAACAAAAACGCTCTGTCCATAATAGACTTTTGGGTTACAAAAAAATTGTATTATCATTAGTAAAGAGTTCCAAAGGCAAACAATTAGAAGCCGCAAATCATATATTAAAAATAATAACAGATCTTGAAAAAGTATTAAGGAAAGAAGCCGGAACCAAAGCGTTTCTAAAAGAAAAAATAACAGACTACATTGCTCAAGTTCCTGAAAAACTAGCGGCAAAAATACCATTAATCGGCGGATTACTTTCGGGTCATCTACAAAGAAGAAGAGAGAACAAACAAGAACAAAAGTTCACAACAAAATCTCTAGCATCTAGTATGTCTACTTTTGGCAGCAGAGATCTACACAGACGACCAGAGAGAAATATTAGTAAAATATCACCACAGAGTGTATCCACCCCATTGGGATCACCAGTTGGTGATGTTGGTGTTGAGAGTGTATCCACCCCATTGGGTGACGCAAAAGGAGTGCCAGGAACATTTTCTGATTTAGCAGAAAAACTAATAAAAACTGATGAATTAGGGAATGAAATAAATAAGAATATTCTGGTAGACGGACTTGGTGCACAATCTCCCGGTGTATTGGTCACAGATATTCCTAAAATAGTAACCACACTAAACGATATATTGGCAGTACTTAATGATGAGAAAAAAATACAAGAAGATCAACTAGATCTCGAAAAAGATGTAGCAGAAGAAAACCGCAAGATTGATTCTATGGGGGAATTAAAAACAGCAGAAGGGGAGGTAGAATCCAAAGATTCGGAATCTGATATGATGTCAAAAATAAAAGGGATGTTTGGTATGAAAGGAAAAGGATCAAAAGGTGAAGGTGGAGGATTACTCGATTCACTTATGGGTCTGTTGAGTGGAGGACTGGGCGGATTAGTATCAGGAATTATAGGATCTCTTACCGCTGGTGCTGGTGCTTTATTATCAGGGTTAGCAGCAGCACTCTTTCCAATAATGGGAGTATTGCTTGCTGCTGGTGCAGGTTACTTATTAGGAACTATCATATACAAATCATGGGTAGAACCTTGGCTTCAGAAAAGATTCGATGACGATTTGGCTGCACAAAATAAGGTATCGACTCAAGAACGAACTGACGCAACAGATGCTGAAGGTAATAAGATGTGGAGAGATGCAGAAGGCAAGATCATTAGCCAGAAAGAACATGATACCCGCATAGCAAATGGCGAAAAACCAGAGGATTTCTCTATTGCAAAAGATATCAAAGGGTCTGCGGCATCATCCGCTAGTGCTAGAGGTTCATCTGCCGAGGAAGCTCAGCTGTCTCAAGAGGATCAACTAGACCAGAATCAGCGATCAACGAACGCGAAGAAGTTGAAGGAGGCAAAAGAAAATGCACAAAAAGGATCATCACTCAAAGACATTGGTAAAATGAATGATGGTGATGAAAAAACTAATGCGTTTGAAAAAGTCAAAAATAAATACAAGGCAACGGCAAAGGCATTGATGGGATCTCAATACACAGATAAAACTGATAAACAAATTGATAAAGAAATGGACGCAGAGGTTGCGGTGAATGATACTTCTGGTACTACCGAGAGTCAAACAGAAGCAAAGAGAGTACTTGATAACATTGTGACTATCAGAGAGGGAGATATTAAAAATAAAGGTACTGATACCCTAATTGCCAGACACATCCACTGGAACAAAACAATATTCAAATTACTACAAGATAGTAAAGATCCCAAAAAGAGTGACGACGAGAAGATAATAACAGAAACTGCCATCACGAAGGCCATGGGGGAATATTCCAAAGAAGTAAGTCCGTTTGATAAAAATAATCAGAAAAAGTATGGGATGAGTCATGGTGAAATTGATAAAGTTAACCGGGAAAATATTAATAAAAAATTATTTGTCATATACTATGGCGCCGCAACCATTAGTCGTCAACCTAAAGCTTTTGATAGCGCATTCACAGACCTCGACACGATGTCTGGTAGTGATGTCTATGTTGACACACAAGAAAAGAAGCGATCTGATACACAACACTTTCAGAATACCAGAGCGGACGCCATCAAGGGAGGACATAATGAACGCACCGCTATTGGGGGACCTGATATGGGAGAAAGAGATCGTGAGAAATTCGACAAAATACAAACAGGATCAATAGGTACCCCACAATCACCACCAACCACAACTTTGGGTGATGCATTAGTCAATCTCAACCAAGCAAAGGATGGGGTCGATGCCGCAGCAGTCACACCATCAGAAGTCATGACAGGTTCGCAAACAAGTAACCAAGTCATCAACGCACCTACAACGCACAACACAACAATAATGCCCAACAACAGAGATCCTAATTCTGTAGCCCAACAAGCAAGAGGCAGATAAAAGAAAACCCCGGATCCTGTCTGCCGCTAGCGGCTGAGGAAGGATGTCCGGGGCATTCCAGATAGTGAAAAATTACTTATTGATCTTCTGCAAGTTTTTCAAAATACGATAACGCATCTTCAGACTCATCAGAAACAGGCATCTTTGCCGTTACTCTCTTTGGCTTTGATTCTGACTTTGCCTTTGGTGTTTCATCCTCATCCAACACTGTGTTTTCTGCACCACCAATGCCGGCTGTTTGTGAAGTCAATGCACGAATGTTACCACCCAGCACTTGGTCGAGTTTTGCCTTGAGTTCATCATAACTCTTATAGTTCTTTGGGTCAGTGAATTCCTTTAGTGAATATTCCTTCTTCCAAAGTGTCTCCAATGCCTTGTCGTCTCCGCCCAAGAGAGGAGTAGGATCTGCAAATTCACTACGATCATAATTAACATACCCCTCAACTTGTCGAATCTTGAGTTTGAAATCTGCACCGGCCCAGAAATCAAATGGGTTCACTGGTTTTTCGTCCTGATATTCAGGAGTCATTGCTTCTTGAAGCTTCTCAAAGATTTTCTTTCCATACTTGAAGAGAAAAATCTTACCTTCATTCTCTGGTGTCTTTGGGTCAGAAACAACATAGATGTTTGAGATGTACGAAAGTTTGCGCTTACGATCTCTTGCCAACTTCTTGTCATCTTCATTTCCGCTGTTCCACAATGCTGTGTTCATTTCAGAAACAGGATCTTTCAGAGTCAGGGTTGTCAAAGAATTCTCGATGTACCAACCACCGGGACCACGAAATCCATGAGTCCACAAACGTGTCCACGGAAGATCTTCCCCCTCCGGGGCAGGCAGAAATCGGATAACTGCATAACCATTCTTGGTCTTATCCAATTCAGGTCGCCAGAAACGATCATCCTTGTACGACTCTGACTTTTTGTTTAGTTTTTCCATTTCAGTCGTGAGAGACTGATAGGAATTAGTTTTAGAACGAGACTTGAGGTCTTTGAAACTCATAGCGATGACTCCTTGTTGTGTACGATTTGTACTGTTGTATGTTGACGAATACGATCCACTCTACGATACGATACGAGATTTGTAAAATTCATTTAGAATTCCTTTCATTGTTATTATACCACATCAGACACCATTGTCAAGTACAACCTTCAATTTTCTTCAAAAAATTCAATGAGAGTCTATAGTTTTTAAGGGACTCAGATATTTTTCGACAATGTTCTTCTGAACGAACTTTCCCTTTCAGGGACTCAGATATTTTTCGTCGATGTTCGGTAGAAAAAACTCTCCCTTTAAGGGAATCAGATATTTTTCGCTTGAATTCAACGGAACGCTTTCTTCCCTTTGCCTCATCAGATATTTTTCGACAGGTTTCTTCAGAAGGGACGTGACCCATCTTTGCCACAGACATTTTTTGACGGGCTTCTGCTGAGTGAACGTGACCCATCTTTGACACAGACATTTTTTGACGGGCTTCTGCTGAGTGAACGTGACCAATTGACCCCTCCCCACCCATCGTCAAATTATATCCGCCTTCGGACACATGAGTTTTGTGTTCAACAATAAATTCGTTTTCTTTCACCTTCAGGGTGTGTTCAATATCTGTAGACCGGTAAAGTTCTTCTATGGTAAAAGCCGCAATACCATATTCTCGGATGCCGTTGTGGAGCAAATACCCTTCGCCACCATTTGCCGTACTACAATGCTGATTCCATCGTTTTTCTATGCCCCTAGTGGTGACACCAACGTATTTGCCACCGGCATGTAATCGAACCAGATATATGATTGCTAGTTTGGTTTCCATCACTATTATTTATAAAATCGTGAGATCTAACACAAACCTATGTAAAATATCACACAGGTAATTTTGTTTTTTGTGGCAAAAGGTGTAATGCCATACCTTCTGCTTTAATTTTTTCAATAATAAATTTGTTTAGAAATTTAGCACCGACTTGTGGTTCTAGACCATATTTTTCACACACAGCAATAACGGAATCGATGTATGTTGCATTATGCTTTTGTGCATATTCAATTACATCTTTTGGAAATCGTAAATTGCTTGTGTGAACACTCATCAATTGTTGGTCTAAAATAGTTTCTGTTTGATCTGTTATCATTTATGTACCTTATTTATAATAAATAGCCTCAGGGGGAGTCGAACCCCACGTCTTCTCCTTGAAAGGGAGAGATATTTTCCAGTTATACGATGAGGCCTAATCTTCATCTACCATTACCGTAACCTGGACCACCGAATCCTGGGGCATATTGCGGAACACCCATGCCCTGCATACCACCATATCCATATCCGCCCCAACCAGCTTCATATATTTCTCTTACTCCATGACCATATCCACCAACATTAACATTCATGGTTGCATTTGGATTATAGAAATATCCACTACTGGTATTTACATACTTTGTGATAGTACCATCGGGTCTAGTAATTTCAGTAATGATATTAGTTTGTTGAGGTTGACAGCCCGCCACACCAATCATAACGACAGAAACACCAATCAATTTTGCGTATGCACTTTTCATCATAATCATCTAATTGTAAACTGACCACCACACATTGGATACACAGGAACATAACCACCGTAGTAAGGAAGAACTGTAGGATAGTACGGATTCCCCCAAGTGTTGGTGAAAGGAGAATAGGGAACATAACCACCGTATCCACCGTATCCGCCACCGTATCCATAATTACTGGATGAATTGAAACCAATACCACCATTGATGTAACTATTTGTTACTGTTCCATTGAAGCCATTCGATCCAGAAACACTGGTTCGACTCCAGCCACCAGCCAGACCAATTCCAAAACCACTACCACTACCACCCCCGCCACCAAATCCTTGGGCAGAAACAATAGAAGAAATACCAAGCACGATAGCCGAAGCAATATATTTGAGATTCATTTTTTATGAACTCCTTTCGATATACTAATGATACCACAGTCTACTGAAAAGTCAACTCACGATGCACGTTTTTTAATATTTGATTTGGGGTATTTTTTACTTGATCCCAATTTAATTTTTTGTATTGCATTTTTTAATAATAAACTTTTTAATTGATTATTTGTGGATTTTTTAGACATTTATTCATTGGTATTTATATCCGATGATTATTCTATTCTTCAAAAATAGTGATCCATTTTGGTGATTCGTCTCGTCTCAAATATGCGGCTTTAGCAAAACTCCATTCTTCTTGCTCCTGCACTTTATGACCTACTCTATGCTTTTTTGCATACTTGGCAGCACCACCGGCATCATCGAAATATTCATAATTTCCTGAAACATCCATACCACCCCAAACACCACTCGAAGTCTTCCACACATCACCAGGTTTATGATTATTTTTAACCTTGGCAGGAACATCACTACTTTTTGCTGTCTTTGTTGGTTCTTCTGGTTTTGTGTTGAATAAGAATTTCTTATCAGAATGACTACCCTTTTTGATTTGGGAGAAATACTTCATGACCTTGTGTTTTGCCAATTCCAAATTATCTTGACCTTCACCCTTTCGGAATCGCTCTAACACTTTACCAACACCACTCGTTTCATTTGTTCCAATATAATAAAAATCTGTTCCGTCCTTGTACATAACACTGTGTTGTTTGTTTGCTCTACCCAAGGCAATCAATTCTGTTTTCTTTATTTTAGGAACCAGCAAACTCAATTCCTCTGTAGTCACATCACCTTCGGTATATCCACCACGAAGTTCGATGTAACCATATCCACCTGCTCGGACTTGTTTTTTAAGTTCTGTGTGTAAATTCTCGTTCTCTTCTGGTGAATTTTCACCCCTCGCCGCAGAAACAATACCAAATGGTTTAGAATCATCTTCCACATATTGAAAGACTCTGGACAATTTTGCTTCGACCAATGGTGTCTCATTGAGGGTTTTATCAGACAAACACTCTCCGAGTCCACTAGCATCTAAAAACTGGGTAAATTTCTTCATATGTTGATTAGTCCTTTATTATGTATATTCGAAATAGGATCACCCGGATTCGAACCGGGACACCTTTCGATACATCGTCTTAAGCGATGTGCGTCTGCCTATTTCGCCATGATCCCAAAATTATCCCGACTAGATTCGAACTAATACTAAGAGAACCAAAATCTCCGGTGCTACCGTTACACCACGGGACATCACAACAAAAATGGGGATGGACTCTTGCGAAGTCCATCCCCACACAGCTACTTTGGATTTAACCAAAGTACCACTGGATTATCCAGCGATGAACCGTGTTCCATCCTTGCGGAAGGAATATGTTCGCGTACCAGGATGAGTATCATTCATTGAATACTCAGTCTTGCCACTTGTCGTGGTGTAAGTGATGACTTCCCAATTACCGAACGCTTCGACTTGTGTACGAATGTTCGACATGAGAGCACGAAGATTCTTGACACCGAAGCGAGACATCGCCTTGGCTGGGGTGATCGATCCACCATTAACAAGATGGTTGAGAACTTGACGCTTTGCACTGATAGGGCTATTTGCCATAATAAGAAACTCCAATTGGACATTTTAGAAGAAAGTCTTCGGCACTGTCCGATGCCTCTGACCATTTGATACACACATAGTATACACTATCCGACCACTATGTCAACACCTTTATGTGATTTTTCATTATTTGAATTGCTATATTTGAAACCCACGTCACCGACTGGATCTCAAAGACCCAAATAAACCCATTTATTCACTCAAATAAACACATTTGGTCTTGTGTGGGACATATATTAGTTGTTTTATTAATAGCACCTTGTAGGTGACTAATAATCTCTTGAACCTCTTCCACAGTATATGCCTGAAATGGAGAATAGGTATCCACCCCTCGAATACAAATACATGGTTTATTCTGCTTGGAAGGATTCTCGATAACAAATGTAGAAATTGAAGTAGTTTTCATAATGAAGCATTCCCTTTTAGGATAGAATTGCACCAGTTACACCGGAACCACAAGAAACACCCCATACCCGAAGATCGAATATTTCACTTCTGTTCCCTACAATATGGACTTGAACATATCCTGCAGTAGATCCTGTTGGGGAGTAGGTACGAAGATCGACCACCACAGGGGAACTGGTAGTGTTTGTGAGGAGAATACCTTTGTTCTTGGGACCACCACTCTGTTGACCACCCGTACCACCAAAGGGACTTGTTATTGTAAATGCGTATGACATCGTGTGATTCTCCTTATTGAGTATTTATACTTTTGGGGCAGCACCAGAAACAGATGTCGTTCTGATCGACTCTATCTCTTTAAACATAGTAGTCCATGTTTTCATGGGGATGAACACAGGGTGCCCGTTGCCGTCCGTCCCGTCATCCCAGACCCACCACCCACCTGCCTTTGTGGCAATATAATCGAACATTGCGGAATCGTACATATTGGTGTTGGGGACATTCTCCCTGCCCGCCAACACCAACTGCCAAATTTCGACTTCCAAATTGTCATGCCACCCAGAACTGTGGTGGTCTTCACTCCAGTCCCGCATTACCCTTAGTAGGGCGTGTCCGCAAATTTGCTTTTCGTTTAGTCGTTTGTTTTTTCCCAAATGCGGCCTTCCAATTCTTTTCATAAAGTTCCCGATCCACTGGACGATATCTATCACCCTTACCAGCACCATGTTTTCCACTCATGTTTAACTTCCCAATCTATGGAACGAATTTGAACTTCTTTGAGCGTTCTATAAATCCCAACCCGTTTGAGCTCTCCATCAGTGTAGAAGGTAATAAAATATGAATTTCTTCCACTACTTGTTTCTGTTGTTTCGACCGATGCAAAGTTCATTTATTGTCGATGTGTTGGATTACTCAATGTTAATTGAGGTGGATCTATAACAGGTTGTGATTTAGACAAAGACTCAATAGAAGACATTATAAGACCATTGATTGTTTGGTTGAATGTCTGATTCTTCTCGTGCGCAATCTTTGCGATTTTTAGAAAGGTCTGATCCCCAATTGCGATGTCCAAGGTAATTGATGTTTTTATTGCCATTATGTTCTCCTAATAAAATCTGTTCCAAATCTCACTCATATATCTATACAACAAATAGGCACTCAAGGAATCGAACCTTGTTGAGCCGATTATAAATCGGCCTGCGAAAACCGTCCGCCCAGCGCCCAATTTTCATAGTTCTATTTTTGACTTTTTGTTACTCACATGACCGTTTGGTGTTTTGTCCAGATGGTTACTGCGTTGCCTATCTTCGTCGTGACCTAGTCTGTAGTTGACGAGATGAACTCCATTCTCCTGTAGTAATATTTTATTACATTCAATAAATCTCATAATATTTGAAGCCTGAATAGCCGCTTCAGAATCGTATTGGGAAAGTGGGATATCAATATGAAGTCTAAACATTGAATTCTCTTTATTGTGGAGTTGACCTTATTGGTCATGAATCTCGATTCCGTCCTTCTTACGAAACAGTATAACCTTCTGGTAATGTGCCTTAATCTGTTTAGCCATAACGACACTTTTGGTAGAATATTGATGATCCGCGGTCATCGTCTCTAGCCAACACCCGCCCCCTGTTAGGGATCCTTTCTGGGCTCGTGTGAGTGTGTTATATGAAATTTGCATACCTTCAGCATCTTTGGATTCTATGATAAAATCATACATTTTTTAAATTGTTTCCTTTGGGATCAGAACAGGATAGTGGAACGATACACAATTAAGGCAACGAGAAGAACCAGTGTAATCCCCATACAAGGGCTGAGGAACGATCCGGGGTCTTCTGATCGATGTGGAGGGGTCTTGGACATATCCAATAGTATAACATGGTTTAGAATGATGTCAAGCGATGTGATTTGTTTTTATTATTTGAAACGTGATTCGTCTCAATGGTTTCTTTATTTGAATCTCAAGTGTGCCTCAGTGGTCCACTAGTGTCTTAGAGATAAAACCTTTTTGACAAAGACACTGTATGTATAACATTATTAAATATAAGGACGAAAACAATCCGATTACTTTACAAAGTTTTTTGGTCCTTTGGTGGGGGTAATATTTTAGATGCCTTCTCTACCTTCTCGATGCGTTCGATGCACATTTTTATTTGTAACATCGTGCGCGCAAGTTCTCTTGAACCCATTTGGTCTAACAAATATAATTCATAATCCTTGATTGCCTTTTTGGCGAGTTCCATCAATTCTTCTAGCGGTGATTTTTCTAGTTTAAACATATTATCTCCTTTTGAATATTGATACGATCCGTTTCCACCAAGTGTGTCTCATAGAGATATCTGTTGACAGTGCCTTTGCTATGATTTGTTTTATTTCATAGGATTGTTGTAGTCGTTTAGTTTTTTCCTCATGCCTTTGTTCTAGAATCTGAAATTTTAATAAATGATGGATATGTTGTGGCATTATCATTGGTGTTTCATGGTTGAAACTATTTTTTGCAAAATTCAAAAGATCTTCGATTTGTTCATCAGTTCTTATTATATTCCAATGAGTACCATTGTCAAACGATTCACATAGACCATACACCCCGTCTCCTTTTATGGGAGTCAGGAGATCTATTCCTAATAATCGGTTTGGTGAATCTGATTCAGAAGCATTAGACATATTAATCCTCCTTTTTATTTAGTAAAATCGTCAGTTATAACCAAATAAAAAAGGAGCCCCGTATGAGGCTCCTTTTTACAAAAATATAAGAAACTCTTAGTTTCCTAGCGCAGAGGCAAACGAATGCACACCTGCCCAAACCCAGGCAACACCCTTTGCAGCCCACGGGAGGAGGGCAAGAACAGCGAGAACTTGAACGGGATTGCGATAACAAAAACCACCACTGACAGGACAAGACTTAATAGTACTCATATATTTTCTCCTTTAGAAAATCCGAACTCAGAACTTTACACCGAAACCTAGTGAAGCAACGGCAGTATTTTGCTGATCATCAGAAATATTCTGCCAGACAGGAAAACCAACACCGCATTCAACACTAACGTTGTTTGATACAGACCACTCCACCTTTGGACCAAGGAAAGCGACACTACTACCAGTCGTGTACCACTGTTGGATACCTGCACCGACTTTGACCTCATCCATTTGGTAAGCAACAAACGAATCTGCATTGATCACATAATCGTTCACATTACCAAATACGGGGGTGTAAGCCTGTAACCCAACAAACTGAATATCAGCCGTCTGTGTGTATTCGATCTTGCCCCAAGTCATTGCATAGTCCACACCAACATAGACATTTGCATTTGGATTTGCAAAATATGCAGAACCTGTAGGAAGAAGCACACCACCATTAATACCAAGAGAGGCATCAGAACCCAAGAATTTCGCAGACTTGATAAGACTGTAATCAAGACCCAAATCAATTGCACCGTAACCAGTACTGGTTTGCGAGTACACAGGAACAGTCACATGCCATCCCAAAAGGTCATAGATCTTTCCATTGATTGTGGAATTCAGTTCGACAATTGTTGGTGAATTATCTTTGACCCAGTAATTGATAGATTCATTTATACCAACAGAGTTGATAAAAGATGAGGGGGGGCAAGTAGAGGTAGGGCAATCGGCCTGACCAAAAACATTCGCCGTGAAAATAATACTTGTTACAGTAGTGAGTAAAGATTTATACAATAGTAGTCTCCTTTTTAGTTTTCCGAAAATGCCCTCCACAGTAGAGGGTGAAATATCTATACCACCAAAAACTTACAGTTGGCGAAACTTTGATACTTTATGAGGTTGTTGTGTTTTTGAGAAAATAAATCACAATTCAAAAATATTTTGGCGTTATAAATAACAGTAATGACAATCAAAGCAAATCAAATACTAAACTTAAAATCATCAAGAAGACGAAGCTTGGAAGATAAACCGCCTCCTGAAGTAGTTATCATCACACCCCCAACTATAATAACATCGGCAGTACCAGAAGAAAAATCCACATGGAGTATTCCAGGTGCTGCTTCAGATCGCAAAGATATATACGAACCTATAGTGGTTCAAATAAAACCAGATTTATTTCCATCCAGAGATAGACCTAGTTCGTTTGGTAATTTGGACTATAATTTCCTCTCACCATCACTTGATGCGGATTTTATACTAGCAAAAGAATTAGTCGGAAGGACTCTCGACGGAAGAACTGTATTTACTAGAGAATTTAATACTAGTGGTTGGGTGAATATAGTTTTTGGCGCTGCAGGAGAACAGACAACATATTCTAGTATAATATCATATCCACAATCTATTTACTATGCATCTAGTAATAATCTTGCCGTTGCTGGTGTACGAATGAATGTGTCTGCCACTAGTGCCGAACCAAGCTGGGTCGGAATTTCATTTGGATCAACAGCAAGTGCAGCGCCAACTCATGGTCAGTATTTGTTTGCACAGATCGAGATTCAAACATCAGATCTTATGCAGGAAGCAGAAATTAATTTGAGAAGAACAAATGCTAGTGGAAAGTTACTAAAAACAATAAATGTGACAGGCGTTCCTAGCTTGTATGAATAGAATCATATCTTTTTTCTTTGTTCTAACAATGAATCGAAATCTTTCCTCTTCGTTCCTCCATCATAATACCATGCAAATCCTTTAGACACCATGTCTTCGTTCAGACATATTTTATTAGTACCATAAATTTTTGCAAGTATGCGACCATATTTGTCGTCTTTAGTTGTTATAGCAACTAATTTATTTTGAGAGTTCAACCATTTTTCTACAAATTCTTTTGATTCTATGCCTAACTTTTTTTCTATTTCGTTTGTGGTGCGAGTTTCGGGTGAGTCGATGCCCAACAACCTAACCCGTTCTTTGCGAAAGATACTAAATCCAACATCAAACATTACATCAATGGTGTCCCCATCTACTACTTTTATTATTTGGGTTATTGTGTATTCGTACATTACCTTATTTAGGTGTTTCTTTTAACATGCTCTTCACCCCTGCCTGATACGCTTCCTCTAGTGCCTGTCGAAGGGCATCGACATGGATGTCGTGAAAATCTATTTCGTCCATATGTCTACATTCTAGGTGATCTATTCCCAAAACTTTATATGCAATCTTTGTTATGACCTTTTCTTGATCCATTGTATTTTTCATAATAGTGCAATTGAATTAGTACACACGGTCGCACGAGCTTCCTCTGGTGTGCGTTCCCATATTGAACGATTTAATCCCCATTGTGCCGGGATCTGACCCTCGGCGCAAATACAAAGTTGATATGCATCATCTGAAGCGACCTGTGTCTCTGTCCACACATCAGTCTTCCAAGTAGCATACGATCTTGCTGTCTTTGCCTTCAATTCTAGTAAGTCGGCTATTCGTGATTCCTTTTCCATTTCCAACTTCGCAAGGTTGGCGACCACAAGCATCGCGTCATAATTGTCTCGTTCTTTACTCTGACTCATTTTGATTCTCCTATTAAAATTCCGTTCTTAACCAATAACCATACTTCCCATTCGTTTGATTCACACAGTTTCGTTGTGTATTTCATCGCATCGGCATTATTGTCAGCATCGGATTTAGAGGTATCAACCCCCTGAAACCTAGCAGAATCAACCCAGAGATCGTTGTCATCTACATAA
>Ga0105050_10004008_pt1 | contig 19914 bp, 20 predicted proteins | sample FRY01_FD_78088 | JGI IMG/M metagenome (GOLD analysis project Ga0105050, IMG submission 78088) | Freshwater microbial communities from Lake Fryxell liftoff mats and glacier meltwater in Antarctica - FRY-01 | ecosystem: Environmental > Aquatic > Freshwater > Ice > Glacier meltwater ...
GCCCGATTACCTCGCATGGGTTTGGTGGGATTATCCTAGATGATCCGTACAAAAGTTGGAAACAAGCGCACTCACAAGTCTATCGCCAGTCGGTCTATGAGTATTATCGCGGTACACTCATGACACGCCTTTGGGAGGGTGGGTGGGTCATTATCATTATGACACGCTGGCATCCCGACGACATAGCAGGGCGGTTATTGAGCGAAGAAGGAGACGAATGGACGGTTATTCGCTACACTGCGATTGCGGAGTCTCAAGAGGAACGCGACAAGAACAATGACATGATGGGCATCCCGATTGGTGAAGCTGAACCGTTAGGGCGTGAAGCTGGTGAGCCATTATCCCCTGAGCGGTTTTCGAGCGTTGGGCTTGAAGAAAAGAAAAAGAGCGTTGGGCCACGAGCTTGGGGCAATGAGTACCAAGGTGCGCCACGCCTTGCTGATGGGGATATGCTCAAACGTGAATGGTTTGATAAGGTTGTTGCTAAAGCACCGACTAATGCAAAACGGAGGCGGTACATCGACAAAGCCGGAACAGAGGGAGGCGGTGCGTACACGGCTTTGGTATTGGTCGCAGAATTTCAAGGCTCTTACTATATTGAGGATGTTGTCCGTGGGCAATGGTCTGCCAATGCAAGAGAGACGATTATTAAGCAGACGATTCAATCCGATACCGCGCAATTTGGGGCAAAATATATCGCCTATATCGAGCAAGAAGGCGGTAGTGGTGGCAAAGAATCCGCAGAATATACCATCAGGAATAATGCTGGTAATCGCATCAAAGCAGATCGACCCTCTGGTGACAAGGATACCCGTTTAATGCCCTTTGCAGATCAAGCCGAAGCAGGGAATGTGTTTTTAATTGCTGGCTCATGGAATAGTGCATGGCTAGAGGAAATGACTGCTATCCCTAATAGCACCTATAGAGATCAAGCAGACGCAACCGCAGGCGCGTTTAATAAGCTGGTGGCTAAGAAAGAACCTGCGCGGAAGTTTACATCGAAGGGCTTGTATAAGAGTCAGGGATAAACAAAAAGAACCCATTACAGGCTCTCTCCAATTAGTCCTACAATTTTATTCAGAATCCATCCACTACCTATCCAATAAAAAGGACAGAAATCGCATTATAGCACAGATGTTCTCAAAATCAATAATTGTGTTACAATATAGAATATTTGTTCTTTTTTAATGTATTGGGTGGGCATATGGCAATCCTCAACAGATTCAGGGGTGGTGAAACCTCAAGTAAACTCGTACAGGTCAAGGAAATGATTGGGCGTTCTGTCATCAGTAGTATGACGAGCTTCTGGACGCGCTACTATGGCACGAGTATAGATGCCTCGCGGACGGATTATGCGTGGTGGGATAAATTCAGACGGGGACAACAGGCAGGCTTTGAATTTTCTGGATTGTTTGCGAAACCGATTACCGAAACGTTTGCTTCATGGGTGATGGGCGATGCGATTGAACCACGTTTGGTGGATGCCGATGAGTATACCGACAACTTGCTCCAAAAATTCTTCAAGCGGATTCATGGTGTCTTAATTAATATGGTGATTGACCTATACGGGCTAGGCGATCAGTATGTGATTGTGAATCCCGATGGTAGCCTGAGCATTCCTTCACCTGAATTGGTGAGAGTGGAATATGATGAGCTAGATTATCGCAAGGCGGTCAAGGTCACGATCACCACCAAGCTGGAAAAGGCGACAGTCACGGACGTGTACACGTCCGAAGGTCGAACAATCACCATTAAATGGAGTTCTAAGGAACGCAAAGATACTGAGGTGTTTGAATTCCAGAATCTCATTGGGAAATTGCCTGTCGTGCATTTTGCGAATGACCGTAGCGGAAACGAAACCAATGGACGACCTATTTACGAATCGTTGCGCCACCTATACAGCCGATACAATGACCTGATTGGTAAAATGGTAGACGGTGCCGAATTAATGGGTAATCCTATCCCAGTTATTGAGGGCGTGGATGATGTGGACGCAACATTGACAATGCTATCTGCAACGGATACAGAAACATTCACCGATGATGATGGCGTGGAGCAATCACGTGTCGAAATCTACTGGGATAGGCTGACAGGCTTGGTACTTGGGCCAGGCGCACATTTTAAGTTTGCGTCACCGGGCGCAGGTTTTACCGAAGATATGCGGAACACGCTCAAATCGCTGTTTATTCTGGTGATGGAGCATACTCGTATCCCAGAGGCAGTATGGGGATTAGAATTGTCGTCTGCTCGTGCGACTGCCATCGAACAAATGAAAACATTTCACATGTACATTCAGATGAAGCGACTCGCTCTGGAGGCTCAAGGCTCTGATGATGAGCTAGGCATGGAAGCAAAAGGCGGTTTGCTGGAATTGTGTGATATTTGGCTACGGATTCGCGCACTCACAGATCGTCAAATTAAAGTCGGTGCGGTCTCGCTGAAATGGTCGAACCTCACAGAGATGGATGACCAATTGATGTTTACCAAGACTGAATCCGCGCACAACAAGGGCGTGATTACCGACGAAACCTACCTCAAGAATCTGAAAATCGTTGAGGATGTTGAGGCAGAGGTCGAGAACGCCAGCAAACAGATGCAGACCGAAGGTGATCAGTTTGATAAGGATGTTGAAGATGCACTTGACGAGGTGGCATAATGCCCTCAGAAATCAAAAATAGGCGGGTCTTAGCTTCAACCCAGGTGGGGTTTCGTAAAGAAGTCGGGAAAGCCTATACCAAATTAGGGCAACGGATTGCTGGTGTGATTCTGTTTCATGCCGATCATGAGGACAAAATACCGCTTAATAAATTGAGCCGTGTACAGGCGCAGACAGGGGCGATTTTATCCAGCTTCTTTGTGGGCATGGATGGTCGTTCCCCATTTGCTGAGGATGGTACTACCCCACTGGCAGAATTCCCGCGCATTCTCAATAAATGGATTGGCATGTCCGTTGGGCGCATGGTCTTAGCGCATACTGCTTGGATGCAAAAGAACGTGCCAGAGGATGTACTCAACTGGCTGTCGTCTGTTCAGAGTCGGGATGTGCCGATAAAAGAGATTGCTTTCGAGATTGCTTTGTCTAATGCTGAGATTGACGCGCTACGGCTCTTTAGACCGAATCCGTTGGCAAAATATGAAACTGCTCACACGTGGGTAGACAACAACGGTTACATACTGAGTGACCGCATTTGGCGCACATCGGTTAAGACACGGACACAGTTAGACGCGATGGTCGCTGATGGGATTCGGGAGGGGAAATCTGCAACACGCCTCGCAAAAGAGGTCGAACAATTTTTGCACCCGAATCGCGCCAAAATCCGCACGAATAAGCCTTATGGTAAGGATGCGTCTTACGATGCGATGCGTCTGGCACGGACTGAGATTACACGCGCAGGGAATCAGGCGGCGTATATTTCCGCATATTCTAATCCGTATGTCGAACAGGTTGATGTGGCACGGTCTGCAAATGGGGATATAACCTGCATGATCTGCCCTCAACATGCGACGATTGGGATTGGTGGAGAGCGATTGCGAGAGCCGTATTCAGTTTATGAGGCGAATTTAAGCCCGTACCACCCACATTGCATGTGTACGCTCGTAGGCGTGGTAGTAGACCCTGCAACAGTTACTCAAAATCTACGATCATTGATGGACCATGGCATAAACGAATTACCCCAACCGCAATTAAGCCCTGCACAACCGAGAAGTTTCATTCTCCAGTTATTAAAAAATGTGATCTTTGCCACGATTGAAAACCTATTATTCACACAACCTTAACCACACTCTATCCTGCAACAAAAGCCCTCTCAGAATATATGTAACAGAATACACATTCTGAGAGGGTTTATGCTTTTAAACTTTGAACACGTCAGGGAATACACCCCACGCCTTGATTTAGCGTCTATCGGGGATGTTATTGCAATGGGCTATGGTCGCTATCAGATTGCAGTCGTCACAAATCCGTAGAGGATACTGAAACCTCAAGTATTCTGTGAGAATACCTCTGTTTAAAACAGATTGCAGTCGTCACAAATCCGTAGAGGATACTGAAACTAGAACAAAGCACAAATCCACTAGCTTGCATTAACAGAACGTTTGTGCTATATTAATGGAAGTTTTATATCTTTGCAACACGCGCGCGTTGCTAGTCCCTTCCGGAAAGGGATTATGCAACTTTGTTTTCTGAGAGGTGTGTATGGCTACACTAACGATTGAGCAACTAAGGGAATATACGGGACTGATTACGCAATTTGGCGGTGAAGGCTGTCCAGTAATTGCAACGTTGGCTCATGTTGATGTCGAAGCATTGACTGCTGGTGATGATGACCCTTTTTTTGTGACATTGCAAATATCGGAAGTTGATCGCGTCTCCAAGAATGGAATTGACTACGATGAGTATCTTGTCTCAACCATTGAGGAAGCCTTGCGCCAGGGCGGTGTTGAGGCTCTGATGGGTCATTTACCAGAGGGCGACTTAGACACAGCTTTTCCGCACAGTGACGACTCATCTACTCCGCTCGCAGGCTTTTGGGTAGGTGTGATGCGTGTTGGTAAGGTGTTGTGGGGCAAGGCGTACATACCGCCGGGAAAGGTGCGCGAGTATATCCGACGACTCAAAGCGACTAAGGGAAAACTCGGTGTATCGTTTTTTGGTCGGGCGCGTGTCGAAGAGCTAGAGGACGGGGTTCGCAGACTCCGCTATTTTACGCTTGAAACACTCGACTTTGTTCCACACAACAGAGCGTCATTAACACTCGACGGCGACTTTGAAGTAACCAGTGAATTTGAAGTAACCAGTAAGGAGGGCGCAATGCCTACAGAAATCACAAGCATTAACGATGTTCCACAGATCATTCGTGAGAAGATTCGCCAAGAAGCCTTGAAAGAGGCTAAGACGGCTGAAACTGTACAGCGTGTGGCTGAATTGGAACAACAAGTAACAACACAAGAAAGCACGATTGCAGAAATGCGTGAGTATGGTCGCATCGTGACTGAAATCAGCGCACATGTTGGCGCGGATGTTGACCTCGTGGAATGGGTTCGTGAGATCAATGAAACCATGACACGTCTAGGTGAGATGCTTGGCGCGGATGTGAATATCGTAACTCGCATCGAGGAATATCACACCCAAATCCAAGAAATCGCACAGGAACGGTTTAGCAATACCGTATCTGCACATGTTGCTGAATTGACCAACTGGCAAGTGACTGACGACAAAGCGAAAGCCAAGTTGGAAGCCTTGCGCCAGAGTATCACCAGTCACGTTGTGGCACAGATTGGTAATGACCGAACTCCTGAACGTGTTGCGGAAGTCGCACAATCGGTTTGGGATGGTGGCTATGAGGTCATTGCAGAAGCTGTTCGGGATTCACTTGCGGGACCGGGTGCATTTGTTGGTGGTAAAAACAGCAAAACAGCCGTTTGGGCACCAGCAGAAGATGGTGACAGCGCACGTTCAAAACTAGGTATCTAGTTTTATCTACTAGGTCTATGGAGGATTTTTGATATGACCGCATTAGCTTTTACAGCAAAGAACATCAGCATTGATACTGGAAAAGGTTCAGTAGTTCGCCCGTTCCCATCAGCGACGGCTATCGCAACACCACTCGGTAAAGTTGTATATGTTGACAGCAATGGCGCAGTTGAATTGGCTGATGCCGACGTCACAGTTGCAGAATCACGCGCTGTTGGCGTTATCGTCGCTGTGCCTAATACCTACGGTGAGAACAGCATCGCCGCAGGTGAAAATTGCTCGGTCTGTGTATTCGGACCCGTGTTCGGGTTTAGCGCACTTGCAGAAGGCACCTATGCTTGGGTCAGCAAAACCGCAGGTGAATTGGATGATACCGCCCCAACCAGTGGCGCGTTCCAATACATCGTCGGTTATTGCGAAGACACCGACACATTTTTTGTCAATCCGGGAATCGCTGCTCCTGCATCAGTTTAATCTGATCTAGGAACGCGACAGAGAAAGAGAGAAATCCAATGGCAGATGTATCTGGACCATTAACAACATTGAATAACCAACTGCCCTCAGGTGTCGATGCAGGACGCTTGGCACAGTGGCGGTTGCGTCAAGGGATTACCTACGGTGAATTCCGTAGCACAGTGGCAGCCGCGTTTAATACCGTGAATGCCGAAATCCTGAACAATTGGGGTGATATGATCTTTATCACCGAAGAAGATATGATGGAATACCCGACCGGTGGTACAACGGGTGAAATGCCTGAACTCACGGAGATGGACTTGGCAGAACTCATCAAGGGTGAAACCACAGCCCATAGTATCGACCTGAAACCATATGGTGACGGTATCGGGGGGAGCTGGCGTTATTTTGAAGATATGCGCCAAGCAACACTCAGCGCATCCATTCGCCAAATCGTGCAACGGGGTCGCAACACGTTTGAGAAGAAAATCCTCACGCGTGCATTGACCAACACCGTCAATACACTCGGAACAAACGGTAAAGATGTCCCGTTCTGCAATGCGAGTGCCAGCAGTGTGACATATGCACCGCCAGCCGTTGGTGGTGAGGTGTTCGCAACAAACCACAATCACTATATCGGTCTTGGAACCGCATCCAAAGATTCTGAGGAAACGCTGGAAGAAATCGCGGAACATTTGATCGAACATGGTCACATGGGGCCCTATAACGTAAAAGTGGCAATGGCAGATGTCTTGCTCTACCACGCGCTTGCAAACTTCTCAAAGCCGATTGCCAGCAACATTGTGGTGGTCGATCAAGGTGGTGGCACAGCGAATCGCTTCTTTGAACGTGGTGATGTAGAGACACCCGGGATGGCGGGATCAGGCGTTTACATCGGTTCGTATCAATCGTCACGCGGTTTGATGAGACTGTATGCAACCAGTCGCATTCCAGCAGGCTACGCCTTTGGTTACAAGAGCTATGGTTCAAACAACGCCATGAACCCAATCGCGGTTCGTGTACGTCCAAGCATCGGGTTTGGCTTTTTTATTAATGAGGTGGCATCGGACAACGACAAATACCCAATCGCCCGTATCCAAGTGGAATTTGAATTTGGTGTGAGCGTCGGTGAAGATCGTACGAATGGGGTTAGCGCCTTCCTTGTGTCGGGTGGCGCATGGGCAAATCCAACTATCTCGTAAGATAGGAACATCTAATGAAACTGAATTGGCTTGGTGATGGCTTCAACATATATACAGGTTACGGACGGATGGGGTCTTACTTCATCCGCGAGTTATGCCGTTTGGGTATTGAGGTCTCACCAATCCTGTCTAATGCAGTGGATGCGCCTGCGTGGATACAACCGCAATTGCATCGGGCAGACTTCGACAATATCACGGTGTCACTGATCTATGGTGAGCATATCCGTGCAATAGCGGGTCGCCAATGGGGATTTACCATGTATGAAGATACGGGTATCCCTGACGGTTGGGCAGAGTTGATTAATGCCCGATGTGAACGCCTGATTGTCTTGTGTGAGCATAACGCTGAGACCTTCAAGAATGGTGGTGTGACTGTACCGATTCATGTTGTGTATGGTGGCACTGACCCCGACGAATTTCCGCTTATTGAAGATGCTCCTGATCGTCCTTACACGTTTTTATGCATCGGGGATGGGAATATCCGAAAGGGGTGGAATCTCGTATGGTCAGCCTTTTTTGAGGCATTTAGCGATAAGACGGAAGATGTACGCCTTATCATCAAATCCCGTACCGATGGATTGATGGGTATTCATACAGAGTCCTTTTCAGAATCCGATTCGCGTGTGCGTGTCTGGAAAGAGAATGTTGAAAATGTTGCAGATGTGTACCGCGAGGCAGATTGCTTTGTCTTTCCATCGTCTGGTGAAGGGTGGGGAATGCCACCAAGAGAAGCCGCGATGATGGGTTTGCCTGTCATTACAACAAACTGGTCGGGATTGTCAGTGGGGATTAACCATTGGGCATTGGCGATTGATGAGTTTGAAATGAAACCGTCGATGCTGAAATCCAAAAATGCACAGTGGGCAGTACCATCCGTACAAGCTATTGCGGATGAAATGCGCTGGTGTTATGAGAATCCACAACCTGCACGAATCATCGGGCATAAATCATCCCAGTGGCTACGTGAAAACCAGACATGGGCACATTCAGCACGTCAATTGCTGGATTTGTTGGAGGTATACGGCTAATGGCTTATACATTGACCACTGCCTTATTGACTCGCTTACGTCGCAAGATTGGTGATGAATCCGAAACGGCGTGGGACGACGCTGAGTTGAACGATTCCTATGATGAAGCAGGTGGTAGTTGGAATTTGACGATTGCCCTATTGTTTGAGGAGCTGCGGAACAACGCGGTGAAATTTGCCGATTATAAGCAGAATGAATCCGAAGAAAAGCGCAATCAGATTTTTGCCAATTTAGAAAAGACCGCTCGGTATTATCGGTCTATCGTAGACGATAACGCCACACAAGTGCAAATCGTGGCCTTGAAGCAACGCCCACCGCACAACAAAACAAAACCGCGAGGTTCATCATGGTAAATATCAATGCGTGGCTCGGTCAAGGCAATGAGGCGATTAGCGCAACCAACCGTGCGGTAGACGCATGGAATCGTATTCAACGTAACCCTAGTGTGATACTACTTGTCCGTGGGAAAACAGCAACGTCATTGCCAGCGCAATCGGTACGGATTGAGTTTGATAATACCGTGAGCCGTGATATTGATGGTGAAGGTGCTGGTAAATCATCGGCACGGGGTGCAAAACTCTTTGGTGTAAAAGATCATCCGACTGTAACAGATACCGATATTGCACGTGGGGATAAGTTTTCACTCAATGAGCAGAAATACCGCATTGTGCAAATCATCGCTGTACCAGGCGAAATCCAAGCGACTGCTGAGGTGCTGGCATGACGGTTGAATGGACAGGCGTTGAGGATATGATGCGCCAGATGCAGTCCTATGCCGATAAGGTGGAATATGCGCTGGTACAGGTTGCGACCTACTTTAAGGCAGTATTTGAGGCGTATGCGAAAGAGAATGCAAGTTGGACGGATAGAAGTGCGAACGCTAGGCAAACACTCCACGCCTGGGTCAATGAAGTCTCGCACGATACGGTGGAATTGTACCTGTCGCATGGGGTTGAATACGGACTTTGGCTCGAAGTACGTTTCGCAGGCAAATATCAAATTGTGTGGCCCACTATTCAGGCTCACCTACAGGCGGTGTCTTTAATGCTCAAAGGAATATTTGGTTAATGGCAAAGTTACGGGAAGCAGTTGTAACGCTACTCACTAGCGATGCTACGCTGGTTGATTTATTGACAGGCGGTGTCTTTAATGCTGAGGACTTTAGCTTTGATGGTGGCGGTGCGGATGAGATTCCGTATGCAGTGGACGGTATAACGATAAAACCGTTTGCGATTGTGCGGTTTCAGGAATCAACGACAATTGCGCCTGTGAAAGTCAGGGCGGAGTTGCAGAGTGTCGAGATTTATGTTTATGCCAATGTGGCGTATGTAACGATTGACAGCGCAATATCTCGAATTAAAACACTCCTGAATTTTAAGGATGTGGTTGCGGATGATCGGGACTTGGCGTATCTCCATGACCCGTTTACCAGTAAAGAATTCGATGCACCTGAAATTGGTGGTGCGTCTTGTAAATTTGTACGATTTATGAATCTTCATCTATAAGGAGAAGAACTCATGGCAGATTATGGTCAATTTATCTATTTGGTGAATGCAATTTCAGCCGCCAAAATTGAAAGTGATGGTGGTTATGCAGCACCATCGGTAATGATCGCAGAAAACAAGGTCGAGCTAGGCACAGAAGCGGACACCGATTCGTTTATGTCGAAAGGTCGTCGCCGTGACATGATTAGTGTTCCGACGCACGGGACAATCACGATTGAGCAAGGCGAATTCGATCTTGCTGTATTGGCGCAGATGACCAATTCATCTGAGTCCGAATCAGGAACTACGCCTAATCAGACAACAGCGTTTCATGTCAGTTTTGGCGTGGATTTGCCTGAATTTGGGTTGGCGTTTCGCACTGTTTCAAAAAATGGTGCTGGTGGTCGATTTGGTGTGGCGCGTGCCAAGCTCACAAAGATTCCATTTTTCACAGTGGAACAGAATAAGATCATCATTCCATCACTCGAAATTGAGTTTTGGAGCAAGAGCGATACCAATGCTCAAGGCCTGTGGATTCACTTGGACGAGACGATTACGGCTCTACCTAATAATTCTTCCGCCTTCGACACATTCTTCGCGTAGGGGGCATGATGATGACAGAGACTCAATTTCGGATTGCAACCGCTCAAGACTTTGACCCCACACAGGTAGTACAGCTCCCCTCACAGCTCGGTACAGACTTGGCGGTTAAATTGCAACAACCTGACCCATTTAAACTTTTGAGCGCAGGGACAGACGGGAACATTCCTGACTTCTCAACCTATAGTGCAGTTGGGGCGCTGAGTGGCAAGGTTACAGCGACAGAGGCAGATATGAGCGACCCTGACACGCTGCGGGGGGTATTTGCCATGATGGATATTGTAACGATTGCTTCATTTGTATCTCCAAAGGTGGTCGCTGAAAAAGACTGGGACGGGGGCGATGATACCGTTCCTGTATCACGCATTAAGCCCGGTGATCGAGCCTGGGTTCTTGGATGGGCGTTAGGAGTGGGTTTCGACGACCTTGAAACTTTTCTTCCGAAACAAGAACCATCGGATGACCATATGGATGATGTACCAGAAGGCGAAAGTGTTCCAGCAGAAACCCAGTGAGGGCTGGGGTATCTGTAATCCGTGGACGGCGTGGCAGTTTGATAATGCGGTGTTTTCCGTAGGCTTTATTGCCGAAAAGCGACGCGAGGAAGTTGATAAAACAGGTCGCTATAAGTGGACACTCGAAGAAGCATTGGGCATTAAAGAGAAAGAATATGCCAGCTTAGAGGCTCTCGCAATGGCATTTGGTAGCATGGCAAAGGTGATACAGTAATCTTTTTTTTAGGGCTACATATAGAACATCTGTTTGGATAAATCATGGTCACAAATGCAACAGGCTTTAATTTAGGGAATGCGTATGGCAAGGTCATCATAACGACCAATGCGGCAGATGCTATGGATAAAGCCAAACGCGACATTGATAATGGACGTGTCTCCATTGGTGAATCCTTGCAAAAAATTGGTAGCTCTCTGACCACGCTTACTTCGCCACTGTTGATCTTCGGTGCAACGGGTTTAAAAGCCGCTTCTGATTTTGACTCTGCAATGACTCAAATATCTGCACGAACAGGATTGACAGGCGATGCGCTGGAAGATGTGCGTCAACAAGCCTTGAAATTAGGTGCGGATACGGTCTTTAGCTCGCAACAAGCGGCGGATGCGTTCTTGCAACTGCTAACGGCTGGTTTGAGTGTCGATCAGGCAATGTCAACATTACCCTCTGTTTTGACTGCGGCGGCGGCTTCGGGTGAAGATTTGGGATTAGCTGCCGATCTCGTAACCAATGTGATGTCGACGTTTAATCTGGAAGCGGATGAATCGGTTCGTATCGTTGAAGCAATGTCCAGAGCGGCGGCTTCATCTCCTGCGAGCATGGCAGAAATCGGATTTGCGTTACAAGATGCTGGTGGTATCGCCAAGAGCTTCGGGTTGGAACTCGAAGATACAGCAGGATTGTTCTCGATCTTTGCGGGGAATGGTATTCGGGGCAGTGAAGCGGCAACACAATTACGCTCTGTATTACTGAATATGACCAAAGACACGGCAGGCACAAACCAAGCATGGGAAAAATTGGGAACATCCATGTTTGACAGCGAAGGTCAGATGCGTGACCTTGATACGGTGTTGAAAGAAATCAGTGTTGCGCTATCAGGCATGAATGACGAAGATCGCAATCGCATCATGAAGGAATTGGGTGGTTCATATGGTCTTGTCGGATTAAACGCTTTGCTTGCTAGTGATGGCATTGATGCAATGAAAACCACGATGGACGGTCAAGCCTCTGCCAGTGATGTGGCGGCGCAACGCATGAACACATTCGAAGGTGCGGTTGATTCGCTCATGGGGTCGATTCAAACCCTGCAAATTGAAGCCCTCACGCCCTTTATGAACGAAACCCTCAAACCGATGATTCAAGATTTGATTGGTGTTGTCAATGGCATCACCGCTTGGGTAACAGCAAATCCCGAACTCGCGCAGACCTTTGTCAAATTAGGGGCTATCGCGGTGATTGCGGGTCCGGCATTGGTGATATTAGGCACGGTCATTTCGTCGCTCGGTGTGGTTGTCGGTGCGCTGAGTGGCGCATTCGGTTTACTCTTTTCACCTGCGGTCTTAGTAGCAGTAGCGATTGCAGCGATTTTAGCTGCTGCCGAACTAGGGTATACTGGTGGTATTGTGGCACTATTTAATGACGCGAAGACAGCGGCGCAACAGCTGGCGTTCATGGGTCTGTATGTACTCAATGTGGCGGCGCAAAACGCGAAAATCGTTGTGGAGGGATTTACGACTGCTATCATTGCGGTGAAGGATGCGATTGTTGATTGGATTGAAAAACACCAGGGGCTATCACTCTCTTTGCTTGCTTTGGCGATTTATCTAAAAACAACTGGAATTGCGACTATTGTATTTAACGGCATTATGGCAGCAGGTCAAATCATCTATGCCAGCGTGACAACGTGGCTAGGACTAGCAGGCACTGCCGCCATGAGCTTAGGTGTAAAGATGATGCTAGCAGTAGGTCCGGTTGTGGCTATTGGTGCAGCAATCGCAGGTGTCATTATTGAGTTGCAAAAATTTTACGCCACTGTTGAAGATGGAAAACAGTATGCACAGGGTCAATTGGATGATGAATTTACCTCTGGTCAAGTATCGCGTAAAGATTTGGATGATGCGACGTTTAAGGCAATTCAGGCAGAGTTTGGTACAAGCCCCGTCGATGATTTATTTGCCCGATTATTCTACTCCAATATTTCCGATACGCTTCAGGGCAATTATGAATTACGTGATTCGGGCGGGGGTGGTATGGCAGGTGTAGTGGGAGCAATTGGGACAGGCGCACAACCTCCTCAAACCAACGGTCGGGGTGATGGCAAGATTGCGGAAAACGTGATTATCAATGCCAATAGCCAGCGTGAAGGGCAAGCAGCCGCGCAGGGCTTTAAGAATGAGTTTAAAGATCGTTTGCGAAGTAGAGGCTTGAAATGAGACGATTAATTAATTTTGTACAAGGTAATGACTCCTACGCTATCGAAAATGTGCAAGATCAGCAAGACAATTTTGCGAATGTTGTACCGCGTACACGGCGTATCGTTGGTTCTGATGGTGGCTTTGATGAGTTTGGGACTGACCCTGCACCTGCCGAAATCGGGAATTTACAGACACAGATTGTCCTTCGTGCGAAAGTTGAAGCCGATATGACGGCAAAGGTAGATAACCTGCGCAAGTTGTCCAGAGTTTCTAAGGGTTTCTTGTTTATGGAACTAGAAGATGGAACAATCCGATGGGCTAAGGCGCGTGTCAATAACATCTCTACGCCTGTGAGTGAAGACGGACACAGTGGATATATCATCCGCGCACGTGTTGCATTCCAATTGAGCGACCCACATTGGTATGAGAACAACACCGAAGAACCACTATGGGGGCAATTCACATGGGGTAATTTTGTCTATGGTGGTGATGTGACTCCCAATGCAGTGAGTGGTGCAACTACTGATTTTACTGTCACGGTTGGCGGTACTGTGCAGGTCTTACCGCGCATCCTCATTGCGTGTGGTGGTGGCGAAACTGCGGAAAATGTCACGATTCAGCGCAGGGTTGATGGTGCGACAGTGGATGAGATTACATTCACGGATGTACTGATTGCCACCGATGAGGTTGAGATTGATTGTGGCGCAAAGTCGGTCAAGAAAAACGATGTAGATGCATTCGATGATTTTAGCTTTGACGGTCATCCTGATTGGATTCGATTGCAACCGGGCGACAATGATATTCGTGTGATTATGACAAACGGTGGTGATGAAGCCAATGTGACGATCTATTTTGACAACAAGTATGTGTAGGTATACACCATGACCAGTACAGGAAAAACAGCTCTTACAGTAGATTTATCGGGCATTCGGATTCGTCAGGGCGATGTGCATGGTTCGCTACAGACGGCATTGGATGATGTTCGGGATAATATCCGTTTGGGTCTTGTTGGCGTAAGTGCAGATGCGACCCACATTGGTACATTAGAAGATGTCTTGCTCGCAGGGGATGGGATTAGCCTATCCACGCAAAATAGTGCAGGGGATGAGACACTCACGATTGATGCTGATATTGACGGCATTGACCTAGATGCGACAGCTGGGGAATCATTGTCTATCCGCGATATGGTCTATCTGAATGAAGCGAATGGTAAATGGTACAAGCAAGATTCAAACGCAACAGGGTCAGTCGCAATGGGGCGTGTGCGTGGTTGTGCGACAGAGGCTATTAGTGCAGATGCGACAGGCAAGGTTCGGATTTTAGGTGAGGTATCGGGATTTAGCTCATTAACGGCTTGGAGCAAGGTCTATGCTTCAACCACCGCAGGGAGTTATACACAGACTAAGCCGTTTGCGTCGTCTGCTGGTACACAAATTATACTCTCAGAGATGGGCTATGCGATTTCATCAACCGTCATGTGGATTGAGCCACAAGAATTGTCCTATCGCAAACGAGGCACAGTTGCTAACGGTGGTACATTGTCGCTGGAACATCACGCGGATACGGAAACCTATGAGCGTGATATTGACGTGCAGGCAATTAGTATAATCGTCGGTAGCTCGTTGACAAGCCATAGTAATCATGAATCACATTATCCATTGAATGGGGCAGATGCAAATGGGTTCGATGGGGCAATAATCCCAGCGGCAACTCCACAAAGCCAAACCGCCAATGTGGGGAATGTCAGTGGTACGAGTAATCGCCTCGCACATAAATTTAACGGGACAGGTTATATTACAGAGTTAACTATTAGTTTTCTGTCAAGCACAGGTTCTCCAGTTGGTACACTTACATGGGAAATCCAGACAGATAGTTCGGGTGAGCCTAGCGGTACAGTCTTGCAAAGTGGGACATTTACTCCTACTGCATCCGCTACGAGTACCATCACCATTGTAGACGGCGTTCTTGTTGATGATGGGTGGCTAGTTCTTTATTCGACAACGCCACAGGCTTCAGGTAAATATTGGCGGATAGGCAAGGCTTTATCGGGTGCTTTTGTCTTCGGTGAATCTACGGACGGCGGTTCTAGTTGGACTATTTATGGTAGTGATACTCTAGGTATAGGGTGGACGTATATTGGTGGAGATCCATCGTCAAGGTTAGCGCAATCCTTCCAAATCGGAAGCACCACGACAGTCGGAACCATCGCGCTTTATTTAGCCAAATTCGGGACACCAACTGGCGATTTAACGCTATCTATCCAAACCAATAGCGGCAGTAGTCCAAGTGGCACAGTCATATCAAATGGAACAGCAGACACGGTATCAGCATCAGATGTGGCTTCATCCTTCGGATGGATTTCGTTTACATTCAGCGTTCCGACGTCACTGACAACTGCTACAACTTATTGGATGGTACTAGAAACCACTGATTCACAATCCGACACGGATTTTGTGACATGGGCAATTGAGTTTGTCGCTGAGTCGTATGCTAGTGGACAAATGAAGATGTATGACGGATCTTGGCATACCGATGTGACAGCTGATGCGATTTTTAATGTTTATGAAGAAGGCGAAATCTATCACTCGCAAACCTTACTTGACGATTGGAATAGTGCCTTAGCCACAATCTTAGCACGGCTCGATGATGGAGCAGGTGCTAACGACACAACACAAACCACGATTAAAAATAATACAGGTAGTGAGGCAATACTGGAACTTGCCATCACATTTGAACGAGGTGAAGCATGAGTACATTAATTACATCTATTGACCATGACGATAGCGCAATTGTCGCTGGTGGTGCTGGCTCTCCTGCATCAGTACGGACACCACTAACTGAGTTGCGTGATTATATCCGCTTGGGGTTGGTTGCTGTCAGTAGCGCTGCCACACATGCTGGCACACTTGAGGAAGTCTTGCTTGCTGGTGATGCTATTGCACTAAGTACCCAAAATAGTGCAGGGGATGAGACACTCACGATCAGCTTAGATAAAACTGGACTTGCATTTGATGTCACTGGTACAGCAGGCGAAGATTTAGCCATTCGGGATATGGTCTATCTCAATCCGTCTGATAGCAAGTGGTACAAACAAGATTCGGATGCTAGTGCAAGCGTGGCTATGGGGTCAATTCGCGGATGCGCCACAGTAGCGATTAGTGCCGATGCTACGGGCGCGATTCGACTCAAAGGCAAGATTGGCGGCTTTACAGGCTTGACCGCATGGGGTCGCGTGTGGGCACATACCACTGCTGGCTCGTACACGCAAACCAAGCCAACTGCTAGCACAGGTGGTTCGCAAATCGTTGTATCGGATATGGGATTGTCAGTATCTGCAACAGAGGTATTTATCCGTCCGACAGGTTTACGCTATGTCAAAAAAGCATCAATGGATGATACCGATGTGATGACGATTGAACACCATGCCGATGCAAAAGCCTATCAACGTAAAGTTGTGGTGCAACTTGACGAAACGACATATTACACGCAAGCCCTTTGTGGCGAATGGGGAACGGCTCTCGCTATCTTCGAGAATCGGTTTGATGACGGGGCATTGGGTACGCCTACCACCATGACCCATATCCGAAATTCAACGGGTGGAACATCAGTCGCAGAGGTATCGGTCATTTTCTAATGCGCGCTATTACGCAATTCACCTCACGGGGCATTACGTATCCTCTGTCGTATGTTCAACGTCAACAGGATAACTTTGGCTTGCTTGTGCCTCAAGCGCGGAAGGTGATCGGTAAAGATGGCGGATTTGATGAACTAGGGATATTGCCAGCACTCGCAGAAGTCGGGAATTTGCAAGCGGACATTATCTTGTCGGTGATCGGGAGCGATTTAAGTGCAATGACTGCACAGCTTAATCATCTACTGAAGCTTTCGCGTGAATCCAAATGTCAACTCTACGCCACGATGGAAGATGGAACAATCCGATGGTGTTTGGCGCGTGTTGACGATATTAGTGCGCCTCAGAGCGAAGATAAACACACTGAAATCATATTGCGGTCATCGGTGGTGTTTCAGATCAGCGACCCTCATTGGTATCAGCAAGGTACGGAAGCTCCTGCGTGGGGTCATTTCGAGTGGGGATTTGCGAGTTGGGGTGGTACAGCATTGCCTGTCGCGGTTGCTGGTACACAGACGGATTATATCAACACGGTTGACGATGGGAATGTTGCGACACAACCCCGTATACGGATTACCTGCGGAACAGGTCAAACCGCGCAGAACATCCAAATTCAACGATTAGAGGATGGCATTGTTGTTGATGAGGTTTTGTATACAGGTACGCTCGTCGACGGTGATTTGTTGGAGATTAATCCGCGCAAATTGCAGGTTCTGTTGAATGGTTCGGATGCATTTGATAATTTGACATGGTTGAACCGTGCATGGTTTACCTTGATGCCCGGCGACAATGATATTCGTGTGATTATGACAAACGGTGGTGATGAAGCCAATGTGACGATGAATTATTTCTATAAGTTTGTGTAGAGGGCGAATATGTCTACAGCAAAAGCAACACTCACGATTGATACAAGCCAACTGGTAGATGGTCCGACAGAAACTGCCAATGCAAGTGATGTCACCACGCCGTTAGACGACTTGTTGGATATTTCAAAATTGGGGTCAATGTCAGTCAGTAGCAACGATACGCATATTAAGCCACTCAATGAGGCACTGACCGTTACTGGCTCAGGGATTGCAAAAGCGATTCAAAATGCGAGTGGGGACGAAACACTTCAATTATCGCTTGCTACTAAATTAGAACAACTACTGGCTTTGCTAGCAACGGGCGGTTTAGTGCCTGCATCCGCTATTGGTAGTGGAGGCGCATCGAATGGGGATGTTCTCACAGCCAATGGTAGTGGAGGCGCATCGTTTGCAGCGAGTGGTGGTGGTGGTGCAACACCCGTTGATGTCACTGGTACAGCAGGCGAAGATTTAGCTCTGCGCGATTTTGTCTATTTGAATGAATCCGATGGCGAGTGGTACAAAATCGACATTGATGCGGACCCGATTGCCTGTGGCTCTCTGCGTGGTTGTGTCAATGAAGCATCTGGCATCACAAATAATAGCACAGGCTCAGTTCGTATCTTAGGTGAGGTGGACGGCTTTACATTGACCGCATGGGGTCGCGTGTGGGCACATACCACTGCTGGCTCATATACGCAGACGAAGCCAAATCCAACATTAGGCGGTAGTGAGGTAATTGTTGCGCCGATGGGTTATGCAATATCTACAACTGCGATTCTGATTCAACCGCGTCCTGTTCAATACATGCTAGCCGATACGGTTGCAGATGATGGAACACTCACAATTGCTCATCACACCGACGAAAAAGGGCGCGAGCGCGAGTTAAAGGTCTATCTAGCAAGTGAATCCGAAGGTACAAGCATTGCATCTTATGCGAGTAGTAATCAGGATAGTGATGTTCTATTGCGCGATCAGACACCGGGAGGCTATACAGCCGATCAGTGTAGTGGTGGTACAGCAAGCGCCGATACGGCTGGGGATGGGGCGGCGGCTAATGCTTTCGATGACAACAACGGAACACGCTGGGGCACGAATTCAGGCTCGACAGGATGGTTAGAATATGATTTCGGGACTACTAAAACTATCCGTCAGTACACGGTCAGGGCGCGGGATGGCTCAGTAGCACAAAGTCCGAAGGATTGGACATTTCAGTATTATAATGGTTCATGGGTAACGGTGGATACTGTCACGGGAGAAACCGCATGGGGCAGTAATGAGTTGCGGACATTTGCGGTAGATACGGCGAATGTTGCACAGCGATGGCGCATTAATGTGAGCAACAATAACGGTGGCGGGCGTGTATCGATTGCCGAAATGGAAATGATGGAAACCTTATCCGCGATTGATGGGAATGCGAGTCTGGCGCAATCCTTTGAGGTGACAGGTACGCAGACGGTTAAGACGGTTGATTTATGGCTCAAGAAGACTGGTTCTCCTACGGGGACACTCACTTTACGTATCGAAACAGACAACGCAGGTGAGCCTTCGGGAACATTAGCCCATGCAAACTTAACCACAACCCTAGCAGAATCTTCCTTATCAGCATCCTATGGCGATATGACATTTGCATTTTCAACAGGAGCAAGTATCAGCGGTAGTACACCTTATTGGTTGGTCTTGTCAACAGATCGCAGCGCGTCTGAAACGAACTATGTAAGTTGGGGTGCGGATGGTAGTTCGCCAAGCTATGCGGATGGTGAGATGATGAGCGAGTTATCATCCTCTTGGAGTGCAGAATCTAAAGATGCGGTGTTTGAGGTGTTTGCAGAAGGCATCCAGTATGATTCTCCTGCTTTGGTCGATGATTGGGATACCGCTCTCGCGGTCTTTGGCGCACGGTATGACGATGGTGCTGGTAGTAATCCGAATACCAATACAACAATCAAAAATTATACAGGCGTGAGCAAAGATGTGATCGCTGTTTTGGAGTTGCGCTAATGGCAATACGCATCCTGATTGACCGTGTGGTAAATACCAATCTTAAAAAGAAGTCGGTAATTGTGCGCTTATCCAATACACAACCTGAATTAGCATATCGCCAGCTTGAGATTATCTTGAGCCGTGAGATTGATGAGGTTGCATATGTCTCCAGTCTGATGGTCAAAGAACTGCGTGAGATGTGGGAGCAAGCCAAACCGATTGACGCAGATCGTTATAAGGAGACTGAGCAAAAAGCCTCGAGTATCCCGTTTTACGAGATGGTTACTAAAA
>Ga0105050_10004010_pt1 | contig 19909 bp, 18 predicted proteins | sample FRY01_FD_78088 | JGI IMG/M metagenome (GOLD analysis project Ga0105050, IMG submission 78088) | Freshwater microbial communities from Lake Fryxell liftoff mats and glacier meltwater in Antarctica - FRY-01 | ecosystem: Environmental > Aquatic > Freshwater > Ice > Glacier meltwater ...
CCCGCGAATATTTTCCTACTCAACATTCCCGCCTATTCTCCGGAGCTCAACCCTTGCGAACAGGTCTGGGCATACATGAAAACGAGATTTAAAAACAAGGTATTTACCACCATGGAAGACTTGAAGGAATGGCTGTATGAAAGTGTGAAGAATCTGTCTGAAGCAACAATTTTATCAATCACTTCAAATCACCATTTTCTAAATGAATTTAATGCGGTGTTTAAAATGTAAATTGGTATAACATATTCATTAGGCAATTCTGATTTATCAATATTACTTTTTTTCATGCTAGTTGAGGTCGGGATAAAATCATAATTCTTCCAAGTTAGATTTCACTCTAACTCTCATTTTTTTATAAAGGGATGGAGACATACCTGTAAATTTTTGAATTGATTGGATAAGTGGCTAATACTGCTGTAATGAAGTCTGTGGGAAATTTCCGGCAGGTTAAACTCTCCGTAGAGCAACAGCTCTTTAACCTTTTCAATTTTGTTTAGAATGGTGAATTGCTGAATAGACATCCCCTTTTCTTCGGAAAATATGAGGCCATTGGTTTATGTATAAAATTCCAAAATCAGTTAGCTATATGCATGCTAAAAGTTACTAACATGGCCTTTAAATCAAATTGCTTAAAATCTATGGTATGTGTAAATTTTCTAGTAAAAATACGATAGTACAAACTCATGGTATTTGAATTTTTCAACGCTGTTAATTCTAATCTAGTAATAGTAATTTTTTCACTTAAGCATTTTCTTTCAAGACCTACTTATTTCAGAAAAATTTAGCTACTTATCTTGATTGATAGCTTATAAATCAATTAGCTAGATAGTAAAAAATAAAATATTAACTAATGTAAAAAAATTAAAATAGCGATCGATTAAAAAAAATACTTGCCTGTAATTCGATCCTCCGTGATAAGTCTTCCCGCTAATTAAGTGAAGAAATTAGCTTACTGGCATAATTGTGGATAAATACATTAATTATATACTGACAGTTTATTTAAAAACTAATAAGCTTAAATCTTTAAAAGCTATACCAACCCGGATCATATGCACATGTTGTTGATATTCAATAAGCGATTCAGCATAGCCATTATAATATTGTAAGTAAATGAACTGATTTCCATGTTTACTCAATCTATAATTAGCAGTAAGCATTATTTTTCCCAACCATTCGGTAGTGAAGGACCTTCGAAAATCACTTTCAAAGATTAGTTTTTCTGTTGGATAGTAGGTCAACCTTCCTTCGAAATAGGATTTATAATCTAGTAGATCTGTTTCATTCTCACCTGGTGTACCGATCGGAATCCATCCTTTCAATGAACCGTACCAACTTTTACGTAGTTTCGTTGAGTATTGAAACGACAAGAAATTCCAACCTCTAGAGTCTTCACCGCTTAGACCGTTAGACTCGTGTTCCAAGGCAAACCACACCAAACCTGATGGTTGGCTATCTTTAATTAGCACTTTTCCCAAGACCAGAGAAGGATTGTAATTAGTAGCTCGAAATGGAAAGGAATTCTGATAAATATCCCAGAAAATTACTTGACGATAAGTTAGGAACAAAAAGCTGTGGAAGAAAGCGTCAAACTCAGCTAGAATCTGCTTAAAACCTATTTGAAATTTTGCATCGCTATTGAATTTGGATGGGGGTTTTCCAATTTCCGTACCCGATACTATGTAATTGTCTCCAAAAATAGTAAAGGAAGGCTGTTTTCTGAGACTATCAATGAACTTTTCTCCCGAATTTTCGAAAGCTTGCCCTTGAATATCCGATGTACCAACTAATATGTATAAAAAGATCAGTATGACTTTGATTACGTTCCCCATTGATATTTTTACTCAACTGTGTAAGCATTAAGGTTGGTTTATTAAAGTACAAAAACATTATATTTTTAATACCAAGATTTACATATATCCTATATTTTCAAGTTTATTGGCGTTTCAATAATTAGCCAAAGTATTAAAAGCCAAGTGAATCTCTTCCAATAGCATATTAGTTGCCAGTACACCTAAAACGATTGTCGCGAGTCTTCTAAAAAGGAAATTTTTTCAAACAACTTTACAACCTATTCGCTATGTTTAAACCTTTTATAGCCAAGAAATATAAATAGGGCGAGACTACAATTGTAATAAATACTCATAAATAATTAGTTTTTTATCAATTTCATATCGTTAACTATTATTTCTGATCTTTCTGGCACGGGAATAGTCAAAGGTGAAATAGCTATATTAATTTTAAATAGTTTTTAATATTTAGTTATTTGGCTTTAATATCTCAAAAGCAATAAAGAATATTATATTATCTTAAAGGCTGGAATGGTAAGTTCCAAAGTATTATAAATACTCTTCTAGATAGGGATAAAAGCTTATATAATAGTGAAAGTCTTTAAAATAGCGATTATTGAAACTTTACTTTTTTAAATCAGATCAAGTCCATCTGTTAATCTTATAAAATAGGAATATTAATACTATAATTCATTGTGCCAAGCAAGGCCTAGGATAAAGTCAAAGAACAACACTAAATATTTCATATCTTACTGAATAGAGTATACTATAGATTACTCAAATATAAATTTATTGATATAAACGATTTTTAAATAACGATCAATGTTGACTTGAAATTTTCTATTTTTAGTGTTGTTAATTTCCTCAGCATTCTAAAATCGTTAGATTACAGTAGCAGAGCCTTCTAATAGCATCTATTCTTTTCCTTGGAGCGCTTTTAGCAGCAAATTAGCCGCTTCTTCTGATGAACCCGGGTTTTGACCTGTGATTAGTAAACCATCTTGTTTGACGTAAGAACCCCAATCAGCTCCTTTGGAGTAATGAGCACCATGTTTTGTGAGTTCATCTTCCAGTAAGAAAGGTACCACTTTCGTTAGTTTCACTGCCTCTTCTTCTGTATTTGAAAAACCTGTTAAGTGTTTACCTTTTACAAGTGGTTCGCCATTCATTGCTTTCACATTGACCAATGCAGCAGGTGAATGACAGACAAAAGCGATTGGCTTTTCATTATTGTAAAAAGCTTCAATCAATTTGATAGATATTTTGTCAGTGGCTAAATCAAATAAAGGTCCATGCCCACCGGGATAGAAAACTGCATCAAAATCTTCTTCTTTTACATCGTTGAGCTTTACTGAATGAGCTACTTGATCAATTAAGACATTATCGTTATAAAACCTCTCTGTTGCGGCAGTTTGGGCATCTTTTAATTCGCTTTTTGGATCTACAGGTGGCTGACCTCCTTTTGGGGATGCAATGGTGATTTCCGCTCCTGCATTAGCCAATATATAATAGGGGGACGCAAATTCTTCAATCCAAAAACCGGTTTTTTCTCCTGTATCTCCCAACTCGCTGTGGGATGTTAATACCATTAATACTTTCATAGTTTTTATTTTTAGACTTATCATTAAACTGTTACAATCATTTTTATCCGATTTTTACCTGCGAATAAATCAAAAAATGCCTGCGGAATATCGTTAAATCCTTCCACAGTGGCTCTGCTAAAGGTTAGTTTAGAATCCTTTAGCCAAGAGGTTAGTTGTTTTGTGAAAGCAGGAAATTTTTCTGAAAAATTACCAATTATAAATCCACATATCGTAGCGCTTTTATTAAGGATTAGAGAGTGTAATGGAGGGTCTAGTAGGACTTTCGTTTTATTGTCCACCGACATTTCACCACAAACGGATAATCTTTTATACTTATTAATATTGGCTAAAACAGCAGCTGAAATCTCCGCACTTAAATTGTTAAAGCAAATATTTACTCCATCAAGAGAAGTACTTTTCACCACTTTTTTTAACTCAGTTGTGATTTTATAATTGACGGTATGATCAAATTTAAACCTTGATTTAATCAAGGCTACCTTTTCATCTGAACCAGAGATATCAACCACATTACAATCCAGTGATTTGCCAATCTGACCTATAACCATCGCAATAGCTCCACCTGCCCGGGAAACTATAATTGTTGTATCTTTCTTCGGCCTACCTATTTCTGTCAAACCTAAATATGTCATAAGATCTGTCATTCCCAGAATGCCCAAATAGTCTGATAATTTAGCATCACTGCCATTCACTTTTAGCAGGTATTTTCCTCTAGAAGTTTGATATTCTTTCCAAGCCAGTATCTCAGAAATAACATCACCTTTTTTGAAATCCACATTTCTATTTTTTATTACCTCGGCTATCATACCCGGTATCATGCGTTTATTTAGTTTAAAAGGTGGTGTATATGGTTTGGCTTTATTCCTTTTGCCTCGCAAATATGTATTGGTAGAAATATATAATGTCTTGAATAAAATCTCCGTTTCTATGATATCAGGAACTTCCTCGCTGATAATTTTAAAATCGTTTAGTGACAGTTTTCCGTGTGGGCCTTTGTTCAGAAGTATTACTTTATTCATTGGTTTAGGCTATTGGTCAGTGAGGAACCCATTATTTCATTGATTATCGCTTTCATTCCAGCGATGTTTATTCATTATTTATATCTGCAGTTGCACCTGTAAAAGATAAAGGCCAACTTAATACGTAGTAAAAACAAACATGATAATACTCCAGTCACCTATCATAGGGATACCTTGCCCTAGCGGGTTTTCCCGATAGTTAATCAAAGAAAATTAGGTTACTATCATAATTGCTCACAATCATATTATTCATTTTATCCCTTTAAATTTCACAAATAGGTAATTTTTTTTGTGAAAAGGAGTGTAATGATCTAAACTTCTTAGGCCATTCCCCAACTTCAAGTTTTATCACTCATGATATTTGATGGGTGTGGTTGTAGTAATTATTGGTTTTACGGACTTATTTCCTATCCCCGAATTTTCGTTCACCATCTGACCATTTCCAGGTTCCTCATCATTGTTTGACCTGTGATGCTCCCACAGACAGCAGCAGTAGATTTCATTAGCTAATATTAGTAGATTTAAGAGGAGCTTTTTTTCTCCTTACAGCTGACTTTTCTACACTCTTGATCTCATCTCCAGATTTCATTTTAACTTTTGCGACGTCAATAGGATCACCAAACATATAAAACATCTTTTTTCTAATTCCGTCTGCTCTGTACACATCTTTCCAGATGTCAATAAACTCATGAAAGTTTATATAAAAAGGATTGCCGGGCTTATCTAATTTATGAGTAATTCCGTAAACTACCTTTTCATCTTCCGACTGGTAAGTGTTAAATATGCGATCCCATAAAATAAAAGTTGCCCCAAAATTTTTATTAATGAATTTATCTTGTGACCCATGGTGCACACGATGATTAGAGGGTGTAGCGAAAACATATTCAAAAAAACGTGGTAGCTTTTTAATATATTCGGTATGTACCCAAAATTGAAATAGTATTGCAATCTGATTTGCGATAAAGAATATGATCGGATGAAAACCGCAAAGCGCAACCGGTAAAAAGAAAATAATTTTAATATGTTGTACCCAGCTTAATCTAAAAGCTGTTGTAAAGTTATAATTTTTTCCACTATGATGCACCACATGAGTTGCCCACCAAAATCGTTGATGGTGAGAGATACGATGTGCCCAGTAGCTGCAAAAGTCCAGAGCTACATAGCATGGGATTAATGTCCACCAATTGAAATAAAGTCGCCATGGTAGTACATTATATACCAGTATTATGCTATAAAATATTGCAAACTTTAGCAAGAATGAAACAAAAATATTACCAATACCTACACAGATAGATGCAAAAGTTTCCGTCTTATCATAAGTTTTCGTATTGTGTAATGTTGAATAAGCCCATTCAATTAAAACAAATAGGAACAGTATTGGTGCTGCCCACACTATAATCTCTGGGGCATCGCTAATAAAGCTTTGTATGTTTTGTAGATCAATTGTTGGAGCTCCAAAAAGGTTAGTCATGTGAAAATATTAATGTGTTATTTATTTTATTGATTTAATCTTAATTTTACTTTTAAATATTAAGTCTATAAGCTGATTTATGATACTCAAAAGGTGTATTTACTGTATAAACCAAATAATATTTAAGTACAGGCGATATTTTATATTATGAATATATATTTATGTTTCTTCCTTATTTTAGTCAGACATTAAAGCATAGTTTACGTTCCAATAGAGAAGTCAAATACCACTTTTGAGCCATCGGGCGCAATTGCAAGGATTTGAATTACTCCACTTTGAGCAGTTAAAAGTGCTGTATCAATATCTTTCGGATTATTAATTGGTTTGCCATTGATAAAAACGATTATGGTAGAAGGAGCAATACCAGCCTGATCAAAAAAACCACCCTTACGTACGTTAGTTACCAAGACTCCGGCACTCAGACTGAAATATTGCTTAATCTCAGCAGTAAGCGGGGCGAAAGTGGCTCCAAGCTTCTCATATATCTCCTTTAGTGCGTTACTGTTTTTAGCTTCAGGGTTTTCAGTTTTTGTGACATCTTGGACTTGCAGCGTTGCAGAGACTGTACCAATAGCACCGTCACGTAGGTAAGTTAATTTAATAGTGTCTCCAGGCTTTTGTCTTGCTATTCTTTCAGAAAAAATCGTTGATGAGTTGAGGGAAACACCATCTATACTTTGAATAATATCACCTGCTTTCAGGCCTGCTATAGCAGCAGCACTTTTATTTTGCACATCAATAATGTAGACGCCTTGTATCAAGGCAGGATCTAGTCCCTGCTGTTTCAGATATTGGTTCTTTGCATCGGGAGACGGAAAAGAAACACCCAACACACCTCGCTTTACAACTCCATAGTTTTTTAGATCATCTAAAATCTTTTTAGCCAGATTTACAGGTATGGCAAAAGCATATCCTGCATAACTGCCAGTTTGTGATGCTATAGCTGAGTTAATGCCTATTAATTCCCCGCTGGTGTTGACAAGTGCACCCCCGCTATTGCCGGAGTTGATGGCAGCATCGGTTTGAATAAATGACTCAACAGCCATATTGCCTTCAGGCGACTCATCATTTTGCCTGCTAGTACTGCCTCGCCGGTTTATGATTCCAATACTTCTGGCTTTGGCGCTTACAATACCTGCAGTTACAGTTGTATTAAGTGAAAGAGGAAAACCAACAGCTAGAACCCATTCACCTATTTGTATTTTGTCAGAGTTTCCAAATTTAACGATAGGAAGATCATTAGCTTCTATTTTTAAAAGTGCTAAATCAGTGTTGGGATCACGGCCAATCAACTTTGCAGAGAAAGTTCGATTGTCATAAAGTACAATATCAATAGCAGATGCATTTTCAACGACATGATTATTTGTAGCTATAAATCCGTCAGGACTTATAATTACCCCTGATCCTGATGCACCGTATCCAGAAGCGTCATTGAAGTTGATTTTAATATGTACAACTGCTGGCACGGTCATCTTTGCCGCCGTTACAAAATTCACATTGCCATTTGAAAGATTTATATCGCCAACATTGTTATCGGTTGATCGAGGTAAAGTATCTTGTATACTGCGATCATTAGTTACATCTTGCCGATTAGTACAACCAATGGCTACATACTGTAGTATTATAAATGAAACTGAAAATATAGCGACATGTAACTTATTCATCTTTGAAGTTTTTAGTAATTAATGAGATTCTTACCTTTAAGAAATAAACCTACTAAATTAGTATTATAATAGATTCATAATTTATATTTAGTTGTTTGTACATATCATATTCCGAGCTATTTTTGCTACCAAATTTAGGTATTAATAATTAATTATTTAACCACTTAATTTATTTTTCTACTCAGACTATATAATCACCTTACTAGTGTGAAACTAATTACTGGTTTCAATTGAAAATAGTGTGTTTTGAAGTTGCTGTCACCTACGATAAAATCCTACGAATTACTATTTATTATTCTTTGTATGAATAATTTACCTTTGAGTTTATTCTAAGTTTACCTCTGAAATATTTACTGCTAACTCTACCACTGAACGGATCTTTTGTTCCTTACAGGAAGATATGATCATACTTTAAAATTTCATTTGCAATTTCCTCGTAATAGGCTTCTTGTATCTGCTATTCATTGTTATTCATGATATTTTCACTTCCAATCAATACCTCTTCTTTTGTGCTAAAAGTGAATTTTGAAGAGATAGAATAATGATTATTCTCCTCAGATGTATCACTCAAATTAGCAATGGAATGATCCAGCCCAATCCCTAAGCTTTTTCGTATTTTCATTTCCTTTTAAAATAAGTGCGTTGGCTTCACAAGTAAAATATATGATTTTACCTATTACCAAACCCTAATATGGAATTTCAGTACGAAAGTTATAGTACATCTGTTTAATCCCATTTTCAGAGTATTTGGAATAACTCCCATTTCAAAGTGACCCTCTTTGCCGCTTCATTATTCATCAGTGCGAATATAAAATCCATTGGTTCCGCCTATACTGTTTATGCATAAGACTAAAACTTCATCAACCTATCTTCTATTATTATGCCTAACTCCTTTACTAGAATATTTGCCAATAATTCGGCTTCCATGGGTCCAAGCGACTTGATTTTTGGGACCGTATTGGAGTCATTATCTCTCTACGAAAAAATGTTTTGATAGTTAGGTTTTTGAACGGATAAATAGTTGATAATAGTTCCTTTGTAATCAAAAAATGGCAATTTTTTCAAAAATTCATGACCTTCCCAAGGGCAAAGGAATGGCAATTTCTGCCTTCTGACTGGAGCCATTATTAAATTCTATTCACCTTTTATATACTTTTTGACAGCACTGGTCTTTGCCTTATAATTGTAGCCGATTTTGCCCATCATGGGCACTAACTTATTCAAAATGGTTTCTCGCAGCCTCAGCGATTGCCTTGGTAGGTGTAGAAAGAAAGATTGTGAAGGCATTTTTTTTATCATTTTTCTCTAGCCAATGTGCCAGAGAAAAGTTCCTTTCTACCGATGACCCTTCACAGGCTGTTAAGGTAATAGACATACCTTTAGGTAGTCTGTTAATCTTGGCCTGATGAAAAATATCTAAAGTAATTACTACCGGACCGCCTCTATAGCACTTGTGCAAACAATCGCGTATGCAGTTTCTAATAAATATATCTGTAATGCTATGACTATATTCGCAAAAGCCATTTATCTAAAATGCGATCAGCCATAAGTATGCCAGTAGCCTAATTTTCCTTACTAGCGGGAAGACCAATGACCTGTGACCAAAGAATCAGTAATGCTAGTGTTTACCATATATTGAGCTACTTCTTGTTTTTTACTGATTCAATTGTGGGTATACATCATCTAAAATAAAAAAAGCGATTTCCAAGCGTAACCACCAAATGATATTACTTCACCTTGCAAATAAGATGTATACAGAACTTCTTTATCTTTCTATCAGAGATCAGTGTTGTCAAGTTAAGAAGTTAGGATTAACTACTGTGTTATGCTGACTTCCTATTTAGGGATTTCCGACAAAGCGCGTTCAGTCTTAATATTGTCGCATGATGAACTTTCTGGTCACTCTATTAAGTGTTGTCCTGAAAGCCATTAGCCAATTCAAAACTATCATCGCGAGAGCTTAAGTAATTACAGTAATACTTGATATTTTTTCAGAATCTTTCGATCAAGATATTATTCAAAGCTTTAACTTTTAGAAGTTCTGAATGAGTAGAATTTTTAATCCAAAAAAATTGTGTTCTCAGCCTATTAAATTACCTAGTTGTCGAAGGAAGGTTAAAGATTTATTTTGAAGAATAAACCAGTTCTTTTCATGCCATTAGCTTTATATTTTCACAGTACTTTGATTGAAATTGGGGGTCGAAAAATTATTAAAAAAAAGTCTCTCAAATAATTTTGAAAGACCTTTAAGTTGTGGAGCTGGCGAGATTCGAACTCGCGTCCAGATAAGGAAACAGCGTACCGTCTACATGCTTAGTCACCTGTTGGGTTTTCGTTCGGCCTATGCTGGGTGACACACCTCAAACCGACTTAGTTACTAAATCTTAAGCTTGCATAATAGCATCACAAGCAGCAGTCCAATCAAGTCGACACCCCTTGATCAACCCCGAAAGGACGGAGGGCGGAGGGATGTGGCCGGGGAATTACTCTCGTAACTCAACCCTTGAAGCTTTCTTTCCTGTTAAGGTAAGATTAGGCAGCCATAGCGTATGAATCTTCGCCATTTATAGTTCATATGAATTTTTTAAGGCCGTACATACTCCAGCCTGCATGCGAGCCCGATTTTTACACTTACTGTCAATACCGGTCAGCCCCATTTAATGTATACTGACAAAAGTAAGTGTTTTTTGGTTCCGTTGGCTATTGCTGTGCTCAGTAAATATTTTAATAAATCCGCGAACTTTGATTTAATTGCCTGTCAGTTGTTTACTGGAAAACATCTGAGAATAGTCTGTAAAGTCATTCTGGAATATCGAGATTTTTATAACTTGCAACGATGGAAAATTTCGTCGTTTCGGCAAGGAAATACAGACCCGCGGACTTTAAAAGTGTCGTTGGACAGAATCATATAACTACCACGCTACAGAATGCAATCAAAAACAAGCACTTGGCGCAGGCATTTTTGTTTTGTGGCCCGAGAGGTGTCGGCAAAACTACCTGTGCAAGAATCTTGGCTAAAACCATCAACTGTGAGGATTTACGAGCTGACTTTGAGGCATGTGGTAAATGTGATTCCTGTGTTTCTTTCCAAAACAACAGTTCTTTTAATATCTATGAACTTGATGCCGCTTCAAATAATTCTGTTGATGACATCAGGAATCTTGTAGATCAGGTACGGTATGCTCCTCAAAAAGGAGATTTCAAGGTCTATATTATTGATGAGGTTCACATGCTTTCAACGAATGCTTTTAATGCATTTTTAAAGACATTGGAAGAGCCTCCAAAGTACGCTATCTTTATTTTGGCTACGACAGAGAAACATAAAATTCTACCCACTATACTGTCTCGTTGTCAGATTTTTGATTTCAATCGGATTCAAGTAAAAGATATTGCCGACCATTTAGAGGTAATAGCAAAAAAGGAGCAGATTGATTACGAAGAAGAGGCACTTCGATTAATTGCTGCCAAGGCAGACGGTGCGCTTCGAGATGCACTTTCAATTTTTGATTTGATTGTAACCTACTCAGCAGGTAAAAAAGTCACTTACCAAGAGACCATCGACAATCTTCACATTCTGGATTATGATTATTATTTTAAGGTGGTGGATGCTTTTTTAGCAGAGGATATGTCCGCTGTTCTATTGATTTTCGATGAGATATTGAAGAAAGGATTTGATGGACATAATTTTATAGTGGGCTTATGTGAGCACTTTAGAGATCTTTTGGTTTCGAAAGATCCGGCAACGATTGAATTGATTGAAGTATCCGATTCGGTAAAGCAGAAATACCTTGAACAGTGTAAAGCAACTTCTATTTCTTTTTTACTTTCAGCCCTCACCATTGCTAATCAATGCGATATCCATTACAAAACCAGTAAAAACCAGCGTTTGCATGTGGAGCTGGCTTTGATGAAAACAGCAAAACTCCCACAGGTTTTTCGTCTTGCCACGCTAGCTTCTGACGATCCAAAAAAAAAAGTCTGAGTAAGAAAATCTCTGCTGAATTAGAGTCTACTTCAACTACTGGTATTGATGAACCTATAGCACCCAAAGTGAGCGCTCTCCCGAAAACCATCGCTATTCCAAGAAGTCTTAGTCAGACGCAAAAGCTGATGGATGATAAATCTAAAGTGAAAGACCAGGCATTCGAAAAACCAAAAGAGGACAAAGTGCACCAACCGGTTGAAGTGGAGCTTTTACTTACACAGGCAGCGCTCGATCTAGCAATGCCACTGGTCAAGCAACATTTTCAAGATGCTGGCAGAAGTATGGAACTTGCAGTGCTAGAACAGGAAATCAAATTAGTTGATGGTCAGCTTGTACTTGAGGTAATCGGCCAACTACAGGAGGATATTGTTGAAAAAATGAAGGCAGAATTGGTAAGGATGCTACGAGAGCTCACAAAATCCACTCGGATTTCAATCAAACTGAATGTGAAAGAAGAAATCGAATCCAATTCCAAAAGGCTCTATACAAGTACCGATAAGCTTAATCATCTAAAAACAATTCATCCGGCATTGTCAGACTTTCAAAGAAGATTTGGTCTCGAAACAGATTTCTAAAAATCTAGCGAAATTCCGAAATTAATTAAATTCTGGAGTTGAATAGCCTGTCTGGAACTTCCATCATCTTGCTTGATAAATACCTCTTCATCGTAAATTATAACTGTTTCCATTCTAGTTGAAATGTATTTGTTCACCTTCATTCGGATGATGGAGTTGAAGTTTACGACCATATTCCCAAATTGTTCATAGTTGGAAAACAGATTAATATCCGATTTCCAAGTCACATTTTCCATTAGTTTTATATCATTAACCGAAGCTGCGATCGAGACTCCAGCTTCAGCTCTTACATTTTCCCCTGGATCTACACCAAATGCTCCGCTTCTGCTTAGTAAATCATCCATTACGATGGTAAATCTTCCTGTAAAGGGGGATAAGATTATTGAAATTCTGCTCTTGTCATTATAAGTCTTCCTATAGTTTAAACCTGTTGAAGACTGTACGTATCCTGGGGAAAGTAAATCGGATATTTTAGTACGTATTTCCAGGTCGTTACCTGGAGATCTTGAATATTTGAAGCCAGCAATCAATTGTGTGCGAACATCAAGTTGGGTAGATAAATAAAAGAACTCGCTTAGTTCACGCCCATAATTACTTACAAACTGGAAATTGTCATTGGTTTTTCTAGTTTGAAAATCCCGATCTCCCTGTCTGGTGAATCCCAAGGTCACATTTAAATTGGTATCCCATACCTTACTTTCTTTTTTATAGTTTGCAAAAAGTGAAAGGCCTGAATTGAGGGCGAAAGTACTCGCTCCGCCAGCAGCCCAATTGGACAAGGTCACTTGTTGAATGTTTAGATTATAATTGCCTCCTGTTTTCCAAAAAACTTCTTTTACAGGTTCATCAATGATCAAGGAATCTCCTAGCATAAGCAGCGTATCCCCATTGATCAAGACTGTGTCAGGTATGGAGAATCGATCCTGAGCATGTATGGACTGACAGAGGAAAGTCACTAAAAGCCCAAAAAGTAGTGCATGTTTAAACATCGATATTCGATCTGGAATTGGGAAAGTTAAGGTTTGAATATAACTAATTTCTGGCCTACAGAGATGATGTTCTGGTTGCCGATTGTATTCCAGGTTTTGATTTGGTTTATAGTCACACCATATTTCTGACTAAGGCTGAACACTGTTTCCCCTGGCAATACCGTGTGGGTGATTTGGGTAGTGTTTGAGTTAGAATTCACCGAAGCAGCTTGTTCATCAATAGCTTCTGTTGTTTCTGGAGCTTGAGCTACTATGGTTTGTTGAACTGTTGGAATGTAAACGGGTACGATTTGAATTTCCTCGCCTCGCTTTCTAGACTCTTGAAGATTTAGTAGCATTCCAACTTTCAATTCACTATCTCTGCGAATTCTATTTTTGGATTTCAAAGAAGAAAGCTTAATCCCGTATTTCTGTGAAATCTCCCAAAGCGTCTCGCCTTGTTGAACAATATGTGTTTCAACTTCTGCTTTACTATTCTTTTTCTCAGTATAATAATACTTACCTGCCTCAATACGGTCTTCGTCATCCAAATCATTGAGCCTTCTGAATTTCTTCTCTTTCAAGCCTATTTTCTCTGAAAAATTGTAAGGGCTATACGCACTTACTGCTTGGACTCCATCAAGATTATTCACGGTGATCTGATCAGGTTCAGACGATTTTGTTGTGTTTCCAGAAACTCTTGGATAGGAATTGGCCTGTTTGTAGCTGGGAACGGATCTGCTGGAAGAGGGTCTGTTCTGAGTGGTTTTCTTGGGAGCAGACGACCCTTTGATTACAGCTAGTTCTACCTCGGGTAGACTGCCATCCTTAATGAACACCAATGAATAGTATCTATCCCCTCCTGGTACCTTACCATTTTTTGCCCAAGTGTTGTATTCTTTCAAATGAGATTCACTGATCCCATATTTTTTTGCCAGTGCCGATAGGGTAGCGGGTCCTTGTACTTTTACCTCTACAAGACGCTGAGAACTGTTGTTTGCAAAAACTCCAATTTGATTTTCGAAAGCGATTTTATGGGCGAGGAATTTTTTAAAGTACCAATGGCTGTTTCGGTCAATTTCCATAACTCTTTTTCCATTGTATTGTGTTCCAAAATATGCCTTGGCACCACCCAAACCCATCTGGTAAGAGACCAAAGTACACATCCAATTATCAAATGTTTTATTATGCTTTTGGAGATAAAGAGCTGCTCCCTTTGTAGAGGAAACGATATTTTGTCTTTCATCTACTTGATTGTCCACTCTTATAAATACTTCTTCAGCAGTCCCTTGTTTGAACTGCCAAAAGCCCACAGCATTGGATGTCGATACTGCGTCAGAGATTAAACCACTTTCTTGGATTGCCAAATACTTCAGATCCAATGGAACTCCCGCTTCGCGTAATTCACGCTCGATTAATGGTAAGTATAGATTGACGCGATCTTGTTTGATTTTGAAGTAGCTAGGATTTCGATATTGTGCATCGACATCCAGTTGAATTTCCCGTCTTGCCTGTGGATTGATTCGAACAATCAAATCTGCAAATTCTAATTCTGACGGAACCTGTGGGATTTGTGCGAAAATACCTTGGTAGTTTAGGAGAAAAAGAGCACAAAGGAGAAAAGGAAATTTATTTGCTTTCATTTGAAAAAGGTAATCATATTTTAGTAGTGATGTTTTCAGCAAAAATGATTCCTTTTTTGCCTGAATTATATTTTTCTAGCCATCATGACTCCGTCGCGGATCGGGAGCAGCACATTTTCCACACGAGAATCGGCCTGAACTTTAGCGTTAAAATCTAAGATGGCCTGAGTATCCTTATCGATCTTTTGACCAGGACTGATCAAAATTTTCCCTGACCAAAGTACGTTATCCGCTAGAATAATTCCCCCTGAAGGAACCTTATCAATTACCAAATCATAATAGTTCGTATAGTTTATCTTATCCGCATCGATAAACACTAGGTCAAAGGGTCCCGAAATTTCAGGTATTAATTTCAAAGCATTGCCAAGTCTGTAATCGATTTGGTTTAAAAGACCACTTTCTTGGAAAAACCCTCTTACTAGTGTTTCAAGTTCATCGTTGATGTCGAGGGTGATAAGTTTTCCAGTTTTAGCTAAACCGCGAGCCATACAAATCCCTGAGTATCCGGTATAAGTTCCAATTTCCAAAATAGTTTTTGGTTGGATCATTTTGACAAAGAGCTCGAGCATTTTCCCTTGGAGATGACCTGAAATCATTCTTGGCATGAGGACTTTCGCTTGAGTTTCTCTGGTAATTTTTAGCAAAAGTTGATCTTCAGTTGAGGTATGATCTTCGCAATAAGCGAGTAGGGCATGATCAATGAATTCCATCTCAATTAGACTTGTAGGTTAAAAAACTTAACTCGTCCATATTGAAAATTTCTTGGGCAATTTCTTGTAATTCTTCAGCAGTAGTTGATCTGATTTGGCTGAAAATCGATTCAAGAGGATCAACTTTGTCATGATCGAGCAGGATTTTACCATAGACGAGCATCAGTCCCCCATAATTTTCCTCTGCCATGGCCATTTGGCCAATAGCCTGTTCTTTTGCCATATGAAGCTGAACTTTGCCAAGTTTTTGTACCTGTAATTTTTTCATTTCTTTGGTCACGAGTCCTTTCGCCTTTTTGAGCGTCTTTTCCTCTGTTCCGAAGTAGATTCCAAAAAAACCGGTATCAGAGAAAGGTTGATAATTAGACTCAATACTGTAGACGAGGCCATGTTTTTCACGCAGCATCAAATTTAGACGACTATTCATGTTTGGTCCTCCCAAGATATTATTAAGAAGAAAAAGCTTGTATCGATTGGGATGATGAATCGAAAATGCCGGGCGTCCCATTGCGTAAAGGGATTGGGTGACATCTCGTTGCGTTGTTTTTTCTTTTGGAGTGTAACCGGAAAATTTGCTGCGAACATAAAGACTTCGCTTTGGTAAGATTGCAGCTAACGAGGGCTCGATTTGTTTAAGTGCATCTTTCAATGAGATATTCCCAACTACTGAAAAGACGATCTGAGAAGTATCCAGCCTGGTTGCAATGAAATCAAAGAAATCTTGCTGTGAGAAGTTTCCAACCGTCTCCTCAGTACCTAAAATATTTCTACCCAAGGCATGATTCTCAAATACGACCTCGTCCAATTCATCTTGAATCGAATCATCCGGAGAGTCTTTGTACATGGCCATTTCTTCCAAAATGACCTGCCGTTCATTTTCAATTTGTTTCTGTGGAAAGGTACTGTTAAACGTGATGTCGAAAAGTAGCTCTGCTGCCTTAGGATAATGCTCCTTCAAAGTAGAGGCATAAAAGCAAATCTTTTCTTTAGTCGTATAGGCATTCAACTCACCACCCAGTGATTCTAGCCTATTGAGTATGTGGAATGTCTTTCGCTTTTTAGTCCCTTTGAAAGCCATATGCTCCCAAAAATGAGCTAATCCTTCTTCTTCTTTGGTTTCGTCTCTACTACCAATGTTTAGAATAAATCCACAATGTACCAAGCGTGTATGCGTGACTTCTTGGTGGACAATTCGGATTCCGTTGGCTAATTCCTTAATACTTAAATTCATACTTATGCTAGGTCTTTGGTAAAATACTTACAACTAGAACAAGTTGGTTTTAGGAATGTTTTTCCTGCCTTTTGACACGAATTTTTGTAAATTTCTAAAAGAAAAATTTTATCTCAATATGAAGTATACTCCCTTAGTTAAAGAATTGTACCAACGAAATCGGGAAAAGTTATATGAAAAACTCAAACCGGGAAGCGTAGCCGTTTTAAATTCCAATGATGTCATGCCTACCAATGCAGATGGTACCATGCGGTTTAGACAAAATAATGATTTGCTGTACCTCTCTGGAATAGACCAGGAAGAGACGATTCTGTTGTTGGCTCCTGGTTGCTCAGTGCCTGCCCTGCGGGAAGTTCTTTTCCTAAGAGAAACAAATGAACATATCGCTGTCTGGGAAGGACACAAATACACAAAAGAAGAAGCTGAGGTAGCATCCGGGATAAAGAATATAAAGTGGTTAGTGGATTTTGAGCAGGTGCTCAACACCGTTATGATGCTATCTGAGAATATTTATCTCAATACAAATGAGCATTTGCGTGCAGGAGTTCATGTGGAAACACGAGATGCCCGATTCATTAAAACTTGCAGAGAAAGGTATCCACTTCATGGATATCAGCGAATCGCTCCGATCATGCATGAGTTGCGAGGTATTAAGGAAAAAGAGGAAATCAATCAACTTCAGATTGCTTGTGATATCACAGAGAAAGGCTTCAGAAGAATCTTATCTTTTGTCAAACCCGGGGTCACCGAGTATGAAATCGAAGCAGAATTCCTGCATGAGTTTGTTCGAAATCGAAGTAAGGGCTTTGCTTATGAGCCGATCATCGCTTCGGGAGCTTCAGCATGTGTGCTTCATTACATAGAAAATAGCAAAGCCTGTTTCGACGGTGAGCTTTTGCTGATGGATGTGGGTGCTGAGTACGGAAATTACAATGCAGATATGACTCGTACCATTCCTGTGAATGGAAGGTTTTCCAAAAGGCAGCGTGCAGTCTATGATGCAGTACTGCGTGTGAAAGATCAAGCCTCTGCGATGCTGACTCCTGGAGTCATTATCCAAGACTATCATAAAGAAGTAGGATTGATCATGCAAAGTGAGCTAGTTGGTCTTGGACTTATTGATCAGACGGATATCAAAAATCAAGATCCGGATCAGCCTGCATACAAAAAGTATTTCATGCATGGTACTTCACATCATTTGGGACTGGATGTACATGATGTAGGGACGATGCATTTACCTATTCAAGCAGGGATGGTATTTACCGTTGAGCCGGGTATTTACATCCCAGCCGAAGGATTTGGAATAAGACTGGAGAACGATATTGTGGTTCAGGAAAATGGCTATTCCGACCTGATGGGAAATATACCTATTGATGCGGAGGAGATTGAGGAATTGATGAATAGTTGAAGTAGAAAGTCCCAAACGGCGCTTTTTGATTACTCTTGAATCGGTACAAATACCAAAAGCTCAAAGGTCATCTAGACGTATTGATTCTTGTACTTAAAGAAGGACCTATTAAATAAGGTGTTTTACGAAATGAAGTTGATAAACCACACCAGAATAGCACTTTATAGGTTTCGTATTTAATCCATGTAATACAGAAAATAGTATGAGTCTAGGATTTCAATGTCCCTCCTGTGGGGAAAAGCAACGCCTTAGCAAAGTATTTTTAATGAGTAACACTAGTCATTGGGAATGTCATAATTGTCAAACTGAAATTAGACTAGAAAAGCTTTCTACAATTACAGGAGCTTTGGGAGCGTTTTCATCTGCAGTCCCGGCAATGATTGCATTGCATATTTATGAAAAGCCAATAGGATTTTCATTGGGGATTAGACTCTTAACTGGAGTAATTGCTTATTTAGGGACTATCGTTTATTACTATAAAACCACAAGACTTATCAGGAGTTGAATTTTATAATTAATTGTATAAGAGTTAAGCAAGGAGTAGACGCTCCTGTTGCTGTTGCTGACCTCCGGAAGAACGCTCCAGGACTATCACAAAGAAGTAGGATTGATCATGCAAAGTGAGCTTGTTGGTCTCAGACGGATAGATCAGACGGATATCAAAAATCAAGATCCGGTTACAGCCAGCGTATAAGAAATACTTTATGCATGGCACTTCCCACCAATTGAGAACGGATTTCAATGTTGTGGCTAATTCCTAAAAAAAATAGATGCCATAAAAGCTATAAAAAATTTAATCATCCTTAAGAAATGAAAGTAAGCGACAAAAAATTAAATCAGCTTAAAAAGCTGTGCGAACAATACAATGTTCGGACATTTTCTGCTTTTGGTTCAGTAACTAGGGATGATTTCAGCGATGAATCTGATATCGATTTTGTTGTAGACTTTGATGAAAATGATCCATTTAAATACACGGAATTATACTTTCAATTAAAGGATAAATTGGAAAAATTATTTAAATGCCAAATTGATCTTATTGAATACAGAGCTATTAAAAACGAATATTTTAGAAAAGAACTTGATGAAACCAAAGTGTTAATTTATGGACAATAGAATTAACTCTTGGCTTGAAGACGTTGAAAGGTCTATTGATGAAATTTTTGATTTCTTACCCGAACGACGCGACTTTTTCGTGTATCAAAAAGACTTGAAAACAAAAAAGGCAGTTGAAAGAAACCTAGAAATAATAGGGGAGGCAATTAATAGAATTTTAAAACATAGAAATTCAGAGATTAAAATTAAAAACGCTCAAAAAATAATCGCAACTAGAAATCGAATCGCTCACGAATATGACAGTATTTCGGATGAAGTTATTTGGACTATCATTATAAAAGAACTTCCTAAGCTGAAAAAAGAAATTAACGAATTGAAAAAATAAGCACTGGCCACAATACTGTTTATAATTTATTACTTATTTCCGCAAGCCTTCAAGGACTTTCGGCTCGGTTTTCATTTACCATACTTCGAGATTGACCAAGCAACTAATCATAAATAACGATGATGTCGGGACGATGCATTTACCTATTCAAGCAGGGATGGTATTTACCGTTGAGCCGGGTATTTATATCCCAGCCGAAGGATTCGGGGTACGGTTGGAAAACGATATTGTGGTGCAGGAAAATGGATTCGTAGACTTGATGGGGAACATTCCAGTTGAAGCAGAGGAGATTGAGGAATTGATGAATGGTTGAAGTAGAAAGCCCCAACTGGCGCTTTTTGATTACTCTTGAATCGGTACAAATACCAAAAGCTCAAAGGTCATCTAGACGTATTGATTCTTGTACTTA
>Ga0105050_10004016_pt1 | contig 19877 bp, 21 predicted proteins | sample FRY01_FD_78088 | JGI IMG/M metagenome (GOLD analysis project Ga0105050, IMG submission 78088) | Freshwater microbial communities from Lake Fryxell liftoff mats and glacier meltwater in Antarctica - FRY-01 | ecosystem: Environmental > Aquatic > Freshwater > Ice > Glacier meltwater ...
TCACTCAGGCCCTTCTGGAACTGAACCTTGTTGCGCGCCATCGCCCAGCCCTCCTTACGCTGCTGTTTGTTCACTATTTATACCAAATCGTAAGCGGCTGAGCAAGGTGCGTAATCAGGTAACCTTTAGACGTTTGGCGCCGGGGTTTGGTTCACTCTGACCGGAAGATATTTTCAGACAAGTGTGCCGTCAGTTTCGATCCGGGTTTTGCCCCGCAGGTAAGGGTGTAGGGCGGCAGGGATGCTGACGGAGCCATCGGCCTCTTGTCCGTTTTCCAGCACAGCTATCAGGGTGCGGCCCACGGCGAGGCCGGAGCCATTAAGTGTATGAAGGTATTCAGGTTTTCCACCGCCTTTGGGCTTGAACCGTGCGTTCATGCGCCGCGCCTGATAGTCGCCGCAGGTGGAGACGGAACTGATCTCGCGGTAGGTGTTCTGCCCCGGCAGCCAGACTTCGAGGTCATGGGTGCGGCGCGCCCCGGCGCCCATGTCACCGGCGCAGAGCACCATGGTCCGGTAGGGAAGATCGAGCTTTTCCAATATGTTCTGGGCGCATTCGGTCATGCGTTTGTGCTCTGCCTCGGACTGGTCCGGAGTGGTGATGCTGACCATTTCGACCTTTTCGAACTGGTGTTGGCGCAGCATGCCTGCGGTGTCGCGCCCGGCAGAACCTGCTTCGGAGCGGAAACAGTTGGTATGGGCGACGTAGCGATAGGGCAGCGTCTCTTCTTCGACCGTCAAGCCGTTGACAATGTTGGTCAAAGTCACCTCGGCGGTGGGGATCAGCCACCAACCGTTGGTCGTCTGGTAGCTGTCTTCGCCGAATTTGGGGAGTTGACCGGTGCCGTACATCATTTCGGGGCGGACGAGGACCGGCGTGATTGCCTCGCTAAGTCCATGTTCTTCCACATGAAGGTCGAGCATGAATTGCGCCAGTGCCCGGTGCAGACGCGCGACGCTGCCCTTGAGCATCACGAAACGCGCGCCGGAAAGCTTGGCTGCAGTTTCAAAATCCATCCCCTGCGCGACGGCAGGAATCTTATAATGTTCAAGGGGTTGGAAGGCGAAGTTGCGTGGATTGCCGTGGCGGCGGATTTCGACGTTGCCAGATTCGTCGGGACCATCGGGGACGTCGTCATAGGGCAGGTTTGGGATGGTCAAAAGCAGGTCGGTCAGGGCCTGATCCTGCGCCTTGGCCTGAGTGTCGAGCGCGGCAATTTCTGCTTTCTTTTCAGCGACCAAGGCGCGCAGGCGGGTGAAGGTGGCGTCGTCACCGGCGGCCTTGGCGGCGCCTACATCCTTTGCTGCCTTGTTCGCCTCGGCCTGCGCGGACTCGGCGGCGAGGATGGAGGCGCGGCGCGCGGTGTCGAGTGCCAGAATCTCTGCCGATAAGCCTTTGATTCCACGACGAGACAGCGCCGCATCGAAGGCAGCGGGATTGTCGCGGATGGTGCGGATATCGTGCATGGCAGGGGCCCCCGGCGTGGTGTTGTCGCGGCTGATATGCCCGAAACCGGGGCGGAGGTGAACCGGAAATGAAGCGGGCGCGCGGTGGGCGATTCGGGAGAGGTTAACGGAAGATGCGACGTCGGTATTGCGTCGGTATTCTAACAGTATTCCAACGGTGGATTTTAGCGGTTTTTGACAATTGCACTGAGGGCGGGGCCTAACCGCCGGGTGGGCGCTGAGACGATTGAGCGGGGCGGTTTATAGGGTCAGGTTACTCTGAGCTGAGGCGTCGCGCAGGTGTCGACAAAGCGCCCGCGCGTCTTGCTGTAGGCACGCTTCTGGCGTGACGGGGCGGTCGGGCGCTGCCCGGCGGCGCTGACACGCCTTGATTCCGGGCGAACGGGTGGAATGGGAGCGCGGCGGCGGTTCATTGGCAGGCTTGTTTGCGATTGGGGCGCGTGCCGCGCCTCGATTCCGGGCGAGACGGATCAGGTGCTCGTTCAGACGATTGGCGAACCAACCCGAACCGGCCTGCTGCCTCTGGTGTTTCACCGATCAACCCATATATGCGGCGACAGGACGGATCGTGCTCTGGTTGCCATTTCGGTGACCCGGACATAATGTGCCGCGACTTTTCAGGGGGCCGGGGCCCCTTTAGCAGACAAAGGACTTTCCATGCAGGGTATCGAATCCGTCATTCCGCTGATCCTGATCTTTGCGATCATGTATTTCCTGCTGATCCGGCCGCAGCAGAAGAAGCTCAAGCAGCATCAGGCAATGGTGGCGGCGTTGCGCCGGGGTGATCAGGTGATCACGCAGGGCGGGCTCATCGGCAAGGTGACCAAGGTCAAGGATGACAACGAGGTCGAGGTCGAGATTGCGACCGGCGTCAATGTCCGCGTGGTCAAATCGACCATCGCCACGGTGCTGAACAAGACCGAACCGGCAAATGCCTGAGCGCAAAGCGATGTTGTATATCCCCCTCTGGCGGCGCGTCATGGTGGCGCTGGTCTGTCTGACCGGCCTTATTCTGGCGATGCCGAATGCATTTTATAGCCGGGTCGAGCTGAGCAATGATGCCCGGTCGGTGATTGAGGCTGGCCTGTCAAATACGGCGCTGCAGGAACAGGCGGCGCTTTGGCCGTCATGGCTGCCTTCGGGGCTGATGAACCTTGGGCTCGATCTGCGCGGGGGGGCGCATCTGCTGGCCGAAGTGCGGGTCGCGGATGTGTACAAGGCGCGGATGGAGGCGATGTGGCCCGAGGTGCGTGATGTGCTGGCGGCGCAGCGCGAAACGCTGGGATTTGTGACGCGCGAGGATTCGCCGGATGGGGAATTGCGCGTGCGGGTGTCGAACCCCGATGCGGTGGCGCAGGCGCTGGCGATTGTGCAGGGGCTGGCCCGGCCGGTGGTGACGCTGACCGGGATGGGTGCGTCTGACATCGAGGCGCGCGCCGAGAATGGCATTATCATCATTACACTGAGCCCGGATGAAAAGCTCGCTACCGATGACCGGACCGTGCAGCAGAGCCTTGAGATCATCCGGCGCCGGATTGACGAGGTCGGCACGCGCGAGCCGTCGATTCAGCGGCAGGGTGAGGACCGGATTCTGGTGCAGGTGCCGGGTGTGGGATCGGCGCAAGAGGTCAAGGACATCATCGGGACCACGGCGCAACTGACGTTTCAGCCGGTGGTGAGCCGCACGGACAATCCGGCGGCCGATCCGGGTGCGGGCAATATGATCGTGCCATCGCTGGATGAGCCGGGAGTGTTTTATGTGCTGGAACGCGCGCCGGTGGTGACGGGCGAGGAACTTGTCGATGCGCAGCCTGCCTTTGACCAGAACGGCCGGCCTGCGGTCAATTTCCGCTTTAACGTCAGTGGTGCGCGCAAGTTTGGCGATTATACCGCCGAGAATATCGGGGCGCCCTTTGCCATCGTGCTGGATGATGAGGTAATTTCGGCCCCCACGATCCAGAGCCACATTGCGGGCGGGTCGGGCATTATAACCGGATCATTCAGCATCGAGGAGAGCACCAATCTGGCGGTGCTGCTGCGCGCGGGTGCGCTGCCTGCGGGGCTGGTGTTCCTTGAGGAGCGCACGGTTGGGCCCGAACTGGGGCAAGACAGTATCGACGCGGGCAAGACGGCCGCGATCATCGCCATGGTGGCGGTCTGTGTGTTCATGGTCCTGTCCTATGGCCTGTTCGGCGTGTTCGCGAGCGTGGCGCTGGGGATCAATATCGCGCTGATCATGGGGGCGCTATCGCTGGTGGGCGGCACCCTGACCCTGCCGGGGATCGCGGGGATCGTGCTGACCATCGGGATGGCGGTCGATGCCAATGTGCTGGTGTTCGAGCGTATTCGCGAGGAATTGCGCCAGTCGCGCAATCCGGCGCGGGCGATCGAACTGGGCTATGAAAAGGCGCTGTCGGCGATCATCGACGCCAATATCACCACGTTCATTACCGCGAGCGTGCTGTTCATGGTCGGGGCCGGTCCGGTCCGGGGCTTTGCCATCGTGCTGGGCATCGGGATCCTGACATCGGTGTTTACCGCGCTTTATGTCACGCGTGGGATCATGACGATTTGGTTCAATGCGCGGCGTCCAAAGACAGTCGTGGTTTAAGGGAGCGATCACATGCGTTTGAGACTTGCGCCCGAAAAGACCAATTTCGACTTTTTCCGCTGGCAGTGGCTGACCTTTGGCGGGTCGATGGTCCTGATGGCGGCGGCGCTGGCGTTCTGGGCCATTGTCGGCCTGAACTTTGGCATCGACTTCAAGGGCGGCACGTCGATCCGCACGGAATCGACGCTGGCGGTGGATGTCGGGGTTTACCGGCAGGCGCTGTCGGGGCTGGAGATTGGCGACGTGACCATTGCTGAGGTGTTCGATCCGAGCTTTGACGAAGATCAGCATGTGGCGATGATCCGGATTTCGGCGCTCGAAGGCAGCGAGGCGGTGACGCCCGAGGTGCTGTCGAGCGTCGAGGCGGCGTTGCAGGCAGCGGACCCGGAGATCAAGTTTGCCGGGGTCGAATCGGTGGGTCCGAAAGTGTCATCGGAATTGATCTGGTCTGCGATCATGGCGATGACGGCGGCGACGGGCGCGATCCTGATCTACATCTGGCTGCGCTTTGAATGGCAATATGCGCTGGGTGCGGTGCTGGCGCTGGTGCATGACGTGTTCATCACCATCGGCATGTTTGCGGCGTTCCAGCTCAAGTTCGATCTGACCATCGTGGCCGCGCTGCTGACCATTCTGGGCTATTCGATCAACGATACCGTGGTCGTATTCGACCGGCTCCGGGAGAATCTGATCAAATACAAGGTGATGCCACTGCGTGAGGTGATGAACCTGACCGTGAACGAAACGCTGAGCCGGACCTTGATGACCTCGACCACGACGATTGTCGCGCTCTTGGCGATGCTGGTCTTTGGTGGCGACGTGATCCGCGGCTTTGCCTTTGCCATTATCGTCGGTGTGATTTTGGGCACCTATTCGTCGGTGTTTGTTGCCAAGAACATCGTGCTGATGATCGGGCTGGACCGCGACAAGACCAAGAAGCCGACCGGCAACCAGTTTGCCGATATCGACGCCTGAGTTGGGCGTGATCCGGGGGCGCTGATGCGGCTGAACGAGATCAGATATGACGGATCGCTGCCGGTGGATGGCTATGGGCCGGGGTTTTTCCGGGTAGGTGGCACGGTCTGGCAGGGACCGGTGCTGGTGCTGCCGCAGGGGGTGAGCGCCTGGGGTGGGTTTGACGATTTGCCTAGCCTTGTTGCAGCGGCGGATAGTCTGGATGTGCTGTTTATCGGCACCGGGGCCGAGACGGCGCATTTGCCCGGCGCGCTGCGCGAGACGCTGGAGGCCGCAGGGATCGGGGTCGAGAGCATGGCATCGCCCGCCGCCTGCCGCACCTATAATATCCTTTTGTCCGAAGGGCGGCGTGTCGGTCTGGCATTGATCCCGGTGTGAGCGCGCTGTTGCGCGTGACCGGACTTGGCTGTGCGCGCGGCGGAATGCCGGTACTGGAAGGGGTCAGTTTTACGCTGGCACCCGGAGCGGCGCTGATCCTGCGCGGTCCGAATGGGGTGGGCAAGACGACGCTGCTGCGCACCTTGGCCGGCCTGCAACCGGCGCTGGCCGGGTCATATGAATACCCGGCCGAGGAAAGCGCCTATGCCAGCCATGCCGATGGCATCAAGGCGACGCTGAGCGTGGCGGAGAACCTGCAATTCTGGGCGGATGTGTATCGGCGCCCGCTGGAGGAAAGTGCTTTTGCCGCATTTGATTTGGTGCCGTTGCGCGACCGGCTGGCAGGCACGCTGTCTGCCGGGCAAAAGCGCAGACTCGGGTTGGCCCGGCTGGCGGTGATCGGGCGGCGCGTGCTGTTTCTGGATGAACCGACGGTGTCGCTGGATGCGTTTTCGGTGCGGATGTTTGCGGATTATCTGCGCGATGTGCATCTGGCGGCGGGTGGGGTGGCGGTGATTGCGACGCATGTCGATCTGGGGCTGACAGCACCGGAACTGGACCTGAGCCCCTTTCGCGCGGGGCCTGCGGCGCGCGGCGGGTCGGATGAGGCGTTTTTGTGAGTGCGCTGTTGATCCGCGACCTGCGGCTGGCGCTTCGCGCCGGGGGTGGGTTTGGTCTGGGGCTGGTGTTTTTCCTGATTGTGGTAGTGCTGGTGCCATTCGGCGTCGGACCGGAGGCGGCCCTGTTGACGGCGATTGCGCCGGGCATCCTGTGGGTGGCGGCACTGCTCGCGGCGCTGCTCTCGCTCGACCGGATGTTCGCGCTCGATCTGGAGGATGGGTCTTTGCCGCTGCTGGCGACAGCGCCGCTGCCGCTGGAAGGTGTGGCGCTGGTCAAAGCGCTGGCGCATTGGATTACCACGGGGTTGCCGCTGGCACTGGCAGCGCCGGTGCTGGGGTTTTTGCTCAACCTGACGCCGGCGGCCTATCCGTGGTTGCTGGCCTCGCTGGTGCTGGGCACACCAGCGTTGTCGCTGATCGGCGGGTTTGGAGCGGCGCTGACGCTGGGCATCAGGCGGGGTGGGTTGCTGATGTCGCTGCTGGTGCTGCCCCTATACGTACCGACGCTGATCTTTGGCGCGGAGGCGGTGCGGCGGGGTGCGGCGGGGATGGATGCGTCAACGCCGTTGATATTGCTGGCTGGGATCACGCTGGGGTCAGTTGCGCTATTGCCCTTTGCCACGGCGGCGGCGATCCGGATCAACCTGCGGTGAATGCGGCACGATGATACATTGAGCCGGCGGGCAGGGCGGGGTAAACAGTGATATGTCGATCTGGGAATATGCCAATCCAAAGAAGTTCATCGCGACGACGACCCCGGTTTTGCCATGGGTTTTCGCAGCAGCGGGACTGTTTCTGATTGGCGGGCTGATCTGGGGATTTTTCTTTACCCCGGAAGATTACCGGCAGGGATCGACGGTCAAGATCATCTATCTGCATGTGCCGAGTGCGATGATGGCGATCAATGCCTGGGCGATGATGCTGGTGACGTCGCTGATCTGGCTGGTGCGCCGCCATCATGTGAGCGCGCTGGCGGCAAGGGCTGCTGCCCCGGTGGGCGTGGTGATGACGCTGATTGCGCTGGCGACCGGGGCGATCTGGGGCCAGCCGATGTGGGGCACGTGGTGGGTCTGGGACCCGCGGCTGACCTCGTTTCTGATCCTGTTTCTGTTCTATCTTGGCTATATCGCGCTCTGGGAGGCGATCGAGGATCCCGATACGGCCGCTGATCTGACCTCGGTGTTGTGCATCGTGGGATCGGTCTTTGCGGTGCTGTCGCGTTATGCGGTGAATTTCTGGAATCAGGGGCTGCATCAGGGCGCGTCGTTGAGCCTAGATGCAGAGGAAAACGTGGCGGACGTGTTCTGGTATCCGCTGTTGGCCTGTATGGCCGGGTTTGTGCTGCTGTTCGTGGCGCTGGTGATCCTGCGTACGCGCACCGAGATCCGGGCGCGCCGGATATTGGCGCTGCAGGCGCGCGCGCAGCGTGACGGGGTGCAGGTGTGATCGATCTGGGTGAATATGCGGCCGAAGTGATCAGTGCCTATGCCGTCAGTCTGGTGCTGCTGGCGTTGCTGGTCTGGGTGAGCTGGCGCCGGGCGGGACGTGTGCGGCGCGCACTGGAGCAGATCGAGGGGCCGCGCGCGGATGGTTAAGATCAAGCCGCTGATGCTGATCCCGCCGGTTGTATTCCTTGGGCTCGCGGTGCTGTTTCTGGTAGGAATGTTCCGCGCCAACCCGGATGAGTTACCTTCCGCATTTATCGGCAGGCAGGCTCCGGGTGTGCCGGAGACGGCGGTGGCGGGGACGACCTTGCTGACCGACGCCGACCTGCGCATGGGCGAGATCACAATCGTCAATTTCTGGGCGAGCTGGTGTCCGCCGTGCCGCGCCGAGCATCCGAACTTGCTGGCGTTGCGCGATCAGGGGTACCGGGTTGCAGGAATCAATTTCAGGGATAATCCGGAGAACGCGGCGCGGTATCTGGTGGATTATGAGGACCCGTTCTTTGCCACTGGATTTGACCGGCCGGGCCGGGTGTCAATTGACTGGGGTGTGACCGCACCGCCGGAGACGTTTATTGTGGGCGGTGATGGCGTGGTGCTGTTTCGTTTTGTCGGGCCGCTGGTCGGCAGCGATTACGAGCAGCGGTTTCTGCCTGCTCTGGCGGCAGCGCTGGAGTAGCGCGGGCTCTTGCGCCTTGCCGTGGTTCGTGGATAACCACATGCTGGAAAAAGGCAGAACCGGAGCGAGCGCATGGGCAGTCTGAGCTGTTTCAAGAGTTATGACGTGCGCGGCAAGCTGGGGGTCGAGCTGGATGAGCCGCTGGCCTATCTGATCGGGCGCGGCTTTGCCCGGGTGTTGCAGCCGGGGCTGGTGGTGATCGGGCGTGATGTCCGCGAAAGCAGCCCGGCGCTGCAGGCGGCACTGATTGCGGGGCTGCGCGATGAAGGGGTGGGCGTGATCGACCTAGGCCTTTGCGGCACCGAGGAGGTCTATTTCGCGACCGATCATTTCGGCGCGGGTGGCGGGCTGATGGTGACCGCTTCTCATAATCCGATTGATTACAATGGCATAAAGATGGTCCGCGAGGGCGCGCGACCGATTTCGGGCGAAACCGGGTTGAACGCGATCCGCGATCTGGTGGCGGCTGATGATTTTGGGCCGGTGGTGGCGCAGGGGCCGCTGCGCCACGATTCAGCGCGCGAAGCCTATGCGGATCGGGTGGTGTCCTATCTCAATCCGGTGGGGTTGCGTCCGCTGAGCATTCTGGTCAATGCGGGCAATGGCGTGGCGGGCCCGGCCTTTGACGTGATCGAGGAGCGGCTGGCGGCCATTGGCGCGCCTTTTTCCTTTGTCAGATTGCATCATGAACCTGACAGTTCCTTTCCCAACGGCATCCCAAATCCGCTTTTGACAGCAAATCAGCCGGTGACGGCACAAGCGGTGCGCGATTCCGGGGCGGATATGGGCGTGGCTTGGGATGGGGATTTTGACCGCTGTTTCTTTTTTGACGAGACGGGCGCATTCATCGACGGGGAATATGTTGTGGGCCTGTTGGCGCAGGCGTTTCTGGCCAAGGAACCCGGCGCCCGCATCGTGCATGACCCGCGCGTGATGTGGAACACGGTCGATGTGGTGACGCGCGGCGGCGGCGAGCCGGTGGTGTGCCGCACGGGCCATGCCCATGTGAAGGCGGTGATGCGCGAGGTCGATGCGGCTTACGGCGGCGAAATGTCGGCGCATCATTATTTCCGCGCCTTCATGTATTGCGATTCGGGCATGATCCCATGGCTGCTGGTGGCCGAGCGGATGGGCACCACCGGCAAGACCCTGTCGGCATTGGTGGCCGAAATGCGCGAAGCGTTTCCGTCTTCGGGCGAGATCAATTTCGATATTGCCGACAAGGCAGCAGTGATTGCCCGGTTCGAGGCCCGCTATTTGCCCGAGGCGCTGTCGGAGGACCGGCTGGACGGCATATCGCTCGATATGGGTCAGTGGCGGGTCAATCTGCGGTCGTCGAATACCGAGAACCTGTTGCGCCTGAACGTGGAGACGCGCGGCGACAGGTCGCTGCTGGAGGCGAAAGTGGCCGAGGTTTCGGCGCTGATCCTGCGCCACGCGGAACGCTGAGCGCGGCCTCCGGCGGGAGTATTTTTGCCAGTATGAAACGGTCAGAGAGACGCGCCCCGGCGATGGTGCCGGGGCGCATTTTATCAGGCGGATTTGGCCAGATTGCGCAGGACGTAGTGCAGCACGCCGCCGTTTTCGATATATTCAATCTCGACCGCGGTATCGATCCGGCATTTGACCGGGATCACCTTCACTGAACCGTCGCCATAGGTGATGGTGGCGGAGACGGTGGCGAGTGGGGTGATGCTGTCGAGGCCGGAGATCGAGACGGTTTCATCGCCTTTGAGTCCGAGCGATTTGCGGGTCATGCCATCGGTAAACTCGAAGGGGATGACACCCATGCCGACGAGGTTGGAGCGGTGGATCCGCTCGAAGGTTTCGGCAATGACCGCCTTGACCCCGAGCAGCGCCGTGCCTTTGGCGGCCCAGTCGCGTGAGGACCCGGCGCCGTATTCGATGCCGGCAAAGATCACCAAGGGGGTGCCATTGGCCTGATGCGCCATCGCGGCATCGAAGATCGCCATCTGGCTGCCGTCCGGCCCGAGGGTGTAGCCGCCCTCGACCCCGTCAAGCATCTCATTCTTGATGCGGATATTGGCGAAGGTGCCGCGCATCATCACCTCGTGATTACCGCGCCGCGAGCCGTAGGAGTTGAACTCGCGTGCGGGGACCTGCCGGTCGATCAGGTAGCGGCCGGCGGGGGTGGTGTCCTTGAAGGACCCGGCGGGCGAGATGTGGTCGGTGGTGACCATGTCGCCGAGGATGGCGAGCACCTTGGCGCCCTCAAGGTTGCTGATCTTGCCGGGTTCTTTGGCCATGTCCTTGAAATAGGGCGGATTTTGCACATAGGTCGAGGTGGGCGGCCAGTCGTAGGTCTGGCTGTCGGTGGTTTCGACGGCTTGCCATTTCTCGTCGCCTTTGAACACATCGGCATATTTCGACTGGAACGCGGCGCGGGTGACGGTCTGTTCTACCAGTTCCGCCACTTCCTGTGCCGAGGGCCAGAGGTCGCGCAGATAGACATCGGTGCCGTCGGGCGTTTGTGCGATCGGGTCTATGGTGATGTCGATGTTCATGTCGCCGGCCAGTGCATAGACCACGACCAATGGCGGCGAGGCGAGGTAATTGGCGCGCACGTCGGGCGAAATCCGGCCTTCGAAATTGCGGTTGCCGGAGAGGACCGAGGTGGCGATCAGGTCATGCTCGGCAATGGCCTTGGAAATCTCGGGCTGCAGCGGGCCGGAATTGCCGATGCAGGTGGTGCAGCCGTAGCCGACAAGGTTGAAGCCGATGGCGTCGAGATCTTCTTGCAGGTTCGCGGCCTCCAGATAGGCGGAGACGACCTGTGAGCCGGGGGCGAGCGAGGTTTTGACCCAGGGTTTGCGGGTGAGGCCAAGCGCACGCGCCTTGCGGGCAACCAGACCGGCGCCGATCATCACGTAGGGATTGGAGGTATTGGTGCAGGAGGTGATCGAGGCGATCACGACGGAGCCGTCGCGGATCGCGTAATCTTCGCCGGTGACGGGGGCGGATTTGCGCGCGTCAAGGATGGGGGCGGGGCCGCCTTCGCCGGTCATCGCCTTGGCGGCGGTGGTCATGTCCATGCCGCGATATTCGCAGACGACCTTGTAGAAATTTTCCGCCGCGACATCGAGGGGGGTGTGGTCCTGTGGCCGTTTTGGTCCGGAGATGGCGGGCACCACGGTGGACATGTCGAGCGAGAGCGTCGAGGTATAGACCGGGTTATAATCCGCGCCGCGCCAGAAGCCGTTTTCCTTTGCATAAGCCTCGACCAATGCGATGCGGTCTTCGTCCCGGCCAGTGGTGCGCAGGTAGCGCAGGGTTTCGCCGTCGATGGGAAAGAAGCCGCAGGTGGCGCCATATTCGGGGGCCATGTTGCCGATGGTGGCGCGGTCGGCGAGAGGCAGATGGTCCAGCCCTTCGCCATAGAATTCGACGAATTTGCCAACGACGCCGTGTTTGCGCAGCATCTGTACGACCTTGAGCACCAGATCGGTGGCGGTTGTGCCTTCGGGCATGCGGCCGGTGAGTTTGAAACCGACGACCTCGGGGATCAGCATGGAAACGGGCTGGCCCAGCATCGCGGCCTCAGCCTCGATCCCGCCGACGCCCCAGCCAAGGACGGCCGCACCGTTGACCATGGTGGTGTGGCTGTCGGTGCCGACGAGCGTGTCGGGGTAGGCGACCATATCGCCATTCTGATCGGTGTCGGTCCAGACCACTTGGCTGAGATATTCGAGGTTGACCTGATGGCAGATGCCAGTGCCGGGTGGGACAACCCGGAAATTGTTGAAGGCTTTCTGGCCCCATTTCAGAAAGACATACCGCTCCATATTGCGTTCATATTCGCGGTCGACGTTTTGCTGAAAGGCGCGCGGGTTGCCGAATTCGTCGATCATCACCGAATGGTCGATCACGAGGTCGACGGGATTGAGCGGGTTGATCTTTTCCGGGTCGCCGCCGAGTTTCATGATCGCGTCGCGCATCGCGGCAAGATCGACCACGGCGGGGACGCCGGTGAAGTCCTGCAGCAGTACGCGGGCCGGGCGATAGGCGATTTCGCGCGGGTTCTTGCCCCCGAGCGTGGCCCAATCGGCAAAGGCGCGGATGTCGTCGAGCGAGACCGAAAAGCCGCCATCTTCGAACCGCAACATGTTTTCCAGCACGACCTTGAGGGCTGCGGGCAGGCGCGAGAAATCGCCCAGACCGGCGGCGGTGGCGGCGGGGATGGAGTAATAGCCAAGGCTTTCGCCCCCGGCAGTCAGCGTCCGGCGCGTTTTGGCGCTGTCATGTCCTACGGTAATGGTCATGGGGATGGTCCCTTGTGGCAAGAGGGCTGCGGAGGTTGTGAACGCTTTTGCCCCAAGCCAGACAGGCAATCAAGGGGGCGGGGCAAATAAATGTATACCATTGCACACAATGGTGGGCAATGGGGTCTGGAGGGTGTGTTCTGAATGCGTGGCAGAGATGTTTCAATCGCGGCCCTCTCGCAATTGCTTGATTGGTTATTGCAGCTGGCCTGCGCTACAGCGATGTGGGGACGATAATGACAGGACAGCGGATGCGCAGGCTGATTTCGGCAATATTGATCATTGCGCAGGGCCTGATTGCGGCTGCGGCGCGGGCACAGGATGTGCCGGTCGTGGTCGAGCTTTATACGTCGCAAGGCTGTTCGTCCTGCCCGCCGGCCGATGCCTTGATGGAAGAACTGGCGGCGCGGGGTGATGTCATCGCGCTGTCGCTGCATGTGGATTACTGGGATTACATCGGCTGGGCCGATTCCTTTGCCCAGCCTGCTTTTGGCGACCGGCAGCGGGCCTATGCGCAGGCGGCGGGCGAGCATATGGTTTACACCCCGCAGATGATTATCGGCGGCACACATCATGTGATCGGCACCGACGCGATGGCAGTCATGGACGCGATGCGTGCGCATGCGAGCCTGCCGGTTGCGATCAATCTGGACCTGAGCCGCAGCGGGGCCACGTTGCAGATCACCGCCAGCATGGCGATTCAGGGTGCGATTGCTGATGCGATTCCTGATGCGGTGCCCGGTGCGATTCCTGGTGCGATTCCTGGTGCGATGCTGGTGCAGGTGGTGCGCTATATGCCGGTGCAATCGGTGGATATCGAGCGGGGCGAGAACGCCGGCCGGCGGTTGACCTATGTGAATGTCGTGACCTCCTGGCAGCTTGTCGGCCGCTGGGATGGATTGGCGCCCCTGACTCTGGATACGCCACTGACCGGGGATGGGCCGGTGGTGGTCATCGTGCAGCAAGAAGGACCGGGCCGGATTCTGGCGGCAATGCGTCTGAACTGAAACGCTGCCTTCACGCCTGCGCACCCTTGCCGGGTTTCCAGCGTCGGTGAACCCAGAACCACTGTTCGGGGTGAGCGGCGATCCGTGCCTCCAGCCGCCGCGTCATGTCCTGCGTCATGGTGAGCGGGTCGCTATGGGGGACGGGTTCTTCGATGGCAATTTCGAAGCTGAGCCCGTCGGGCTGCCTGATCCCGAAATAAGGCACGAGCAGCGCGTCGAACTTGAGCGCGAGGGTCGCGGCGGATAGCGATGTCGCAGCAGATTTTCCCATGAAATCAATCATCTCTCCGGTACGATCATGGATATCGAACAGGATGGTGGCCATGCCCCCATCCTTGAGAAAGCGCGCGAAACCCATTGTGCCGCGCCGCCCCTTGGCAAAGACCGGGCCGGAGACTTCGGTCATGGTGCGCACGTAATGCGCATTGAAGAACGGGTTGTTCATGGCGCGGTAGATGCCGCCGACGGAATAACCCAGTGCGGTCAGCACATGGCGCGGCGCCTCGTAATTGCCGAAATGTGCGGTGACGAAGATCACAGGACGACCAGCGGCGCGGGCCTGTGTGACGGCGGGCAGGCCGGTGCCGGTGACGGGCGAACCGGCGAGCCGTGCGCCGAGGTCGCGGTTGGAGTAATTCTCGATCAGGGTGCGCCCGGTGTTGTCGAGCACGCCGTCCGCGATACACCGCCGCTGTGCGGGGGGCATGTCCGGGTGGATCAAGTCCAGATGGGTAATGACCCGTCGCCGATAGCCCGCCAGCGGACCGATGACCCGCCGTGTGGCAGCACCCATCAGCCGCACCCGGCGCGCATAGGGCAGGGCCAGTGCCATGCCGATCAGGCCGCGCAAGATCCGGTCGGTGATCCAGTCACCGAAACTGCCGGTATTCTCGCGGCGCTGTGCCATGTGACCCCTGTCTGTGCTGCATGGCAGAGATAGCCGTCTGCTGCCGAAGGCACAAGATTGGGCTGCCGCCTCGCCGAAAAGGGGAGCGGGCGGCCGGCCATTGCTACTCCTCTGCCTCTTCGGGAATGATCAGGGCGATTTCACCGGCATCGACCTTGTCCCTAATCGCGCTCACAATGGCGCCGATGGCGTTTTCGCCGTCGGATTTTTTGACCCGGCCCTTTTCCTTGATCTCTTCGCGCAGCGATTCGGCCATGCGTTGCGACATGTTGGCGAGGATGAAATCGGCGGCGGCTGCATCCTCTGCGCCAAGAGCGGCGGCATGGGAGAGCGCCATCACCAGCACTGGCTGATCGACGCTGCGCAGCACCTTTGGCAGGTCCATCGGCATCATGCGTGTCGGGATGTCGGGGAAGGTAAAGATTGCGCGGCGCACCTGTTCGGCAAAGGCGGGGTCCGCTGATCCCAGCCCTTCGAGCATGGAATTGCGGGTGGCGGCCTGCGAGGAATTGAGGATGGCACCCACACGCTGCACCGGGGGATGGGCGAAGGCGGGGACGGGCTTGATAAAATGCTCTGCCGCGAGTGATGCGCCAATCCGTTTGACTGCGCCGGGCGAGACGGCGCCGGTCTGTGAAATGGCGTAGGTGATCCGCCGCGCCCGTTCGCCGGGCAGCAGTGCCAGCAGTTCCGCCGCCTTGGCGACCGGCAGTTTGGCCAGCACGACGGCCCCGATTTCGATGCTTTCCGATTGCATGAGTGGTAACAGTTCGGCTGCGGTCAGATGGGTGAGCTGCGCCCAGGGATCGAGTCCATGCGCCTGCGCCGCCTCGGATTTGAGCCGGGCTGTGGCACCGGGGCTGATCTGGCCTGCAAGTGCGGCAATCGCAGATTCGACGCCGCCGGTGGCGGTAAGACCGATATCCTGTAATTCCCGCGCAAATTCGGCTGCAACTGCATATAGCGTTTCGCGGTCAACGATGCGCAAAGCGCCCAGTTCGCGCGCAATGCGCATCTGCATATCTTCGGGCAGTTTGGACAGTGACATTTTCTGGCCGTCGGCCAGCAAAAGCTGGACGATCATCGCGGCCTTGCTCTGACGGGAAAGTGTCGCGGGGTCGGCCCGTCGGGCAGCGATCTGGGACATGGGCACCTTCCTGTTGCGATGCGTTCAGACTCACGCAAAACAGTGAAGGAAGGGTTAGGATTTCAGCCCATGCCCCAGCTAGTTGCCGCGACGCAGCAGGATCAGCTGGTGGTGATGGGCTCGCAGACGCCGGTTTCTGCATCCCAAAGGGTGCCGACGATGCAGGACATGGCCTGATGGTCAGTTTGGGCGTTGCTGCACCCGCCGGCAGCAAGGCCGAGGGTGGGGATTATAAACAGGACGGTGGCGGCGAGGAGGGACTTCAAGTGCATCTTGGACTCCTTCGGGGAAAATGAGGGGCGTTTACGGCATTGCAGGCAAGGTAGCACAGACTGACTTTCGGTCAATCTGGGGCGGGCCGTTACCGCCTCACGGATGCGTGAAGCGGACTGACATTTGCCGCAATTCCTCGCGGGTGGCTTCGGACAAGCTGCCCTTTTTTGCGGTCTCGTCATGCAGAACTTGCACGTCGGCGGCGATTTCATCGATTTCGGCATCGGTATATTCGCGGTCAGCGCGGGCGCATCCAGCGACACTACGGCTGCCATCGCTTTCGACGGCGCAGGCGAAGCCATATACGAGGCCGTGTGGTTTGGACTTTTCCAGCACGCCCATCGGGTCATCGCCGGCAAGTTCGCTCCAGCGGATGGTGCCGGTATTTTCGAATCCCCAGCGCACGATCGGGTCATGCATGACCATGCCAGACTGCGAATAGATGTCGATCCATGTCTTGGAATAGGTTTGGAACAGGAAATCGGGCCGTGCGTAACGAATGTGGAACGCGATGGCGAAACCTGATGGGCAAAGTGTTTCGAGCCGGGTCAGGATACGTCTTATGTTGGCGGAACTTTCCATGTTGGTCAGTCCTTTCTTCGTTAACGGTTGCCTGCCATGGCCGTCTCATCTTAAAGTAGTGTTACCGCTCCGTGACGCGAGATTAGGGCTACATAGTCGACAAGGACAGTCATTTGTCATGGTCCAGGGGTCCGGAGATGTTTTTATATGGCGATGCCAATGAGTCCTGCTGACCTAGCCGTGCTGGCCCCGGCTGGCCACTACATCGCGCTACGCATCGGATTTGCCTTTCCTCTGGAAGAAGTCAACGCATGGCCGGCGGATTGGGTCGAGCATTATACGCAGCGACGTTACATGCTGCATGATCCGGTGATTCGCTGGATCTATACGAATATTGGCGCTGTCCGGTGGAGCCAGATCGGACTGGACGATCCGCACGATGTTTTGCTGCGCGCGCGCGAGCATGGCCTGCGTTATGGTGTCGCAATCTGTATCTTTGACGGGAATGCGGAAGGGCAACGCTCTTTTGGGTCGTTTGCCCGGCATGACCGCGAGTTCGAGGATCACGAGATTGCTGTTCTGACCACGCGGCTGGCCCGGATGCATCGCGAGAAAGCGCCGCCCACGAACCTGACCAAAGCCGAGCTGGAAGCGCTGCGGATGGTCAAATCAGGCCTGCGACTGAAGCAGATTGCCTATGATCTGGGCGTCAGCGAAGGCGCGGTGAAACAACGCCTGAAGAACGCAAAGATCAAGCTGGGCGCCCAGACCGGCGCACAGGCGGCCGCATTGGCCGGTGAATACGGTCTGATCTGAGTCAAAACCGTTTCGCCTTTTGGGCAGAAACCGGGCATTTTCAGCTTCATTTTGCCATAGTTTCCATTCTGGAGTTAACAAGCAGGTTGAACGCAGGCTAAATGGACTCTCCATTAAGGAGAGCAACCATGGAAAATGTGACATTCGACCTGCCTCGTCTGCACCGGTATGGCACCGCCTATTTTGACTATCTGGCCCTGCGCAAACGGTTCTTCGTCGATTCGCTTGGCTGGGGAATCCCCCATGACGACACCGTCGAAATGGACCAGTATGACAACCCGCGGGCGCGCTATTCGCTCGTCCTGCAAGATGGGAAGGTGATTGCCGGTGCGCGTGCGATGCCCACAACGGCCAAATGGGGCGAGCATACCTATATGCTGCGCGACGCGATGTGTGGCAGGCTGACGACGATCCCGAAAGATCTGATCCCCGAAGAGATCGTCTCGACCAAGGTGTGGGAATGCACGCGGCTGGTGATTGCGGAGCATGTCACCGCAATGCCGGACCGGGTGCAGTGTCTGAACCTGATCGTTGACGGTCTGGCGACGATGGCGGAGGCGGAGGGGGCGGATCAGTTGATCTCGCTGTCAAATCTGTGGCTGTTACGCGCGTTGCGGCAATTGGGCTATGCGGCGGACCTGATGGGCAAGCCCTATGTCAACGCTGATGACGGCCATAAATATGCGGTGATGTCGATTCCGACCGAACGCAGCCTGCCGATTGTTCCCCGCGACATGCCGCGCGCCACGCATCGCCCGCAGCTCATGCAACTGCACGCCCCTGCCTGAGCCGATGCGCGATCCGTCCGGCACCGGGGGGTGGCCGGAAGGAATGCGCAAGTGCAGGTGGGGTCAGTCGCCAAAGACCCGTCGGAAGATCGTGTCCACATGTTTGAGGTGGTAGCCGAGGTCAAACTTTTCGGCGATCTCGGCAGGCGAGAGCGCGGCGGTGACCTCTGCATCGGCGAGAAGCTCCGTCTGGAAATCCGCGCCTTTCTCCCAGACTTTCATGGCATTGCGTTGCACGAGGCGGTAGCTGTCCTCGCGGCTGACACCGGCCTGCGTCAGCGCCAGAAGCACCCGCTGCGACATGACTAGACCGCGGAATTTATTCATGTTTGTCAGCATGTTATCCGGGTAGATCACCAGTTTTTCGACCAGACCGGCGAGCCGGTGCAGCGCGAAATCGAGCGTGATGGTGGTGTCCGGCCCGATGGCCCGTTCGACCGAGGAATGCGAGATGTCGCGTTCATGCCAGAGCGCCACGTTCTCAAGCGCGGGCATCACCGACATGCGCACCAGACGCGCCAGCCCAGTCAGGTTTTCCGACAGCACCGGGTTGCGTTTATGCGGCATGGCGCTGCTGCCCTTTTGGCCGGGCGAAAAGAACTCTTCGGCTTCGAGCACTTCGGTGCGCTGCATGTGCCTGATTTCGATGGAGATATTCTCGATGCCGGAGGCGATCACCCCAAGCGTGGCAAAGAACATCGCGTGCCGGTCGCGCGGGATGACCTGCGTGCTGATAGGCTCTGGTGTGAGTCCAAGCTGCGCGCAGACATGCTCTTCGACGGCGGGGTCGATATTGGCAAAGGTCCCGACCGCGCCGGAGATGGCGCCGGTGGCGATTTCGGCGCGCGCATTGAGCAGGCGGGTCCGGTTGCGGGCCATTTCGGCGTAGAAGCGTGCGAAGGTGAGGCCCATGGTGGTGGGTTCGGCGTGGATGCCATGGCTGCGACCGATCCGCACGGTATCCTTGTGCTCGAAAGCGCGGGACTTGAGTGCGGCAAGCACACGGTCGAGCGCTGCGAGCAGCAGGTCGGAGGCGCGCATCAGTTGCAGGTTGAAGGTGGTGTCGAGCACATCGGAACTGGTCATGCCCTGATGCACGAAACGCGCCTGATCGGCGCCGATATGTTCGGCCAGATGGGTGAGAAAGGCGATGACGTCATGTTTGGTCACCGCCTCGATCTCGTCGATGCGGGCGACGTCGAATTGCACGTCCTTGGCGGCCCAGATGGCGGCGGCGTGTTCCTGCGGGATCACGCCGAGGGCGGCCTGCGCGTCGCAGGCATGGGCCTCGATCTCGAACCAGATGCGGAACTTTGTTTCAGGTGACCAGATCGCCACCATGTCGGGGCGGGAATAGCGCGGGATCATGGCGGGGCCTTTCCGGTTGGGTCTGCCTGCGTCATAGTGCGAGGCACCGCAGGTCACAAGGTTGCGGTGAGGCGGCATGAGACGGGTGGCGACGCAGATGAGTGTGGTGCTGATCGGACAGCAGGCCTTTGCCGGACGCTGGGCGATGGGGCGGGTGATTACCGACCAGCGCGGCGGGCCTGACGGCAGTTTTGCCGGGACGGCCGTGCTGGAGCCACGTGGCCCGACATGTCTGATCTATCTGGAAGAGGGCCAGTTGCAACTGGGCGATCTGGCTCCGATGGCGGCGAGCCGTCGCTACATCTGGCAGTTTGCCCTCGGTGCGGTAGCGGTCAGTTTTGCTGATGGCCGGCCGTTTCACAGTTTCCGGCTGGGTGAGAGCGGGGCGGGCAGTGACCATCAGTGCGGCGAGGACCTGTACCGCGTCGCTTATGATTTTGAGGACTGGCCGGCATGGTCGGTCCGGTGGCAGGTCACCGGGCCGCGCAAGGATTATACGATGCTGACCCGATATGCCCGCTGTTAGCGCAACCCGGTGCCCGCAGCGCGCCAAGTTGCTTGCACGGCGCTGGGGCATGGGGCAAACAGGGGCCAA
>Ga0105050_10004017_pt1 | contig 19876 bp, 14 predicted proteins | sample FRY01_FD_78088 | JGI IMG/M metagenome (GOLD analysis project Ga0105050, IMG submission 78088) | Freshwater microbial communities from Lake Fryxell liftoff mats and glacier meltwater in Antarctica - FRY-01 | ecosystem: Environmental > Aquatic > Freshwater > Ice > Glacier meltwater ...
CTTTGTCGTCGTCGTCATCGTCTTTGTCGTCGTCGTCATCGTCTTTGTCGTCGTCGTCATCGTCGTCGTCGTCGTCGTCTTCTTCATCCTCGTCCGGGTCCATAGAATCGGTCAAATAATCGCGTGGCTCGTAATCATCCGCATGATTGGTCGTCGAGCCCACCGACTCCGACTCACCGCGTACAGACTTCTTCGGCGTCGAGCCGACCGACTCCGACTCACCGCCGCCTTCAGACTCGTTCGCTTCGTCGCCTGCAGGCGAGTTCCTATCGTCGGCGTTAGACGATTTCGGCGTCGAGACCATAGGCTCCGGCGCATCGCCGCCTTCAGACGAGTTCGCTCCGTCGCCTGCAGACGAGTTCACATCGTCGGCGTTAGACGATTTCGGCGTCGAGACCATCGGCTCCGGCGCATCGCCGCCTTCAGACGATTTCGGCGTCAAAACCATCGGCTCCGGCGCATCGCCGCCTTCAGACGATTCCGCATCGCCGCCTTCAGACGATTCCGCATCACCGCCATCAGACGATTCCGCGTCGTTGTCATGTGGGAGCTCGTCTCCAACTTTTCCACAGCACGCACAAATACGGATATTGCCACCTACCATGCAGTTTCCACACGAATTCATCTCGGGTTCTTGGTCGGAATCCTCGGGATCGGCCGGGCGCACAATGCAGCAATCAGGGTACTGGCGGTCGCAATTTTTGACGGTGCACGGGGATACGATATTCCTACGCCTGCCCTCCTTCGTCATGCGCTTGAGAACCTTTGGGTCTTTCTCAAAGTATGTGATACGGCACACTGCTCCCTCGCGCGCAGGACAAGACGGGCATGAGCATGCCGTCATCATGAACAGTATCGCAACGAATTGCGCTTTCGCCTTCTCAACCCTTGGCTTCTTCGCTTTCGCAGGCAAGGTGTCATCCTGTAGCTCAGAAGACTGCATAGGCCTCTTCATGTCCGACATGATAATTTGTGAGAAGTGTGATCAACAATGTTCGAATGGGGGTTCTGTGGGGAAACCCCTGCTTCAACTATATCAACTCTTCTCCAGAAGGCTGATACAATCGAAAAGGGGAATAACCCACACAGGTGCGATCACTCCAATGTAGATTTGACAAATAATACTACTATTGATCAATTCTTGTGGTGCTACGTCAGTTCAATTTGATATCGTCTTATATACTTGAGCAACAAGCTGGCGGCGGGCGTGGGCCAACATCTTGTGGATAAGCCGCAAACTACCCTTGTTATTTGTTCTGATTCGAAACAAATACAAGCCCCGATACGAAGAGCATGACGGAGAGAAAGCCATCAGAATATAACCAAACGCCTAAAAATAACGATGCTGCTTAAAACAGGTTGAGGGTAAAAGTCCCAAGTGCAGAATAAAATGCAGACACAGACATCTTCTTCTATGATTTGTTGCGGGACCGCCAGTACATTCGTTCTCAGCAACGAGGGAGACTTATGGGCCACTGGATTGAACCATCACTTGCAATTGGGGCTTCCCAACATATCTGTGGGTACGAACACGCCTCCGTTGTCGCGCGAATATTTCCATCCAATCCCTGTGCAAAGTGCCAGAGCTTTGAGGGAAATATGCAGCTCAGGCAGCAGCACCTTTGCAATAAATTGCGATGACGATTTGTTTTCATGGGGTAACAACAAACATGGACAGCTCGGACAGGGAGACGCAGATGAAACGGTGCTACCTGCTCGGGTTCTATTTTTGAATTGCAACTTTGCCAGGGATCTCTGCCGCCTGCCCAAAATACGACAAGTGGCATGTGGCAACGAGCATGCGTTGGTGTTGACCATGGACGCAAGAGTTTTGTCGTGTGGAGATAACAGTTACGGGCAACTCGGTAGGGCAGACATGCACTCTTCGTCGCAATGCAACCGATTTGTTGTTGTGCATCCTTTGTGCATTAAGGAACCAGGCACCACACCGGCGTGCGCGCGATCCATTGCGTCAGGGGCATTTGTTTGCGCCATGATTCTGCAGGATGCCTCACTTTGGATGTGGGGCAGCCACGTCAATTTACAGGTGCCGCCCCGATGCCACGAAGACGGCGTGGTGTGTCAAAACAGTCCTGTACCGATTGAGGACGTGATTGACGACAGGGACGAAACAAACAACCACACGCACGAAACGCGCCCTTTTCTGGTGGAGAGTATTTCATTGGGGACAGAACATTGTGCATGTATTACGACGGATAAGCGTGTGTGGACCTGGGGCATGAACTCCCACGGGAAACTCGGAAACGGAACGAAAAATGGCAGCTCTTCTCGCCCCACCAGCATCTTGTCGGCATCGCAAATTCAGAGTATGTCCTTACCAGTCGAGATCTGTTGCGGTGGCCACCACACCCTCATTCGCAGTGCGGTTGGTTCGCTGTGGGCGGCAGGTGCACACAAACTTGGTATCGGCATCGATGGCGGCCATGAAACAAGTCTGTGTCGTTTCCAAAGGGTTGCACTGCCACCTTGCGCCTACGCTGATGGTGGAGGCGATATGAAGGTGTTGGCCATTGCAGCGGGGCGAACGCATAGTGTGATTATTACAACGGGCCAGCATGTAATGACGTGCGGCAAAATGAAATCCAGCATCCCTGTACCGCTCATACTGCAGCACACGAGCCAGGTCACGGCATATTGTGGGTTCGGAGGACTTGGTTATTTCCAAGGGCTATCGCAGCAGGGTCACGTCAGCACTTTCCAGAAAGTTTACCAACTCAAGGACAAGGTGTCGTTTTTCGGCGTATTTTCCAAAAACACATTGACCAAAGTGCTGGTTTTCCTAATGGGTGTGCATTTGGAAAAAGTACCGTCAGATCCGGCCACTGTCGATAGGATTGCGATGAATTTGATTCCAATCGAAGTACTCGACGTTATTGTTAAGCACATTTTGGTGTCTAGAAGCAAAGCGACTAGCGCGCAATCATGGGCACGATTGTGTGAGGCTGACTTGTAAGTCGGTTGACCTGCGCGAGAGGACTTTTGGTGTGCACACCAAATATACACCCGTGGGCGCACGCGTTGCATGTTCTCCTGACCGCTATTTGATTTCTGTCGACACACTATTTAGTGATTGCATATGTTTTGTGCAGTGAAAACGCCTCAAAGAGTTGTATTGGCCGCGTTCTATTGTCTGTGCATTCGGTGGCTTGTGCCAGAGACACATACATCGTGGGACCTAAAATGTCGCAGTGCAGTCCGGGTGTGCAGGTCTGACAAAAGATCTGCCCGCGCGCTGCAGAGTATCTACCAGAGCCACAGGTCGTGCATTCATTCGCGATCGGACCAGCTTTACCGACGGGACACTGTGCACACTCGGTTCCCAGCGGTTCCCATCCCCTCTCACAGCGGCAAGCGTCGGCAGCATTCGTTGCGTCCCTTCGAAAGACAAATTTGTTCAATGGGCATGAGATGCAAACCCCGTTTGCTCTGAACTGCGTTTGTGGACACATGTCTTGCGAGAGTTGTGTCGTGCAGGGCGTCACGAGGCAAAAGATAACCAAACAACGTCGAAACCCAGTCATTACCTTGGGGAGAACCGGCGCATGCCACTGCCACACATTCGATGTTTTTATAGTGCAAATGGTCACACACAACACCCCATCTGACAACTCATTGTCACCACGAAAGTGCAGCGTCAGCTTGTCAAATCACGGATAGGAGCGGGAAATCGGTGCGACACGCATCGTGCTGTATGTATTGTTGCCACCAGTTATTGATAATAAAAGTCCATGCGTGCCGCAAATGTTCTTTGGTCTTTGCGACATATCCTTGTTCTTGAGATGCGAGTGCTTCCTCTTCCACCAAAGCCTGCAGCATGTACTTGAAAAAGACATCCCTTTCGTGCAGATAATCGCCAATTCCGCTATCCGGTGGAGAGCCGTATTCTGTGGCTAGCGCTTTGGTCGACAAGCAACTGTAGGCTGTCTTGTCCTGCAGCAGAGCCGCGTCGAGCTCGCGTTGGAAATCCGATGCAAACCTTAAAATGTTGATGCCGACGTCGGGCTTTTTGGTAGCGTGCGCACACTCGTCGTGATCGAGCATGAGGCGATTACCGCAGGCCTGGGCGTATCGCTGTGCATATTGTGTGTACAGCATTGCTTGGAAATATCCTGAATCGCACTCTTATATACTGGAAACCATAGATACGTATCTTTGCTGGTGTGCATGAGATGAAGCGCGCGGATGCGGCTTTTACTTGATATACACCTCGCGAACGATACACCTGTGAAAATGTTTGTGCACCGACGTTGCTGTTTCCGCATAATGTATTGTTTCTATTTGGACACGGTTGCGAGATGCCATACCGGCAGCACGTACAGTAAAACACAGCTACGAAAACAACAGCGAGTAAGGGCGTATATCTCGCGCCGGATGACAAGAACGATGCGAGTAGGAAAGACAACATATTTTATTCAGGCACAGCAATACACCGGAACGATATCTTTTAATCATTAGAAATGTACGCGCTGCGCATGAAGAATCCGCGGAAAAGACTGAACTCCTCCAAGCACAATTCTAGAGTATCGCCGTCGTCGGTCGAAAGTCTGCCGTATTTCCCTCCCACCAACCGGGTGACGGAATAGCACATGCCGTCGCCAGGGTTGTTGATGTCCACGAGCGTGTAGTATTCGTCGGCGGGCTCATCGTCCTCCTTGTGCGAATAGCATCCTGGAACGAGAATCTTGTTGCCCAGAAGCGGAGTCGGTGGAACGCTTGACATATGTCTTTCCGTATGTGTAGGTCGGAAATTATCATTCATTAAACGGCCGTTTCGTTTGTAAATTCCACAAATAGCAATTGTTTTGTGTAGTGCAAGAGTGTCGATGTTACTTTGAGAGGAGTGCGATTCTCTGAGAGGAGTGCGATTCTCTGCGACCAAAGATCCAGACGCCCCACCTGCGGCTTTGTGAGAGTCTTATGTATATAAGACACCGTGTACGCGTCGTTTACTTTCTTCGTTATGTCTCTTGCCGTGGGATTCCGTACAACTTACATTGTAACTGATTTGGGCGAATTGTACAGCTGGGGCGAAAATGACGTCTTTCAATTAGGGCAGCTGGGACAAAACGTAGTGCTTCCGACAAAAATCCACCAATTCGGAAACATGGTGGCTTCCGTAACCGTGAAAGACGAACGCGCGGCTTGCGTTCTCAAGGACGGAACTGTCTTTACCTGGGGCGAAGCAAATTGTCCAACACTACTACCCGTTAACACGGTGAATGCTGCACCGCTGCACCTTTGCAGAAACGACCTATGCGGTGAGAGGGCCACGCAAGTGGAGTGTAACGAACTGTTTACATATACTTTAACAGATCTCGGGAGTGTTTTCCAAAACAGTGCCGTGGTTAGGGAACTTGATCCCAACGATCCAGTGCCAGAAGACATTGACCGCGACACGATACTAACGGTGGAGTTCCGTGGCCAAGAATTCTACAGGCACAACACCCCACTTTTCCGCGTGGATCCTGTACATTTTTCGAATATGCGGATCGGAATGATCGCTGCAGGCACCTACCACGTGTTGGCAAGCGGCTTGTATAAAGGCCTTTTCACGTGGGGGCGCAATACGGACGGCTGTCTCGGAAGAGGAGAGGGCGCATATTTGACGACCGATGCGCCATTTCCGGTGCCAGCTTTCGAAGACCACCGGTTGAAATATTTGTCCGCCGGGCTTCGGCACTCCATGGTAGTTTCGGCGGGCACATTCTGTGTCAACGGGGTTCGTACAGACGACGCCGGTGTATTTGGGTGGGGTTCAAATCTTGCGGGGCAATTGGGCGTAGGGGGCGACATTATACAGTATTCGAGGCCTGTAAGGATCGACCCAGCGCACTTTAACAACGAGAGTATTATTATGATTGCGTGTTCCGTGAGCTGCACGGCTGTGTTGTCTGTAACTGGGAAAATGTGGATTTTTGGAGACACAAACCGCATGAGCAATAAGTATTGGTCTATTCAACATGCGCTCCACGCACGAGGGATTTCGCAAACTGATAGGCAAGCGACCGGCGATAGTGACGAGATGTCAGAGGAATCCGCTAGTGAGTCTGACAGCGACAGCGAGAACGAGACAGAGCACACGAACAAGATAAACGAAACGAAATACATTCAGAACAGTTTGCCTCAGAGAGTGCGACAGATGCACGTGCTGGAAGACAGGTTCTCGTCGCTAGCAGTGGGTAATTCGCACATTGCAGCAACAACCAAACACGGGCATCTCTACATGTTCTATGGTGGTATAATACCGGCATCGTACCGGCCATTCAGCGATCCCGCCAGCCTGACCGGCGTCGATCTGAGTGCACTCCTCCGCCAGGACTATTTTGGAGGTAGTCGAATCGCTCAGCGTCCCGCGAGATATCACGAGTCTGGCATGTCCCGTCGCGACACTGCCCATTACGCCAGAGGCCTTTTCAGATCGAATATACAATTCGCAGAGTATAGGAATCGCGCACTTGTTAAACGACTGCAATATATGCAAAGACACAATACTGTTGTCGAGCCAGCGTCGGAAGCAGGGAGGACACGTGTGGACTTGCTTCCTTGAGATTTCACGTCGAATACCCAGAGGCGTCCAGTCTATCGCACAGCAACTCGTTGGTAACACTGGTTGCGGCTGAAGCAGCAGTAGCAGTCCCAGAGCAACAACACCCCCCGACCTTCAGTGTGAACGAGAGCGTATAGTTTGTAATTGTACCATTTTGTATAAAAACACATTGAGCAAAACAGTGCCGTGTGGACCGCACACACTTCCTTTTTGCACGCATAGCGCTTCTAAAATGGCAAAACAACAGTGTCACTTATACAGTGTTACCAGGTGCGTATGACGCCGACCGTCTATGCAACGAATCAATACTATATATGCGATGAAGCAAGTGCCGATTCTCCAATGCAAGCATGGAAAATCGAGATGCTTGCGCCCTCGCAACCCGGGGAGTGCAATTATGCAATTGGCCGAACTGTTGGATTCAATGTTGACGGTAGAAGGCATTTCGGACGCATCGTGCTTCAAAGCTTGGATATTCATCAAAAACGGCTACTTGTTTTCGACGTCGTGTCGCACAGCGGCAAACACGTACTGGTGGATTTGAGAGATGCTGTGGACATTTTCGACGGCGTCGTGGTGCAGCAAGACCTGCACACGAGCAATATGTCGGCCGACAGACACTTGTACGAGTAGGGGACAATACTCAAGAGCAAAGACGACTGAAAGCAATACAGCATGAGAACAGGAAAGTGACTCGAATCTGATAGTGTTTTATTAATGCATTGGTTTTCGTTTGCCGGATGTAGGAGTCTTGTACGAGTTGTCGGACAACACAGATCCGGAGATGCGCTGCTCGCCATCGTTTGCTCAAACTTGTCAACAAAGGGGCGTGTTATGCATAAAAGCTCAGTACATGCTTGAAATAAAACATATATTGACGAACGCGTTTCAACTGCACTATCTGCCTCGTGATTTCATGGGCACACATGTGTTAACACGCACACCCTTGGCGTTGAGATGCGTGCCTTTCTTTCGATATCCTTTCCAGCAACTTTCGCACAATCTCGTTTTTCCAGTAGCAACTACCATACCGTCACGAGAGTTAGAATTCGTTTTGGAGACCGCGCATATATACCACCTGTACGCGAGTTTTTTGATTGCACGAGTCTGCACACACGGGAAAATGTCGTGGTAACGCGCTTTGTGTCGAGTACACGCCAGTGCCATATCAATGCACTGTTGAGTCGGGCTTCACGACCAAGTACTACGGGGATAGCAGTGTAGTATTTTGGCAATATGCAGCTGATTATGCGCACATCTATTCGCAACATGCCAGCAGGCGCATGAGCCTCCTGTGCAGGTCGAGTGCCGTGAACCCCGCATTGTCATCAATGTTTCGGCATGCACGCGTAAGTGCTGGCTCGATGTTTTGTTGACGATTCAAACAGCTGTACTTTGCGCCTCTCATTTTATACATGTGCATCAAAATCGTACAAGCGTACGAAATTGTGCGGCACTGTTGTCCTTTGTCCTGTGGTGTCGATCGCAGCAACTCGAACAAAGATGCATCCATATTAGTCTGCACAACCACAAACAACAAGGGGTCGCCTGCGACTAGAGTGCGCCTGTGTGCGTCCTCAACGATTACCGGGGATTCGGATGCAGCGTTTTCGTACAAAGGGATGTCGAGTTTTGTAGTGAGTGTGCTCATGAGGTGGCATGTTATTTCACACACGGCAGTATCGGCGGATGTTTTCGTCAAAAGACGTGCCAAGAGTTTGACTAAAGACGTCTGCCCTATCACGCAGCATTCGATGTCCATGATGTGGTCCAACATACCTTGTATGAATACCAGGGAGCGATAGATTACTCCTTCTTGAGAAGTGTCGACCTCCTCCGCGGCTTCCAGAATCAGCCACAAATGCGCCAAGACGTAGCTCACAGTCTTGCTCCCGAGAAGATTCTGCATGCTGCCTCGTGCAACGGGTTGGAAAAATTTGGATCCAATCTGAACGGTGCCGCGGCCAGACAATCCGCGCTGAAAAACAAGGGAGTTGCTTGGAACAAATAAGGCTTGCTTTTCGCTCATCTCTCGCCAGTCCGAGGCGCTAAAGGTGACACAGCCACTCATTAGCGCATTTCGCAGCATAGGGTTGTGGTCAAGCGCGCTGGCAAGTAACCTGTTGGCCTCTATATTTTCACGATCGAACATGCCAGGCGGTGCTGTCGGACTCACTAACCATTCCGACCCGATCTCTGGCGCAATTGCGGCGTTGGATTTCGTGAAGAGAGCTAGTATTTTGCATGATACATTCCGATTATCCATGGTCGCCCTGTCGCACATTAGCACAGCTTTGAGCGCGGTCGCCATATTATAAATTTTATACGAGTACCCGGAAATCACCAATGTCTCCGTAGTATCAAAGCGTCTACAGGTGTGCTCTAGCATTGTAGAACTGACGGTGGTCGTGGAGTCCACACCGGGATATTCTGCGGTATAGTCGGTGGATGTGAGCAACTGCCCGTGTGTGTCGTAGGAGGGGTGTGATGCGATTGAAAAGTCTACCATCCCACGGTCGCGTTGATATGGCTTTCGTTCTAATACGCGAAGAATTGGATTCAAAACATAGGCAGGATCGAGCAACAAGCGGGCGCGATCGCCTTCAACTATAGCCACACGCGACAGTGTAGTTGCCAGAAGATCAAAGAGTCGTGTCTTGAGAAGCAATGTAATGCAAAAGGTACCTCTGAGAATTGGATTTTGAAGAATAATATCAACGAAAGAGCACAGTGTTGTGTTGCAGCGATTGGTCCATTCGGAGTCGAATACCATCGAAATACCCGTATTACACATGTCCATGCTTATGTCGACTACATTTTTGTTCTGGATTCTCAAGATCAAATTTGTGACGATGCACTGCTGGACTTCAGCGACTTGGTGTGCTTCGCCGGCCAACTTGCAGATGGTGTCCATTAATTTGAAGCCCCCGTGGAGTGCCAATATTTTCGTAGCTCGAGCATGCGTAGGATGCGCGATAATCTGTGGGTAACAGTGCATGCAGTGCACGAGAATCGGCAGAATTTGCACGGCCATTGTTTTCGTCGGCCGACCATATTCTTCTAGTGTTGCCAAGAAGTAGTCGAATCGCGTGAATTCTGCAATTATGCTCGCATGTGCGAGAGGAGAGAAGCGCTCGTCATATGCGCGCGTCAAAATGACTTGTGCTGCCTCTTGTAAGTACAATGCCAGACGATCATGCATGGCCATTTCCTCCGCGTTATCCGCTGCATCATAGACGTCCCGATAGCAATGTAGGAATTGGGTGACGACGAGGGATCGCTCGCGTGTCGGATTATCAGTGCATACCACACCGTCCTGGGATAATAGTTTGTCCAGAGACAATATTTGGCCCATTCTCTCTTGTAGAATACCAGACACCTTCTGTTTGAAGATATCATTCTCAAAAATGTCATCGATATGCAATAGAGACAATATTGCGCGCATGACCGAACAGGTCGCGGCCTGCAACTTTGTTTCCTGCCTCTCCGCACCAACCAGGGTTTGGACAGCGCGGAGTTTTTTCGCGGTCGGATCTAAGGACAGCGTGTTTGTCGAACGAAGATGTTGTACGTAATATATTTTGTTTAGTATTGCGAAGCACGCGTCGAGTACGGTGTCTGTGTTTGCGTAATACGTATCGATTTCATCTAACCTCACTCTGGCGAATTCCTGGGTATAGAGCAATTTGGACACTAGTTCCATCACGTCCGTGTAAATTGCACTTTGGCACAATCGGATGGCATCTGGTGCGGACAGAATACTGCAAATCGTGTGTATAAAATGAGGAGTGTCGTGCACCGTTGGGCTCGCACAAATTGTATTTATCAATGCTTCATCGTCCTCTGTTCGCAAAATACATCTGAACATCATACTTAAGATTTTAGCCTGTATACACTTGCTATCAGCATACCTGTTGAATTGCTCTAGAATTGTCGTATTCCAGTCGTCGATCACAGAACTCTCGTCTTTCTGCAGAGAGGCTGCCACCTCTTGCAGAGAAACTGCTACTGCCGCGCGCCATTCTGTCCATGCGACAGAGGTAAATATTACCCGCACAGCTTCGCGCTGTTCTCTTCCGGTGCCAGCGAGTAACTTGAGTTTGTCTAAATTCGTGCCATTTGGAATGCTACACCAGCACAAGTACACACGCAATGCCTCGCCGTTTGCACGAGAGGCGGTTTGTGAGTTGGTCGATATCGTTGTTCGACATTGTTCTTTCATGCGCTCTGTACGAGTCGATGTGGTTTGGGTGCGCGCCTGCTTATATATACGTGCAATGTGTACTTGAGTGCGCACAAGCATAGCCGCGTCAAACTCCGAGTGCCGTGCGTGTGGTTTCAGTTCGCTCGGTTCGCCGGATCTGATGCACCATGTTTTGTGCGTTCTAGAGCAACATCAACACATGTATGCATTGTATTATAATCGAATCGCGACTGTACGCATCAAAACACCAGAAACACAAGTGCTCATTTATGTTCAGTCGCAGGAAAATAGAACATCTCAAGGAAGTAACAAAACGTCTCAAATACACACCCGACCCAGACAAATCTAAAAAGGGGTATTTTTGAAATCTGATAACAAAAGGAGGTCCGCGGCGACGGAAACATTCTTGTGCCCGAATGCAGTACTACACACAGCGGTCGACGAAAGACGCTGGCATAGGCAATGTCATACGGTTCGAAACAGGCGAGCATCCCAAGAAGCGCGAAAACAGAGTTGGGACGCTGACAATCCAAGTGGCGTGCCGCACAACGACATCGCTCGAGAGCGAAAATACAGACTCGTCGAAAGCAGCGGTATCGCAATGCGAAATGGTGATCAAGTGCTGCAATATGGCACCAGTACTAAGTGGTGTAATCCAGAAGCAATGCATTCTTGTGGTGCCGCACAAGGATGCTCTGTGTAAGTATGCCAATGCGTATTTGAGTCGTCAATACGCAGGTAGCAACGCGGGCGGTGCAAATGGCGGCACGGGACTCGCGTCATTGAGCGACTCACTGTATGTGGTTGGCGTTGAAATTGTTGGCGGTGATGCGGGTTGCATGGCGCCAGCTTCGTCGATATGGGAGCGTGCGAAAGACGCCAACACCAATGAAGATGGGGGTGCAACGAAGGGTGTGCGAGGAGCCTGCAAACGCAAATGTACAGGGGACAGTGCGAGTGATAGAGGTATGAACAACACCACAAACAACAGCAGGAGCAGCACTATCGTGCACATCAAGTTCTGCCGCGTAGAGGACGTGCCCCTTATTATGCAAGCCTGTCGCGCTTTTTTCCGGCAATTGGATTCGGCGGGTGGGAAAATTCAAATCGAATTTCCCCGCGGAGAGATGCCAATGTGGTGGAGGATCCAAAACGACCCACCTTTCGACTTCAAAAAGACACGTGACGATTTCCACAATGTGGAGGTCGTCGAGCAATTCCGTGAGCGCACTGGGTGCCATTGTTTTACATGTTTCGGCGTTGATCCTACCGACGTGTTATTTTCCAATCGTATGAGGACACCTGACGGCAAAGCCTGGATTCCTGTACTTTACGTCGACTTTCTGAAACTGGTTCTGCTCGACGAATGGCAAGTCGCGAGACTGGTGCACAAGACAAGTGGCATACAAATTGCCGACGCCGCAGGTAGCATGAGAGCGGAGCGAAACTTTTGAGATTCCTATTTTGTGCGGGCGCAGGTATGGGACACGCGACGATTTGTCGGTTTCGCGCTTAAAATACGCCATTGTGCATGAATACAACAAAGATCCCACGACTGCGCAAAGTTTATCGTGCCGTTGCTATATAAGTGTGGGCGTTGGGTACGAAAAGCAGTCACGCAATGTCAACACCGGCGCCACCACCGGAAATTCTCAAGGCGCAGGAGCTTTGCCAGAAGGCAGATGATCAGAAGGCCAATTTCAAACATTTTCAGGTGACACTGACAAAGCTCGAAGCAGAAATTAGCGAGGAGGACGTTCTCATCCAACAATGTTTCGAGGCGAAAAAGTTTGGAGCAGCTGGCGACAAACTTATGGATTCGCAGCCTGAACGAAAGAAGACTGTCAAGAAGCTCGATTCGCAGCTAAAGACTTTGCTTACAACGCAGGCTGAAATCTCCGATGAAGCGGTGCAATTGGCACAGGCGCTCACTGGCGAATTGCATGATCTCAAAAAGGCAAATAAGGATGGTGCACTTGCCCTAAAGATCAAGACCAATGCGGCCCAGGCCAGGCATGATGCCGCAATGCAAAAGCAGGGTGAGAAACACACAAATGCGAGTGCACTAAAGGAAAAGGCACACGAGGAAGCATTGGCGGCTACAAAAGCAGCACACGACGAGTCGCACACGACCAAAGACGCGGCACACGCGGACGCGCTCAACGGTTTGGATGAGAAACACAGGAAGACCGCGAATGGATTAGAGAAGAAGCGCAAAACCGAAATCCAGGGCATGGCCGAAAAACTAAAGGAAGCCGAATCCACGCACTCTGACAAGATTTTGAAACTGGTGACTGTGAATGCGTCGTTTTTATCCGAAGTGAAACTTTTTGTGAAAGCAGTCAAGGAAGTTGTTTCCAAGAGGAAGGACTACGAGGGCATCTTCACACAAATGGAAGCCTCTATCAACGATATCGAAGCCCAATTGGTCAAATTTGCAGCTTCGGGCCATGCTCACGTCCCCCTAGACTCCGTTCTTGATCCCGTTGCTGGTGCTAGCAAGAACGGCAAAGTCTCCAAGTCCAAGTCTTTCAAGAATTAAAGTTGTTGAGTGCGTTGTACTCTTTCGAGGTGAATGCCAATGAACGAACCCAAATGGCAACGTCAATTCTTATTCTCTAGGAAAGAAATAAATTACTTGGTAAGGTCACGGCGAACAGCGTGCTCGTCACAGGAAGGCACAGATGAGCGACGAGTATTTGCGGGAATTGATGCAGATCGAGCACCCGGCTGGACAATCGAAGAAACGGAAGGTTGATGCAAGCAAAAAAACACTAGACTGCCAATGCTCGTCTCCGAATGCATCTTGTCTTGCATTTGACACACAGGGCTGTTTAAAATGCCCCAAAACCGACTGTGCCTTTTACGTGCAGAATTTTGTAGAAACTTTCCTCCACTGCAACAACGTAGATGTGTATCACATTGGCACGTTTTAGTCTATTGTTTGGCTTGCAATAAATTATGGTGTATCCACTGTGCAGTATCTGAGCAGCGAAAAAGGCTGTTTTTTGTATTTCGCTGATTTCGAGGTGCACGTGTCTGCGTGGGAGTCTGTCGATATGCAAAGTCCCCCTGCTTTATTGAAGAGTCCAGAACCGGGCATATCGCGCAAATACGCCGAAAGCCAATGTGCACTGCATGCGTGCTTGCCAAACATGATCGACGAACCTGTCGCACTGAACATATCCGGTATATACACGCTTCCGATGAATGATGTGCAGTATTTGGTAGGTGCAGCAATATAGCGTGATGCAGATTCTGATGAATTGCAGGCAGTCGGTAAGCATATTCGTATTCCTGAGTGTTTTGTCGCAAAATTCCGCCAATTACGCGTCGCATACAGTGTACCGTCCGACGCGCGATTCGTGTTACGCATCCGTATACTCGAATGAAACGTTTGCAATCGTGCGCGCGACCGGAACTACGTTTTTATGCAAGTCAAATTCCGCATTCGCTCCGTCGAGTTACACCGAGTCCAGAATAATTCCACAGCCCGATACGCGGTACAGTGTGTGGCCAGAAGTTGCAGGAGTTCCGGGCACTACAGTCTTATTCGGCACAAGCAATGCATGCGCACAGACGCCAAAGACCTTGCTATGTCCGAATCAAGACGAAACCCCACTCTTTATTACCAGCTCTACCGCGAGATCTGCGTTCGAATGTCGGTGCAAGGAAGGTCATTTCCGAAAACATGCATTGTCTGGCAATGCAGCAACGGCAGGCTGTACGCCGTGTCCCTACGACCAATTTTGCCCCGTACACACAAATCGGCACTTTTCGTGTCCCGCGCACACCAAAGTGCTAACCGCGTTGGGTGCATCTGCCGACGGCGTACAGCGTTTGTTGTCCTTGACAAGTCCGGACGCATATTGCAAAGCTGATTCCGGGTATGTCTTGGAGCACGCTTTTGCAGATATCAGCGATTTTGTGCGCGAAAGCCGGAAAATGACGTCGTCGTCGATGGAGTTTTATACTACCCGTGAATGTGCGGAGCCCGCATCTTGTTTCGAACGCACGCTGTGCGATGTTGCGGGACAGATGATGCAATTCACGAGTAAATGCCCGCCAGGACACTTTTTGCGCACGTTGCAAGCTGCGCCCGAATCCGAGTTGGTATTGTGTCAGGAATGTCCTCCAGATTCATATTGCATCCAAGACACGCAGTTCAAATGCCCCAGCAATCAGAGCACATACGGAGGGGGTCATTCAAGTGAAACCGCCTGTCGCTGTAGGGCAGGATCCTACAAAGAGGGACTAATGTGCGTGAACATCAGCAACCGTGGATTGTACAGCCGCACTTGTCGTTCCGCCAGCGACAAAGCGTGTGGGATAAAGCTAATCTGTCCGCGCGGGCAATTGTGTGAAGGAGGTCGAATTGTTCTCTCGTGTGCACTCGGTGAGTTTCTGGACACTACATTGCGGGTTTGTGCTTCGTGCCCCGTGGGCAGTTATTGTGTTGGTTCTGGGGTTGCTCAAGCGTGTCCACACGGTGCTTCAAGTCGCGCCATTCGAGCCAGCAGCCACAGAGATTGTTTTTGTGTTCCGCCGTTTGCGCCGCTGATTGTTATGGGCACGGCGGCCGTTTTAATGTGTGAATCCCCTCCTCAAAACCACTCCAGCGCGAGTTCTGCCACTAATCGAGGCATTTTACTTGACGACGGCGACCATGGTGCTAGCAATGTGCGTCTGAAGATCGAGTCTCGGTATCCCCACATGTTTGTGGAGCACTCCAAAGCTGGAAGAGTGCTTGGAGGTACAGTGTTGGTCTTGAATTCTAGCAACTTGAATCTGGTTGTGCACTTTTTCATACACGAGCCGATGTCCAATGGCGTCACGCTTGCGATTTCGTCGCTTTCTCTACAAGATACAATCGTCGCAACGACAATGGCGCGTCTTGACACGGTGATAATGTCTGCGTTTCTCGATTTCGATGCCATGCTGGCGTTTCGAGACAACGCCGACGATGCACCGTTGGAAAATCAGCGCCTCGTGTTGTACATCATGTTGATGGACATTCAAAAAGGCTTGGTGTGTAGAGGCGTTTTGCAAACACGTTTGCACGACATCACCCATGTGCTCACGCTGCACTCTCAAACATGGAGTCCGATGTGGGAATTCGAAGAAGCAAGCTACTACAGAACGATGCCACTCGATTCTCAGTACTCTGTGGCAGCACATCAAGAAAGTAACATGGCGAAAGTGCAAGTCGAGCTCGCCTTACTCAACCAAGAAATCAATCGGAATCACACCTATCACGATCTTATCAAGCTGGAATTGCTGACTGGCATTGTTCGGGTGTCACAAATTATAACCTTTAGAACGCCGCTGGAGCATCTGTTACGCCCGAGTATGCTCATGCTGGGCAGTGATGTTGCTTTCGTGTCCTTCTGTGACCTTCCCACTACGACGACAGAAGCAAATGCGGGAGTCGAACTTGCCCGATTCGATTCAACAACATGGGAATCCGTGCCCATGCCCTATGGAACGCCAGGATGTAAAGAGAAATTGCACCAGGGAAGGCGCCCGGATCCTTATCACATTCGTGTATCCGCAACACAAATTGTCAAATATCGCAGCCTATCGGAAGACGAGGTCGTAGTGTTCGAGGATACCGATGCCAAAACGTTTGGAATTTTGAATTTAAAGCATGTCAGATGCGGTGTCGGCGCGTGGGCACACGCTGCCTCGTTTTTCTCTTGCGTGTGTCGACCAGGGTACAAAAGAGACAAGAGAATGAAGGCGTCGGATGTGGCCAATGGCGACAATGCTTGTGTGCCTTGCTCGAGCGTCGAGATCTGCAATACGCAAATCACTCCCGCAAGCAATGCATCAAAGTGTGCACCGGGCTATAAACTCCACGACGCCGGCGCGCAATGCATTCTGTGCAACGAGGATGAGTACTGTCGCGACAGCCGAACACAGCCGTGTCCAGTGCATTCGAGCACAATGCAAAAGAGAGGTGCGGCAGAACTAGCAGCATGCATTTGCAAACCTGGCTATCATTACATTCGAGTCGCAGAGTCTGGATTCTGCGGAGAATGCCGGCGACCGTTTTTTTGCACACAATCTCGTCAGCAAAAATGTCCAGCAAACACCAGTACCATGAGCGACAGGGCCGAAAGCAGCGCAAAGTGCGAGTGCTGGCCAGGTTTCTTCGATGAGACCCAGTTTTCGGCTGGAGCGACCATTGTACCTCTCCCGATCTCGGCACCACCGCCGAATACAGTTCAGCAGACAGTCCGCGTTTGTCGAGAAGCTCCCGTGGGATTCTACACCGATGGTCTGTCGGGTTTGACACAATGTCCTCTTACCGAATCCACCATGCACACACAGAGCACTTCTGTCTCACAGTGTGGATGTGCGGGGGGATTCAAAAGAAATATAAATTTGCAAACCGCCAACGGTGGTCGATGTGCACCGTGCGTTCGCGACGAGATGTGTAGTGCGGAGTCGGCTGGTGTTGTCGGCACTTGCACTCAATTGTATATGCAAGTGGTGAATCAGAAAAACGACGCATGCGTGTGCCAGGCAGGATTCGTCGACGAATTAGCGACGCAAAAGGGTGCTATACGATGCGCTCCGTGTCCTCCCGGATATTATTGCCCACAAGAACTCGCCCCAAAAGTACCAGCAACGGTGCTGCTGTGTCCGCACCAAACAACATCACATCCAGGCACTTCGAGCGTCGCGGGCTGTTTTTGCAAACAAGCCTCCAGAAATCTCATGACGAGTCCCGTTCCCCCCTTCACATTGCGGTGTCTGTGTGCTAGTACTCAATACGAATCAATGGACGGTACATGCACACCGTGTCCCAGAAACATGTTTGTGTCCAGACAATCCATGTTTTCGGAAACTCCTATCATGCCCCGCGTGCTAGCATGCCAGTGCATTTCTGGATTCTATCGGCGGGAGCTTACTGTCACCGACGACAATTCCGACGTCGCCACATGTGCAATTTGTCCGGTCGGTCACTTTTGCGCAGCGGAACGAAACCAAGTGCATCCCACACCCTGCGCGCGGGGCACATTCGGTCCATCTATTGGGCAGCGGGACGAGAGAGGCTGCTTACAATGCCCACTCGTGAACACGACATGGGCTGATTCGGTCTCGGCGAATTATAGCGCTCCCACAACGTCCGTGACGCCCAGTTCTATGACGCCGACTACGTCCAGGGCTATGTACGGTGCAGCAAGCTCAGCTCCCGGAGAGACAAGCGAGCTCATCGGCGCGCAAGATGCACAAGGGACTGTCGTCGACTGCTTCGTGGAGTTTACTCCTATCTATTATAATCGAGAGTTGGACTTTGAGGTATGCTCTTTCGTGTTTGTCGCGTTTTCCACCAATATTCGCACGGTCCAGATGAGGCAGACCGTAGCTCGTATTTTCCAACACACTCTCGAGTCGGTTGAAGCCATCCCTGGGTTCAATCGAATCCAGTACAGCGTAACGCTCACCCCGAAGTTTTTCTTGGACATTCTTGTTGAGGTGTCGCGCATGCACGAGGCTTGGTCAATTATCCGCTCGCAGACACCCGACAACCCGACGTTTTACGAATCGGCAGTCCGCTACTTCTTCTGTGACGCCATGGCAAGAATCGCAGACGACATACACCCTGGAGCCATCGACGTTGCTGTTTGTTATCTGCCTATGGATCGCATCACGACCTCAGGTGAGAACTGTACAATGTGCTGTCTTGTTCGGAGCGTCGGTGCTCCGTAGAGCTGCATTCTGGTTGTCTTTTGTTTGCATCCTGTGCACTAATTGTCTGGTTACCGTAACAGAAAGGATCTCGAGCACATTGAACAGCAATTCGACGGTGTTTATGCGCCTGCGCAACACATTTGCCCATCAAATCTCGCCCTTGTTTCCACCTGTCACGCCGGGGGCAACTGCAACGGTAGCTAAAGTCACGCAAGATACGAGCGTCCGCATTTTTTTCGATCTGGTAGCTGAGACGATGGGCTACCGCTATGCCCAGTTCGCACAACATGTGATAATGACACCTATCCCTTCCACAAACGCGGTTGCTATCCTGTGGTTGTCATCTGCCATGACGAAACCGAGCATGGCAAGTGTACAGCGAACGCTCAATACGATCAATCGGCGCGAATCACCCAACGCCGTATCGCTGCTGGACTGCCAAGAATCTGCCAGGTAGTCGTCGTTTTTGTCACACATAATGGGTGCCAGTTTCATCATATCGGTCTCGTTTCTTTCTTGCAACGTGCGTGTATATGTGCAAGTGGCTTTCTTGTTGGAATGTTGCACGAGATAATTGTACCTTTTGTAGCATTGCATAGGAGAATATGTCGTGCCTTGGAGGTACAACATGCAAAAAAGTGAGCGGACAATTGTGTGGTAGCACGAAACGCCTCACATCCGAGTGAGCCGTGGAGGTGTGCGACACAATCGCTTTTTTCTGTGTTGGAGCATTTGCTCGTACATGTGGCGTGAAAGTACTTGACATTCCCTTTCTGCTGCTGTTTGCATTTGCACATGTATTGAAGCTGACGTTTGTTGCAATCGACTTTTTTGGAGGGTCTGTGCAGTTTGTTGCTGCCAGGTCCTCTTTTCGTGCCGGCGTACGAGATTTCGAACACGGCGTTTGTCTGCAGATATTGCAAACCGGGTATCGAATTCCGCAGCATGCACACGGAACAGTGTCAAATGTGCACACCGGCTGAACTTGTGGCATGCGACACCAATAGTACATTTGTTCCGTGTGCCTGGGATCGCGACGCTCATTGCGCCACATTGCAACAAACTGTGGCGACCTCCTTCTGCAACAACAAATTTATTGATTTTGGCGAACAGTGCGACGCTAGTGCCATCAACACTCCCACTTCGTCGTGCTGTAGTGACTTTACTTGTGTGCTGCTCGATGGTTATTACGTATATCCTCCATGTAGTACGATCTGCGGGGATGGTATTGTGGCGGGATCAGAGGAGTGTGACAGCAGTATAGACTCGAATTGTGACATTGTGACCTGCAAGAATCGCCTGTAAACCGCGCCGAGCACGAACTCTGTACCGGTGATGACACTCAAAATTTGCCCAAAATAACCAAATTTGATACAAGTTGAAAAGGGGTCTATATAATAAAA
>Ga0105050_10004025_pt1 | contig 19851 bp, 18 predicted proteins | sample FRY01_FD_78088 | JGI IMG/M metagenome (GOLD analysis project Ga0105050, IMG submission 78088) | Freshwater microbial communities from Lake Fryxell liftoff mats and glacier meltwater in Antarctica - FRY-01 | ecosystem: Environmental > Aquatic > Freshwater > Ice > Glacier meltwater ...
CGGCTCCCAGCCCAGCGATGCCCGCGCCCGCGTGATGTCGGGGCAGCGTTGCAACGGGTCGTCCTGCGGCAACGGGCGGAACACCAGGCGCGAGCGCGACCCGGTCAACGCCAGCACCTGCCGCGCCAGCTCGCGCACCTCGATCTCGTTGGTGTTGCCCAGGTTGATCGGCCCGATCACTGCCTCGCCGCTGTCCATCATGCGCAACAGGCCATCGACCAGGTCATCGACGAAACAGAAGGACCGCGTCTGGGTCCCGTCGCCGTACAGCGTGATGTCCTCGCCGCGCAGCGCCTGCATGATGAAGTTCGACACCACGCGCCCGTCGTCCGGGTGCATGCGCGGGCCATAAGTGTTGAAGATCCGCACCACCTTGATGCGCACCCCGCTCTGCCGGTGGAAATCGAAGAACAGCGTCTCGGCGCAGCGCTTGCCCTCGTCGTAGCAGGCGCGCGGTCCGGTGGTGGAGACGTTGCCGCGATAGTCCTCGTTCTGCGGATGCACCGTCGGGTCGCCATACACCTCGCTGGTCGAGGCCTGGAGCACCTTCGCCCCCAGCCGGCGCGCCTGGTCCAACATGTTCAGCGCCCCGAGCACCGAGGTGCGTGTCGTCTGCACGGGATCGTTCTGGTAATGCATTGGAGATGCCGGGCAGGCGAGGTTGTAGATCTCATCCACCTCCACCGACAGCGGCACCGTCACGTCGTGGCGCATCGCCTCGAAGTTCGGCATGTGCAGGAGATGGGCGATGTTGTCCTTCCGCCCGGTGAAATAGTTGTCCACGCACAGCACGTCGTCGCCCCGCACCACCAGACGCTCGCACAAATGCGAGCCCACGAAACCCGCCCCACCGGTCACCAGAACGCGCTTGCGCGTCAGATTCTGCACGTCGAGCCGCCTCCAACCACGCGCCAAGCCGGGCGCCGGCGTTCAACCTGGACTTCCGGGTAGCACACCACCCAAGGCGGCGCGAGGCACCCCGCGATGCTGGCGCCGCCGCGACTTCGCGTTATGCTCCGCACGAAACAGGGAGGCACGGCCGATGCGGGCCATTTTCGTGATGATCAAGTGCGAGATGGGCGAGGCCTACCGCGTGGCAAAGCTGGCCGCCGACACCATCGAGGAACTTTCGGAACTGCACTCCACCTCCGGCCAGTACGATCTCCTGGGCAAATTCTACCTCTCCCCCAGCCAGGACAGCGGCCTCTTCGTGACCGAAAAAATCCAGACACTGTCGGGGGTCAAGGACACCTACACCCTCATCACGTTCAACGCGTTCGTCGGCGGCTGATCCCCTTCCGCGCGGCCGGGGACCAGCCGGCAGGCATTACGCCCGCCGCACCGTGTAGAACTGCGGGAAGCCCATCCGCACCCCGGTGATACTCTTGCTGAACGCCGTCGGGTTGTAGTTGCATCCGAGCGGCAGATGCGCCGGTTCATTCATGAACTCCACCTGCATCTCGGCGCACAGGCGCTTCTGTTCGGCGATGTCCCGGGCATCGAACCATTCGGACCGCAGCGCCTCGATCTTGGGGTTGTTGGGCCAGCCAAACCACGCCCTGTCGCCGTTTGAGCGCAGGCCCAAATGTGCCGCCGGGTCAAAATTGTTGGTCCCGGTCAGGTAGGTGTAGAAGATGTTCCACCCGCCCTTGTCGTTCGTTGCCTTGCTGGCACGGCGCTGGATCGTGGTGCCCCAGTCCACCGTCTGGTAGTCCACGTTCAGCCCCAGCTGCTTGAACAGGTCGCTGCCCACCAGCGCCAGGCCATTGGTCGCCGGGTAGTCCACCGCCCCCAGCATCACGATCTTCTCGCCTTTGTACCCCGCCGCCGTGATTTCAGCGCGAACCCGCGCCAGGTCACGCGTGCCGATCAGCCGCTCCATGCCCGCCTCGGTCGCCAGCGGCGTACCGGGGGTGAACAGCCCCACCCGGTCCTTCCACAGCATCGGATCGGTGCCCATCGCCGCGGTCATGAACTCCGCCTGGTCGATCGCGCCCAACAGCGCACGCCGGATCGCCGGGTTGTCGAAAGGCGGGTGCAGGCAGTTGAAGCGCATCACCGCGATCCCGCCGATCACATCCGGCTGCGTGGCCAGCCGCGGGTTCCGGCGGATCACCTCCAGCAGGTCGCCGGCCGGGTTCTGCACCCAATCCACTTCGCCGTTCACCAGCGCGTTCACCGCCGTCGCGCTGTCCGGAATCACGTGCCACTCGATCCGGTCGAAATGCGCCACCTTCGGCCCGGCCGTGAACGTCTCCGGCCCATCCTTGCGCGGCACATAGTCGGCGAACTTCTCATAGACCACCCGGCTGCCCGGCACCCGCTCATCGGTCTTGAAGCGATAGGGGCCGGAGCCGACCATCTCCGTCACTTGCCGGTTCGGGTCGGTGATCGCCAGACGCTCGGGCATGATGCAGGGCATCGGCGTGCCGGTTTTGCCCAGCGCGTTCGGCAGCAGCGGAAAGGCCTTGTTCAGCCGGAATCGGATCGTCCGGTCGTCCGGCGCGCTCAGCCCGTCGGTCGCTGCCATCAGCGCCTGGCCGAACGCATCGCGCGCCGAAAAGCGCCGGATGCTCGCCACCGCGTCGCGCCCGCGCACCGGCTCGCCGTCATGGAATTTCAGCCCCTCGCGCAGCGTGAGCGTCCACTGCCGGCCGTCATTCTCGACGACATGCCCCTCCACCATCTGCGGCCGTATCACATAGGTGTCGTCCTGGCCGTACAGCGTATCGAACACTGCATAGCCGTGGTTGCGCGCCACCGTCGCCGTGGTGAACACCGGGTCCAGGATGGCGAGGTCCCCCTCCGGGATCAGCTTCAACGTCCCGCGCGCCGCCTGTCCGCGCGCGATGTTCGGCGCGGCCAGGGTGGCGGCGGCGGTGGCCAGGAAGCTGCGACGTTTCATGGTCCTCATTCCCTCATGCTCACGGGTGGCGGCACGCCCCGATCTTCCCTAGGCTCGCCGCAAATATGGGAGGGTTATGCCATGCGCGCCGCAGTGTTCCGCAAGGGCGATCTTGTCGTCGACTCAATTCCCGATCCGGTGCTGGAGGAGGGCCAGGTGCTGGTCCGCACCCGCGCCTGCGGCATCTGCGGCTCCGATCTCCACGCCGCGAAGTTCCCGGAACAGTTCGCCGCCCTGGCCAGGCGCGGCGGCGCCCGCTGGAACATCGACCCCGACCGCGACCTGGTCTTCGGCCACGAGTTCGTCGCCGAGGTCGTGCGCAACGGCCCCGGCACCCAGGGCCGCTTCGCGCCGGGCACCCTTGTCACCTCCATGCCGCTCACCATCGCCGGTACCAACGTGATCGGCCTGGGCTACAACCCAGACATGCCCGGCGCCTTCGCCGAATACATGCCGCTGTCCGAGCGCATGCTGCTGCCCGTGCCCGCCGGCATGAACCCCGACCACGCCGCCCTGGTCGAACCGCTGGCCGTCGGCGTCCACGCCGTCAACCACGCCCGCCTCGCCCAGGACGCCGTCGCCCTCGTCATCGGCTGCGGCCCCATCGGCCTGTCGGTGATCGCCGCCCTCAAGATGCGCGGCGTCGGCCCGATCATCGCCTCCGACTATTCCCCGGGCCGCCGCGCCCTGGCCCGCCGCATGGGGGCGGACATCGTCATCGACCCGCGCGCGGCCTCGCCCTTTGCCACGCTCGCCGACTCGGCCACCCCGCCGGGCTTCGACCCCAGCCGATACGCCGCCCTGTTCGACACCGGCCCCCGCTGCCGCCCCGCGGTGATCTTCGAATGCGTCGGCGTCCCCGGCGTGCTGAACGAGATCATGGAGGGCGCCCCCGCCGGCGCACGCATCGTCGTGGTCGGCGTGTGCATGGAAACCGATCGCTTCGAACCCTTCTTCGGCATCGTCAAACAGCTCGAACTCACCTTCGTGCTCGCCTACACCGCCCAGGAATTCGCCGATACCCTGGCCTACATCGCCGATGGCCGGCTGGACGCAGCCCCCCTCATCACCGGCCGCATTGGCCTGGACGGCGTGAAGCAGGCCTTCGCCGACCTCGCCAACCCCGAGCAGCACGCAAAGGTCCTGATCGAGCCCTGGCGCTAGCAGACCGCCGCCACCCGCGCAGCCGTTCCGATGTCCGTCGCCGTTCACCCTGTCTCCGCCTCGGAGTACCGCCGCGGCGCCCTGCTCGTAACCGGCGCGATCGTCATCTGGAGCAGCGCCGGCGTGCTCGCCCGCTGGGTGGAGGTCGATCCATGGACCACCCTGTTCTGGCGCTCCGTCTTCGCCGGGCTCAGCCTTGCCGCCTACCTCGCCCTGCGCGACGGCCGCGCCATGCTCGACGGCTTCCGCCGCCTGGGGCGGGTCGGCCTCGCGATGGGGCTGTGCTTCGCCATCTCGATGATCTGCTTCATCAACGCGCTCGCCTTGACGACCGTGGCCGCCGTGCTGGTTTTCCAGGCCGCCGCCCCGCTGTTCGCCGCCGTGCTCGCCTGGCTGTTCCTGCGCGAGCGCGTCACCCGCCGCACCGGCGCCGCGATCGCGCTGTCGATGCTCGGAGTCGGCCTGATCGTGTCGTCCTCCGGCGATGCCGGCCGATTTTGGGGCAACCTGATCTCCGCCGGAATGGGGCTGACCTACGCGCTGACCGTCGTCCTCGCCCGCATGGAACGCAACGTGCCGACCACGGAGGCCACGTTGCTCGGGGTCATCGTCGTGGTCATCGTCAGCGCGCCCATGGCGAAGTTCTCCGTTGCCGCCCCGGACATGGCCCTGCTCGCCGTCTTCGGCGTGTTCCAGATGGGCTTGGCGCTGATCATGTTCACCACCGGCATCCGCCTGATCCCCTCCGCCGACGCCGGGTTGATCTCGGTGCTGGAAGCCGTCCTGGCCCCGATCTGGGTGTGGCTGGTCTTCGCCGAGGACCCGGGCGTCATCACGCTGGTCGGCGGCGCCGTGGTGATCGCCGCCGTCACCTGGGCCGCCACGGCCGAACGCAGGCACACGGTCAACGGGTCCAAAGCGACACACCCCCCACGGGTCACTTCAGCCGGTACAGCACATGGCGCGCCAGCGGATGCCCCGCCGGCATGTCCGGATGGTCGAAATCCTCCGACGGCTCGCGCACCATGCCCAGCTTCTCCATCACCCGAATCGAGGGCCTGTTCTGTACCGCGGTGACCGCCACCACCTCCGCCACCCCGTGCACCTCGAACACATCGGCGATCGCCGCCCGCGCCGCCTCGGTGGCATAGCCCTGCCCCCACCACGGCTGGCCAATGCGCCACACCACCTCCACGCAGGGCGCGCACGGCAAGCCCGATATCACCCGCCGCGCCCCCACCCGGCCGATCAGCGGCGCGATGCGCGGCGCCTCCACGGCCCATGGGCCGAACCCGTCCGTCATCGTCTGCACCAGCATGCGCGCCATCGCCCGGTCCGACTCCTCGCGCGTCAGCGGCGCCGGCTCCTCGCGCGTCAGCGGCGCCGGGTAGGTGCGCATCGTCTCCGGATCGGCGTTGATCGCCGCCATCCGCTCCCAGTCGTCGTCCCACCAGGCGCGCAGCATCAGCCGCTCGGTCACCAGCATGCCGCCTCCATCGCCGCGCGCACCCGCTCCGCGGTCGGAATCGGTGCCACCGCGCCATACCCCTCGCATTTCAGCGCCGCCGCCGCCGCCGCATATCGGGCCGCCTGCTCCGCCGTATCGCCGGCCACGGTGCGCGCCAGGAAACTCCCGCAGAATGCATCCCCTGCCCCGGTCGCATCCACCGGCGTGCATGGAAACGGTGGAATCCGCAGCCGCGTCCCGGGGGTCGCCACCAGCGCACCCTCGGCCCCCATCTTCAGCACCACCAGCCGTGGTCCCAGGCGCAGGTAGAAGTCCGCGATCACGTCGGGGTCCGACAACCCCGTCAGCGCCTGCGCGTCCTCCAGCCCCGGAAACGCAATGTCCGCGCGCCCGACCGCCGCATGGATCACCGCCGCCGCCCGTGCCGCCGGCCACAGTCGCGGCCGGTAGTTGGTGTCGTAGGCGACCGTCACCCCATGGGCCCGCGCCACGTCCATCGCGTGGAACACCGCATCCGCAGCAGGCGCCGAAATGCCCTGGCTGATCCCCGACGCGTAGAACAGCTTCGCCCCTGCCACCACCGCCTCGTCCACGTCCGCCGGTGCGAACGCCGCAGCCGCCGAATCCCTGCGATAATAGAGGAACGCATGCCCCGCCGCCGCATGCGTCACGAAATACACCGCCGTCGGCCGATCGGCAGCGCGGCGCACCGCGGACACGTCGATCCCCTCGCCGCGCCACAGCGCCAGGAACCGATCCCCCGCCACGTCCTGCCCCACGGCCGTCAGATAGGCCACGCTCGCCCCCTGCCGCGCGGCCGCGACAGCCGCGTTCGAGGTATCGCCGCCGAACCCCTCCAGGTAAAGCCTGCGCCCATCCACTTCCGCCGGTTGCTGGTTGAATTCCAGCAGCGGCTCGCCCATGCACACGATGTCGCTCATGGCAGGATGGCCCGCGCGGCCGCCTGGATGGCGTCCCGATCCCCCGCCGCGATCCGCGCCTCGTCCACCAACGCCCCGCCCATGCCTACGAACGCCGCCCCCGCCGCCAGATAGGCCGCGACATTGCCCGGCTCCACCCCGCCAGTCGGGCAGAAATCAACTCCCGGAAACACGCTGCGCAACGCCTTGATATGCCCCGGCCCACCCACTGAGGAGGCCGGGAAGATCTTCACCACATCCGCCCCCGCACCCAGCGCCGCGCGCACCTCGGTCGGCGTCAGCGCCGCCTGCATCAGCAACGCGCCCGCCTCCCGGCAGGGTGCGGCCAGGGCCGGATCGGTCCACGGCGCCACGATGAACCTCGCCCCTGCCGCCAGGCAGATCTCGGCGGTGGCCGCATCCGTCACCGTCCCGGCCCCCAGCAGCAGGTCCCCGTCGCGCGACAGCTCGCGGATCAGCGCCGGCGCATCCGGGATCGTCATCGTCAGCTCGAAGATGCGCAGCCCCGCCTCGCGCAACCACCCGACCGCCGTCGCGGCATACGCTGCGGTCGACGTCCGCACCACCGGCACCACCCGCGCCGCACGCAGCGCCTGCATCATCTCGGCTTTGGTCATCGCGGTCCCTCCACCGCCAGGGATACCATGCATCAGCGACCGGACAAGCCGGCCCGACCAAGGGGGGTCACCGGCAATGGTCTGCCCACCACGCCCTGCGGTGGCCTTTGCCCGCGCCGACCACCCGCGCCACACTCAACAGATATACTCGGAGGAACACGCCATGGCCGCCACGCAGCAACAGAAAATCGCAAGCTTCCGCGCCCTGCACGCGGGGGCAACCTTCGTCATCGCCAATGCCTGGGATGCCGGGTCGACGAAGATCCTCGCAGGCCTCGGCTTCCCGGCCCTGGCCACCTCCAGCGGCGCCTGCGCCGGCATCCTCGGCCGCCGCGATGGCCAGGTCAGCCGCGACGAAGCCCTCGCCCACGCCCGCATCGTGGTCGATGCCACCGACCTCCCCGTCTCCGCCGACCTTGAACACGGTTTTGCCGACGCGCCCGAGGAAGCCGCCGAGACCTATCGCCTCGCCGCCGGCATCGGCCTGGCCGGCGCCACGATCGAGGATGCCACCGGCGATCCCGCCCACCCGATCTTCGGCTTCGACCACGCCGTCGCCCGCGTCGCCGCCGCGGTCGCCGCCGCACGCGCCACCGGCACCGGCTTCGTGCTCACCGCCCGCACCGAGAACTTCGTCCGCAACCGCCCGGACCTCGATGACACGATCCGACGCCTGCAAGCCTTCGAGGCCGCCGGCGCCGATGTGTTGATGGCCCCGGGCCTGCCCGACCTCGATGCCGTGCGCACCGTCTGCGCCGCGCTGGGCCGCCCGTTCAACTTCATGGCCGGCATTCCGCGTCGCTCCTTCACGGTGCCGGAACTCGCCGCGTGCGGCGTGCGCCGCGTCAGCCTCGCCACCTCGCTCTACCGCGCCGCCATGACCGGACTGATCGAGGCGGCGCGCGAGGTACAGGCCGCCGGCACACTCGGCTACGTGGACAGCGCCCTGCCAACCGCAGAAATCAACGCCTACTTCCGCTGATCCGCCTCGCCAGACGCCGCCAGCGCCGAATCGGCCCAGGCCTCCAGGTCGCGCGCGGCGGTCGAAACCGTGTCCAGTTGCCCGCGCAGCGTGCCCAACTGGTCAACATACGCACGGAGCGACGTGTTCAACCCCTGCACCGAGCTGCCGAGCGACCCCAGCGCCCCGCGCCAGCGCGCCACCGCCTCGCGCTGCCCGGCCACGGCCTCCTCCAGCGCCGCCAGCGCCACCTGCAGCCGCCGCGCCCCATCATCGTGCGAAGCTTGATCACCCAGCTGGGCCACATCAGCTTCCGTCACCCTCCCGGCCGCCGGCTCCCGGCGCGTCGGAAACGGGATAATCGTGGCGCTCTGAAATCCATCCATCTCACGTCTCCCTCAGATGGCATCTTAATAAAACATTAACGCCTCGGTTTCCAGACTTTTCCTCATCGATCCAGCCAAAATCTCCGCACGTCGCGGCATCCACCCGCCAGGCACGACGCCTCGCGATAGAAAACGGCGCGAAACTTCTGTATGATGGTGTCTCATCCAACTTGGACCACCCTGAATGGCCACCGCGTTCGACATCATCATCATCGTGCTGCTGATCATGCTGAACGGCCTGTTCGCACTCAGCGAGATGGCACTGGTTTCCTCGAACCGCAGCCGCCTCGGCATCCTGGAAGCCCAGGGCGTGCGCGGCGCCGCCCGGGCACGCCGCCTTGCCGAGAACCCGCAGCGCTTCCTGCCGGCGGTCCAGATCGGCATTACCCTGATCGGCATCCTCTCCGGCGCCTTCGGCGGTGCCCGTGTCGCCGCGAGCCTCACCCCGGTGCTCGAATCCATCCCCGCCGTCGCCCCCTTCGCCAACAGCCTCGCGGTCAGCATTGTCGTCGTCTGCATCACCTACTTCTCGCTGGTGATCGGCGAACTGGTTCCCAAGCAGATCGCCCTGCAACAGCCGGAGCGGCTGGCCGCGATGGCCGCCGCACCGCTGGAATGGCTGGCCCGCATCGCATCCCCCCTGGTCTGGCTACTCGCCATCTCCTCCAACCTGCTCATGCGCATCGCCGGCATCGCCCGCACCGGCCAGCAGACCGTCTCCGAGGAGGAGATCAAGGCCCTGCTGGTCGAGGGCGAGCAGACCGGCGTGCTGGAAACCGAGGAGCGCGACATGATCGAGCGCGTCCTCCGCCTCGCCGACAAGCCGGTCCGTGCCATCATGACCCCGCGCAACGAGGTCGCCTGGCTCGACATCACCGACAGCCAGGCCGAGATCGCCGCGGCCCTGAAGCGCTGGCCGCGCTCGCGCTTCGTCGTCTGCAACGGTTCGGTCGACAACGTGGTCGGCGTGGTCCAGGCCAAGTCGATCCTCGACACCATCCTCGACGGCAGGCCGCTCTCCATCGGCGACGCCCTGCGCCAGCCCATTGTCATGCCCGACACCGTCACGGCGCTGGACGCGCTCGAACGCCTGCGCGCGGACGACCTCGGCCTGGCCCTGGTCGTGGACGAATACGGCAGCTTCGAAGGCCTGGTCACCGCCCACGACCTGCTGGAAGCCATCGTCGGCGACCCCGAAAGCGCCGCCCCCGCCCCCGATCGCGGCACCGAGGCCGACGTCTCCGCCCTGATGCTCGACGGCATGATGCCGGTGGACGAGGTTAAGGCCCGGCTCGGACTGCCCGTGCTGCCTTCCACCGGCACCTACCACACCCTGGCGGGCCTGGTCCTCGCCCTGCTGCGCCGCGTGCCGCGCGAGGGCGATCGCATCGTCTTCGGCGGCTGGCTGTTCGAGGTCGCCGCCATGGACGGCCGCCGCGTCGAACGCGTACGCGCCAGCCGGGAACCGCTCGCCGAAGGCTGACCCTCTACCCGCGCCCATCAAGGCCAAGGTTCGCGATGTCCTGTCCCGCACCGACGCGCTGTTCCCACCCAGCCTGGCCCCCAGCGTGATGGACGACCTTATACCAACCGCCGAAATGAATGACCGGTGCGAAGCAAGCGTGAGGCGCTGCCCCGGACCCCGCCTGGTCCGGCGCGCGCCTTCGCGCGACGGGACGAGCCCCTGGACCTCATATTATTGAAATGAATGGGTTTCCAAAGGCCCTGGGCCTTTGGCGGGTCATCCGTGGCGCAGCTTCGCGCCGCAAACGCAGAGCCCTGGCCTTGTCTCTCTTGGAGCGGTCACTCATTTCGGCGGGTGTTATAATCGTCCAGGCGCTAAAAAAAGGGTCCGCCGGCTTGCGCCGACGGCCCCGCTTCCGCCTTAAATTCGAGGTCGCATCCTCGCCCGGCCGGCATCGTCGAGATCCGCCGTCGTGACAACGGCGCGATCTGCGTAGCAGGCTGCGGGGCAGGTTGCGTGCAAATACCCTAGCAAGCCACGTGCCAAAGCTAGATCTGGCTTTGATTCAATGTGTTGTGACAGGTGAAAACGTTCGTATGGCGAAAGATTGTAAAGCTTTTCGACAATGCGCCATCCAATAATCCCACCGAAACCCGCAGAGCCATACTTTTGTATTCCCCGGCCTGTAAAATTCGCCGACAGTCTCCGCCACCGCCAAGCAGCAGTCGCGGATGTCGCCGAGCATGGCTCCCGGGCCAAGCTGGACCTACAGTCGACGGCGAAGCGCGGCGAGCCCCAGCAGGCCCACGCCAAGAATGGCCAAGCTTGCGGGCTCCGGAGTCTGCTGGGTCACCACCAGGATCTTGTTGCCAATGGCGTTGGCATAGCCTTGGGCGTTGGCGACGCCGATATAGAAACCCTGGGCCGGAAAGTTGAATGGCACCGTGATGTCGCACGGGCCGGGGTAGCAGATCGAGTTCTGCAGGAACGCTGCATTCGCCACCGAAACTCCAATGCCCTCGATGCTGATGTTGTCGAAGCCGGCGGCAATCATGGCGTTGCGCGGAATGATGCCGTTGGCAGCATCGGGGTTCGGGTCGCCGTCGGTGGCGAAGTTGATGAACTGCTTGCCAGCCGCGGTAAAGTTCGCCGACCCCGTAATGGTGTTCAGCATCGTCTGGAACGCTGCGGTGTAGTTGGTGGTTGAGCCGCCCTGCACGGCGCCATTGATCTGGTTGACCACCGCGATCTTGGAGGCAGCATTGTTGATCACCACTGCATCGACAACAACTTCCGCCGCGTTGTCGAACTTCACGACCGAGATCTCGTACGTGTTCAGGCCGCCGATCGGGATCAGGTTCTGGATCGCGGTCGCCAGGCCGGCCTTCATGATGTTCCACTCGGCGCCGGAAATGCTGCCGGACTCATCCAGGATGAAGCCAAGCTGGACCAGTTCGGCCCGCGATGCGCTTGGCGTAGCAACACCAATAGCCCCGGCCACCGCTGCGACCGCCGCCAGATGTCTTAGTGCTCGATGCATTGTATCCCCCATTGGGTTGTTGCGTGTGGCTCCAATGCTGGCACGGCACGGCCACATGGCTGTGGATGCGCACGGGAACGACTGACCCACAGCAAATTCCATGCCAGGATTAAATCACAAAAATTTCAATTGCCTAACAGCGCATACTATAGAACTCAGACATTTGTGTAAGAAATTACAACAACAGAACCGCCGATCTGGCCGGCAAGTAATTGATGTCCATGCGATGGTATTTTATCGCTGTCGGAGATTCTTACAGTGTTAACAGACGTTAACGAAAGCCCCGGACGTTTTGCTGCGCTCAGACCTCAGCCGCCGGATCGCGGCGTGCCAGCGGCACCGAGAATGTCGACTCCGTATCCCACGGGAACAGGATCCAGGTGTCCTGGCTCACTTCCGTCACGAAATCGTCCACCAGCGCCCGCCCCGCCGGCTTCGCGTATACAGTGGCGAAATGCGCCCGCGGCAGCAGCCCCCGCACCACGCTGGCCGTCGCACCGGTATCCACCAGGTCGTCAATCACCAGCCACCCCGCGCCATCCCCCGCCGCCGCCGGCAGCTTCGCCACCACCGGCTCGCCCTTGGTCTCCTCGTCATACGTCACCACCGACACGCTCTCCACCACCCGCAGTTCCAGCTCCCGCGCCACGATCGCCGCCGGGATCAGCCCGCCGCGCGTGATCGCCACCACGCCGGTAAACGGCCCCTTCCCGATCAGCCGCCACGCCAGCGCCCGCGCGTCGCGGTGCAGCTGGTCCCAGGTCACCGTGTAGTAGTGCTGCGCCATCAGAACAGCCGCCCCCCGTCGGCCACCGCGAAATCCGGCTTCACCAGCACCACCGCCCCCTCGGCGTCCGGCACCCCCAGCGTCAGCACCTCGCTCATGAACCGCCCGATCTGCCGCGGCGGAAAATTCACCACCGCAAGCACCTGCCGCCCCACCAGTTCCTCCATCCGATAGTATTTGGTGATCTGCGCCGAGGACCGCTTCACCCCCAACTCCGCCCCGAAATCAATCCGCAGCTTGATCGCCGGCGTGCGCGCCTCTGGAAACGGCTCCGCCGCCACGATCGTCCCCACCCGGATATCCAGCGCCTCGAAGTCCGCAATCGTCGCCATGGCCCGCCCGTCACTGCCGTTCGACGCGATCATCCCAGGGCCGGGCATGGCCCGCAATCGCCAGGCGCCGATTGCCATCCCGCCGCGCAAATGCGACCGTCATCGCTGAATTTCTCCAGCGGAACAGGAGCGTCCATGCGCGATTTCCATTTCCCGGGCCGCAGCCCGGTTTATTCCTCCCACGGCATGGCCGCCACCTCGATGCCGGGCTCCACCCTCGCCGCTCTCGACGTGCTGCGCGCCGGCGGCAACGCGCTCGATGCCGCCGTGGCCGCGGTCGCGGTCCAGTGCGTGATCGAGCCCGCCAGCACCGGCATCGGCGGCGACTGCTTCTGCCTCTACGCCCCGGCCGGTGAGAAGAAGGTCTATGCCCTGAACGGCTCCGGCCGGGCGCCAGCCGCCGCCAACATCGACTGGTACGAGAAACAGGGCATCACCGAGATCGAGGACACCTCCGCCCACGCTGTAACCGTGCCCGGCGCCATCTCCGCGTGGGAAACCCTGCTCGCCCGCTTCGGCTCCCGCGGGCTGGACACCCTGCTGCAGCAGGCGATCACCTACGCCGAGCAGGGCCACCCCATCCATCCGAAAGTCGGCCGCGACTGGCCGGGCGCCGTCGAAAAGCTGAAAAAGGGCGGCGCGGACTACTTCCTGCCCAACGGCGCTGCCCCCAACATTGGCGACATGTTCCGCCAGCCGCAGCTGGCCGCCACACTGAAGAAGATCGCCCGCGACGGCTCCAAGGGCTTCTACGAAGGCTCCGTCGCCGCCAACATCGTCGCCACCCTGCGCGCCCGTGGCGGCCTGCACACCGAGGAGGATTTCGCGAGCGGCCGCACCGCCGCCCAGTTCGTCGATCCGATCAAGATCGCCTGGAAGGACTACGAAGTCTGGCAATGCCCGCCCAACGGCCAGGGCGTCGTCACCCTCATGCTCCTCGGCATGCTGGAAAAGCTCGGCACCGCGCCAGACGGCCCGCTCGGCATCACCCGCATCCATCGCCACATCGAGGCCGCGCGCTTGGCCTACCGCGACCGCGACGCCTTCCTCGCCGACCCCAGCCAGGTGTCCGTCCCGGTCGACCACCTGCTGAGCCGCGACTACCTCAACGCCCAGGCCGGCCTGATCCGCGACGACCGCGCCATGGCCCACATGCCCGCCCCCGGCGAATCCGCCGTCCCCGTCCACGCCGACACGGTCTATCTCTGCGTCGTCGACAAGGACGGCAACGCCTGCTCCTTCATCAACTCGCTGTTCAAGGGCTTCGGCTCCGGCATCCTGGCCCACGAGTCCGGCGTCATGCTCCAGAACCGCGGCTTCGGCTTCCGCTTCGACCGTGGCCACCCCAACACCATCGCGCCGAACAAGCGCCCGATGCACACCATCATCCCGGGCATGGTGACCAAGAACGGCGAGGCAGTGATGCCCTACGGCGTCATGGGCGGCCACTACCAGCCGATGGGCCATTCCTGGTTCCTGACCAATTACCTGGAATACGGCCTGGATATCCAGGAGTCCTTCGACCTCCCCCGCATCTTCCCCTACGCCGGCAAGGTCGAGGCCGAGCGCGGCTTCACCCCCGCCATGATCGACATGCTCTCTCGCCTCGGCCACGAGGTGATCGAGGGCGGACCCCACGGCGGCGGCCAGGCCATCTTCATCGACCGCGCGCGCGGCGTGCTGGTCGGCGGCAGCGAGCCGCGCAAGGACGGGCTGGCGCTCGGATACTAGAAGGCCAGGGCGCTGCCCTGGACCCGCTGGGGCCTGAGGCCCCAGACCCCCATCCATTGAGGGTCCAGGGGGCTCGGCCCCCTGGCGGGTCCAGGGCAGAGCCCTGACCTTCCCTGTTCTCGGGAGGAAACAAAAGATGCTCTTCTACGACTCCGTCGGCCCCAACCCCCGCATCGTGCGCGTCTTTGCCGCCGAGCGCGGCGTCGAACTCCCTTCCACCCGCGTCGACCTGCGCGGCAACGAGAACCGCCAGCCCGCCTACATGGCCAAGAACCCCGCCGGCCAGCTCCCCGCGCTCGAACTCGACGACGGCTTCGTGCTCGCCGAAGTCACCGCCATCTGCGAATACCTCGACGAGATCGCGCCCCCCGGCCCCAGCCTCATCGGCGCCACCGCCAAGGAGCGCGCCGAGACCCGCATGTGGGCCAGGCGCATCGACCTCAACATCATGGAACCCATCGGCCACGGCTTCCGCTCCGCCGAGGGCCTCAAGATGTTCCAGTCCCGCATCCACGTCATCCCCCAGGCCGCCGACGACTTCAAGCAGATCGCCCAGGAAAAGCTCACCTGGCTGGATGGCCTGATGGCAGGCCGCGAATTCGTCTGTGGCGCCCGCCTCACCCTGGCCGACATCCTGCTGTTCTGCTTCCTCGATTTCGCCGCCAATGTCGGCCAGCCGATCAACCCGGCGAACGCCACCATCGCCGCCCACCACGCCCGCATGAAGGCCCGGCCTTCCTCGGCTGCCTGAGGACCCGTCCATGACCGAACCCTGCGACCTCACCGCCGTCGAGGCCCGCCGCCTCATCGGCCGCCGCGCCCTCTCGCCGGTCGAGCTGCTCGAATCCTGCCTCGCCCGCACCGACGCCACCGACCACGCGGTGAATGCCATCGTCGCCCGCGACGACGCCGCAAGCCGCGCCGCGGCAAAGGCCGCAGAAGCCGCCGTGATGCGCGGCGACCCGCTCGGCCCCCTGCACGGACTTCCCGTCGGAATCAAGGACCTCACGGCGACCATGGGCCTGCGCACCACCTGGGGCTCGCCGCTGTTCCGCGACCACGTGCCGGAGGCGGACCACTCCCTGGTCGCCAACATCCGCGCCGCCGGCGGCATCATCGCCGGCAAAACCAACACGCCGGAGTTCGGCGCGGGTGCGAACACTCGCAACAACGTCTACGGCGCCACCGGCAACCCGTTCGACCCCACGAAGAACGCCGCCGGCTCCTCGGGCGGATCGGCGGTGGCACTCGCCGTCGGCCAGGTCCCGCTCTGCAGCGGCAGCGACATGGGTGGCTCCTTGCGCAACCCCGCCGCGTTCTGCGGCATCGTCGGCTACCGCCCCACCCCGGGCCTGGTGCCCGACGAGGAGAAGAAGCTCGGCTGGTCCGGTCTCAGCGTCCAGGGCCCCATGGCCCGCAACGTCGCCGATCTCTGCCTGCTGCTCTCCGTCATGGCCACCGATGATGCGGGCGACCCCCTCGCCACCACCGTCCACGGCAAGCAGGTCCGCACCCCCCGCGACTTCTTCCCCGTCCAACCGATCGACCTCGGCGGACTGCGCGTTGCCATCACCTCCGATTTCGGCTTCGCACCGACCGAAAACCACATCCGCCAGGTCTTCGCCGAGAAGGTCGCGCTGTTCCGCCACGCCTTCCGCTCGGTGTCGGACGCCACGCCCGACTGCTCCGGCACCGACGACGCCTTCGAGGTCCTGCGCAGCACCAACTTCGTCGCCGGCCATATCGAACGCTGGCACACCGCGCGCGACCAGCTCGGCCCGAACATCGTCGCCAACATGGAAGCGGCGCTGAAATACACCATCGCCGACGTCTCCCGCGCCAGCGCGCTGCAAACCCAGCTCTACCACCGCTGGCAGGATTTCTTCGGCGAGTTCGACATCATCCTCTCCCCCTCGATCACCATCAGCCCGCGCCCCTGGACCGAGCTGTTCCCCAAGGAGATCGACGGCAAGCCCACCCGCACCTATTTCCACTGGCTGGCGCTGGCCTATGCGGTCACCGTCGTCGGCCACCCCGCGATCAGCCTGCCGGTCGGGCGCGACCACGCCGGCATGCCCTTCGGCCTACAGATCGTCGGCCGCCGCGGCGCCGACGCCCAGGTGCTCCAGGTCGCCGCGGCCCTGGAGGAAATGCTCGCCGCCGACCCGCGCACCCGCCGCCCGGTGCCCGACATCGCCGGCCTGAAGGCCGCCGCGCCGATCTCGGCAATGCCGCACTTCATGGGCTTCAACTGACACAGAAAAGGGGGCCGCAAGGCCCCCTTCCCTTTTACGTCAAAGCCGCTCCGGCGCCTCAACCAGGCACCCCGTCACCGCGGCCCTGCCCATGGCCCCGCCGCGGCCCGTGATCCCCGTCATGCCCGGACCCACCATGGCGCATCATGCCGGGATGGCGCATTTGCCGCTCACCCGCCCGCGGCCCGGCCACGTCCTTCAGGCTGTCTTTCGTCTCGCCAAGCTGCCGTGCGGCAATCACCCGGCCCAGCGGCCCGGCATAGCCCGCCCCGCGCACCGCGACGGTCTTGCCCACTGCCAGCGTCTCCTCCAGGCGCTTGGCCTCGCCCGGCGGCAGGCGCACGAGCGTGCCATCCTCCAGGCGTACGCCATTGGCCTCGCCCCGCGGCGTGTGCAGCACCGCGGCCACCTTGCCTTCGGCCTCCAGCGCCGTACCGCCCATCCGCCCGCCATGGGGCGGCATCACGAGCACGGTCGCGCCAGTGGCGTCGTTGGTCACCGATCGCGCCGCCACCATCGGCAGCGCCCGCGCCTTCACCCCATGGATCGTCACCGCATCGCCCGGCTTCACGGCGAACACCAGCTGGGTGGAAACGAACGGCGGCAGATGCACCTCGGTCCCGTCGGCCAGGATCAGCCCGTTCACCTCGCCGCGCGGCGTCATCAAATACTGCGCCACGGTGCCCTTGAACGAAGGCAGCTGCGCCGGATCGTACACGGGCGCCGGCGCAGCCCCGCCGCGCGGGCCAGGCTGCGCCACCGCCAGCCCAGCGCCGCCCAGGGCGCCCGCGCCCAGAACCAGGGCGGTGGCCAGCATCAGAACCGTCTTGCGGGTCATCATCACGTCTCCATCATCGGGGCCACAAGCGGCCCTGCTCCTCTCAACGCAAACCCCGTGCCAACACCCAACCCTCTGATTTCACGAAATACCATTCCGCCGCCATCCACTTCATTCGTCCTCCTTCCCGACACCCTCCGTCCGATTTCCCGACACCTCGATGCCGTGCTGGCGCAGCTTTTCGTACAGCAACTGCCGATGCACCCCCAGCCGCCGCGCCGCCTCCGCCCGGTTGCCGCCGCTCACCGCCAATGCCCGGCGGATCATCGCCGCCTCCAACCGCGCCACCGCCTCCGGCAGCGTGCCGGCCAGGAAATCCTCGGCCGGGGCGGAAGGGGCCGCCGCACCCAGGAACTCCAGCTCCGCCTCCGCCACCACCGGCCGCCGCCCCAGCGCCGCCACCCGCTCCATCGCGTTGCGCAATTCGCGCACATTCCCCGGCCAGCGATGCCGCAGCAACCGCGCCGCCGCCTCCGCCGAGAGATGCCGCTTCGCCGGCGCCAGGAAATGCTCGGCCAGCGGCACGATGTCCCCCAGCCGCTCCCGCAACGGCGGCAGGTGCAGCGGCACCACGCCGAGCCGCCAGAACAGGTCCTCGCGGAACGTGCCCGCCTTCACCATCGCGGCGAGATCCCGGTGCGTCGCCGCCAGCACCCGCACGTCGACTGCCACCGGCTTGCCCCCCACCGGCACCACCACCCGCTCCTGCAGAACGCGCAACAGCTTGGCCTGCATCGCAAGATCCATGTCGCCGATCTCATCCAGGAACAGCGTCCCGCGATGCGCCGCGCGGATGCTGCCGGTGGCGTCACCCACCGCCCCGGTGAAGGCGCCGCGCACATGCCCGAACAGCTGGCTTTCCAGCAGCCCCGCCGGGATCGCCGCACAATTCACCGCCACGAACGCCATCGCCGCGCGCCGCCCGTGCCGGTGGATCGCCCGCGCCACCACCTCCTTGCCGGTGCCGGTCTCCCCGGTGATCATCACGGTGGCATCGCTGTCGGCCAGCATGCCGACGGCCTTCTGCACCTCGCGCATCGCCGGCGTCGCCCCGATCAGCGCGTCGGACTCATCGGCCGCCACCGCCGGCATCGCCGCCTCCGCGGCCGGAACCATCCGTGCCACCAGCGCGCCCAGCGCCTCGCGCCCGATCGGCTTGGCGAGATGGTCCACCGCACCGAGCCGCATCGCCTCGATCGTGTTCCCCGCCGTCGGCACCGCCGTGAGAACCGCCACCGGCGGAATGGACCCCCCTTGGCCGCCGCGCTCGCGCAGCGCCTTCAGCACCGCCAGCCCATCCATCCCCGGCATCCGCAGGTCCAGCAGCACCGCATCGATCCCGCCACGCGCCAGCCGCGCCAGCGCCCTGGCGCCATTCTCCGCCTGCTCCGCCACATGCCCCAGGTCGCCCAGCGTCTCGGCGATCCCCTCGCGCAGCGCCGCGTCGTCATCCACAATCAGCACCCGCGCCATGGCATCTCCAGCACGAATGTGGCACCCGGCCCCGCGTCACCCAGGAACAGCCGCCCGCCCATCGCATTGGCCAGCTCCCGCGCGATCGCCAGCCCCAGCCCGGTCCCCTCCGGCCGCCCGGACACGAAGGGCTCGAACAGCCAGGCCCGCAGCTCGTCGGCCACTCCCGGCCCGGTATCGGCGACGGCGATGCGCAGCACCTCTCCCTCCAACCGGGCCGACAATGTCACCGTCCCGCCCGCTGGCGTGTGCCGCAGCGCATTGTCCAGCAGCGCATCCAGCACCCGCCGCAGCAGCCCCGCATCCAGCATCGCGCACAGCGCGGGCGCATCCACCACCAGCGCCACACCCTGCGCAAGCTGGTCGTCCGCGCACTCGCGCAACAGCCCGTCCACTGCCACCGCCGCCGGCACCGGCGCGCGACGCTGCGTCATCGCCAGCAACTCGCCCGACAGCCGGTCCAGCCGCGCCACCTGCGCCAGGATCGCCTCCAGCGCCACCCCGCGCCGTGCGGGGTCGCCGGCCAGCGCGTTCTCCGCCCGCAGCCGCATCGCGGCGATCGGGTTGCGGATCTCGTGCGCCACGCCGGCCGCCACCCGCCCGAGCGCCGCCAGCCGTTCGCCCGCCGCCACCTGCTCCGCCAGCGCCGCCGAGCGCGCCTGCGCGGCAGCCAGCCGCGCCCCGGCCGCGTTCAACGCCGCCACCACGCGATCCAGCTCCCGCTCCCCGGTCGCCGGGACATGGGGCAACGCCTCGCCCGCATCGCCCGCGCCCTCATGCCCCGCCAGCGCCGCCTCGATCCGCCGGAGGCGCCGCTGCCACGCCACCAGCCCCAGCGACAGCCACGCCGCCAGCAGCAGCACCAGCGCCAGCAGCACCCCGCCGCCCAGTTGCACCTCCCGCAGCCCCGGCGTGCCGGCCGTGCGATGCGCCACCCACGCCACCAACCCCGCAACCGGCCCACCCAGCGGACAGGCGAGCCCCAGCC